>SDBT01001890.1_pt1 | contig 37575 bp, 69 predicted proteins | sample 2277101 | NCBI WGS metagenome assembly SDBT01 (sample SAMN10404973, study PRJNA504765) | marine sediment metagenome | isolation source: marine sediment core GS10_PC15, 103 cmbsf | place: Arctic Ocean: Southern Knipovich Ridge | collected 2010 | reverse complement strand
TCAGTGAAGTCCATCGACGCGTCGACCGGCGCGCCCGTAGTGCTGCTCGCCGTGGCAATCGTGAACTGGATGATGTTGATACCGTTCGAAAGGTTCGCTATATCCACGTCGAACTGGTAGTAGTTGCTGCCATCGCTGCCGAACCGGACAGAGATTGCCGTCCCTGAGGCGACCAGGTCAGTGATGTCGGTGATGTTGACGAAGCACACGAACTCCTTGTCGGTGAAGTCAAGAGAGGTGGTGGTCTTGCTCATAGAGGCCGTGGTCCCGCTTGTCCCGCTCTTCGCAAGCGAAAGGGATCCCGTACCCTGTGTGAACGTCGTGGTGTTGAGTGTGACCGCTGAGTCGGTTCCCGCGCTCCAGCCAGTGGTGGCATCAGCATCGTCTATCTGCTCGGTGCCGCTGATGGGGACAGGGTTGCCCAGATCCGTGTCGGAGCCGGCAAAGTCAGTGTTGTCCGTGCCGATCTTGAACTGCGATGGCGGCAGCTCGGTCGCGCCCCCTGTCCACGCTCGCTTCAGTGATGAGTCGATGCCGACATCCGTCACTCCTGTGGTTCCTGTCATAGTATCCTCCTCATGCGGTAATTGGCCTTAAAGATATTTCGGTGATGGTATCTCCGGATGTCCCGTCCGCTCTCCAGATGACCTTTTTGCCCTGGGTGCTCGTGATGGGTACATTTTGCACCACGCCGCTCGTGATTCCTGCTACGGTCGTAAACGTCGCTCCATCGTCTGTACTCACCTTGAACACTGGTGCGCCTGTGAACGTGATGGTGACATCGACGCTGACGTAGGTCTCGTCGTTCTCGTAGACTATCTCAGAGAGCGCGAAGGTGGTCACGCCGAAAGAAATCTCGTGTGCAGAGGTGTCCCATGTGGCTGTTGTGGTCGCGTCCTTCAAGACCTCATCGAAGAAGTCCTCGAAATAAGTGCCGCCGCTCCATACGAGTCTCTGCTGCACCAAGGGTCCTATGTCCACATCGATATCAGTGATCCAGTCGAAGTCATCCCAATCACCGAACTGCGGATGGTCCCAGACGAGAAACGTGGTGCCCGTGTAGTCTCGAGCGCTTATCTTGTGGACGGAGTGGACCTCCAGCTCGGGATTGCTCTGCTCTACTTGGATGAGCAGGTCTTGGTTCTTCACGAGCTCCTCCTCGAGCCTCTTGATTCGCTCAGAGGTGTTGCTTTCCCATTCTCTCGTCTTGTATGCTCTGTTCCCGCAATGGACGACATCGGTGGTCTCTGGCCATTGATAGATGACAGAGGACACATCGAGAACTTGGTCCTTGTTGTTCTGCGCGTCGATGACTCTTCGCAGTTCGCCAACCTTGACCAGTGTCGCGGTGTTGATCACCTGCACCTTGACTCTCGTGAACGGCTCGCCGAACTTGTTGACGAAGTTTCTGCCTCTGTTCCGCGCATCGTCTACGGTCTGGACGTCAGGGAAGTGCTTCGTCATCCGGTACCGGCCGAAGTCGGTGATAGAAGTGGAATTTGTCACGCGCACAGGCACTGGCCTGGCAGTGGTGTATGTCGCTACGACATTGTCTGTGCCACTTCCTGGCGTAGAAGCTACCTCGAACCTGACCTGCTTGCTCTCCTTGTCCACCGAGAAGTCGAACACGGCTGTAGAGTCTGGCACTCCCAGAGTCTCGGGGGAACTGTCCACATCTACGCGCACCCTTATGGGGACGTTCGCCAGCGTGAACACGGTGGTTGATGCATCACCATCGAATGACTCAGTGACCTCGGTCTCCTGGACCGCGCCTTCTACGGTGAGGTCGTTGACGCACTGGGAGTTGTCCAGCTGGAACTTGAGCGACTTGTGGACGTTGACGCCGACCTCGAGCGGCTCGCTTGTCTTGTCCACGAACCCGCACGGCTCGAAATGCACCAGAGAGTCGTCTTCGAGATAGTATATCTGGTAGTTGTAGATCTCGGCCAGGACCTTGGCCCGCGGGAAGATGTCGACGTGGTTGCAGATGAACTTCGTGATCACATCAAGCGCGCCGGTGGACACCACTGAAGTGTTGTCCGCAGTGAGTGCTCCGAGAGTGAACGTATTCACCATGTCCTTGAAGATCTCGCTGCCTACCCCTGCTTCAGGGTCGATGTCTATGTCGTAGGACTTGGTGATCTCGTTTCTCAGCAGTTCAATCAGCTTCTGCTTGCCCAGGATCTTCACCGCAGGCGTCTCGTCTGTGACCTCGTCAACTATACCTTCGAAGATAAAGTCGTCGGTCGCTGTGACAGATCCTCTCTTGATGGTGATGGTCTGGCCGTTCAGGATGGTGAGCGTGTTTTTGACGCTCTCAGGGAACACTATCTCGCACTCGGGAATTGATTGGCCGAATGTCTTCATGACCTTCCACTTGCTGACAAAGGCGGAGATGTCCACGCCGTTTATCTTCACCTCAGTCTCTTGGATGGCCATTTACTTGCTCCTCACCAGCACCACATTATAGTTCGCAACGACCGACGTGGGCGTGTCTGCGACGTCCCAAGTGATGTCGATGTCCATGACCTTGACGCCTATCGTCCCGGTCTGGTCAGAGACGAGGTCGATCTTGTTCTTCTGGTTGCCTGTCTTCAATGCGAAGATTGCGTCCACCAGTACCTTCGTCGCTGCTATCGTGGTCGTCTGGAAGATACCTCTGACGCTGAACGTCTCGAGGTTGCTGCCCAGGTCGAACACCTCTGCTTCGCTCGAGTCATTGAGAGGTAACGGGAAAGGAAGCACGACACCAGTTTTCCTTTGGCTGATCTGCTGCACGCTGCCCAGTGTCTCTCCGCCGAGTGTTGATGCTACCATCTTACGCCCCCGTTCCCTGCATAGTCCTGCTCATGATGCCTCTTTTTTGCATGTCGTCAATCGCGTCGGAGATCCTTCGTATCACGCTATCATCGATTGCGCTCGGATCCAGGGCGTTGATCTGGATGGTGAGGCTCATGCCGCCTCCGCCTCCGCCGCCCATTGCTGGCGGTGCGTTGCCCTGGAAGCCTACTATGTTGTCCTGTGGACTGATGGGCGTGACGGTGTTGCCGCGCATGATGAAATCTGTCTGTGCTGGGTTGGTGTTGAAGGCACCGCCGATAAGAGGTAGACTCGCTATCTTCTCTACAATCGCATCGACCACGGCCCGGATCTTGTCGCGCACAGTCTCGAAAGCTCCGACGATGGCGTCCTTGATGCCGGTGAGAATCTCGCTCACCCTGGTCTTGGCAGTCTCGAAAGCTGCAGGAAGAGTCTCCTCGAAGAAGAATTTGGTGCGCGAGATGAACTTCCGGACGCCCGTGATAGCAGACCCCACCAAAAATATGACCCATTCCTTGATTACTGTCAGGAAGTTGACCCAGGCACCAGTAGCGAACTCGAGTATCGGCAGAGCCGCCTCTATGACTATCTGGATGGCGAGGAGGCCAATCTCCAGGCCCTTGAGCACATTAACCATATTGAACCCGATGAGTGCCAGGAGCGGACCGAGGACAAGTTTCAGATTCTCCCAAACAGGAACAAAGAGGACTTTGATGAGTTCCCAGATTGTTCCGAGCGTGGACTTGAGCTGCTCCCAAGTCTGCACGAACTGTGCAGGCAGCACATCTACGAACAAGTTCTTGATGAACTCACCCACGCCTCCCTCGAACAGACCTTTGAAGCCCTCGAAGCCGTCAGTGAACAGATCGCCCAGGCCGCTGAACCACTCCTCCATTCTGGGCAGCGCGTCCTTATAGAATTTGATGGCGAATCTCAGCATGAGCAGAGCGAACGGCCTGATGGCCAGACCTATCGCATCACCTATCGGGCGCAGGATGAACTCCAGGCTCTTCCTCAAGACAGTGAGAGTCGCCTGCAATTGCGGAGACGCAGCCACGAGCTTGCCCATGAGCGCTTTCATTCCCTCGAACGCGGCCAGGCCAGCGAACACACCCGTGGCGATCTTCCCGATGCCACCAGCTAACTGGCCGATGCCACCAAGCCTGCCACCGCCACCGCCGGCCCTTCCTGCGGCGCCTCTGGCAGCTGCAGCTACTCCGCCCGTGTCGAAGACTATTCTTGCGGTGACTGTGTCGTCGGCCATCTCATTTCCTCCTCATTCGTGCGTGAGCCTCTTTTGCTTTCATCTCGGCATCTCTCTTGATCCTCTCTCTCCTGTCCTTGGCGGAAATCTCCCGCTCAATCGTCAGCAGTATGTCAACCACGTCGCTGTCGTGCTCGCCATAGGGTTTCGCACACCCGTAAAGCGTGTACCAGGTTCGCAGTTCGAAGTACGGTCTCAGTGGGTCGTCTGCTCTAATTCGTCCACTGTTGACGATTGATCTGATTTTTTTTCGGCATCACCTGCCGGGTCTTTCTCATAGAGTTCCTTGAACCCCTCGAGAAGGACATCGTAATCATCGCCCTCCATTTCGTCCAGGGCCTGCTTGAGACCGCCCGGGAGGTTCCGCATCTCGAACGGGTGCGACTTGATGCAATGTGGTAGTAATTCGAACGCGAATGCTATCTGCTGCGCATCAGTCTGGGCCCCTTCTGTGTTGATGAGGGCCTTGTTCCGCGGTCCTGCCTTTGCCTTTATCAAGACGAATTTCCCGACTCCGGGAACGTCCTTCTCTACTTCATTGCTCATGGCGCTTGCCACCTCCTTCTAAGCGGCTCTTGCCGCTGTCTCATTACCTCTTTTTAGGTAATATTACCTAAAATTAGGTAATATGACTATGCTGCGGTGAAGTACCTGATGAAGACCTTGTCGCTCGCATCTGTGTCTCCAGATCTGGCGAATCCTGCGAAGGTTGTCTCAGTGATGCCATCATCTACCTCAATCGGCTCGTCCAATGTGTCGAACGTGCTGTTCTCGAGTATCAAGTCGAAGATCTCCGCTCCTGATCCAATGCCTTGGTCACCATGCACAGTGAGCTCCACTAACGCCGGAACCGCTGTCTGCGTCGGCGCATCTGTGGCCCCACCCAGGTCGTCGATGCTGTCGTCGTAGTCCTCCTTGGTTGAGTCCAGAGCTTTCTTCTGAGTCATGGACCACTCGTACCTTCTGATGCCTCGAGCAGGCTGCTGGATTTCTCTGTTCTGGTCCTCGAGCGCGCGGTGGATGAACGGGTTCGCGTTCACGGTCACGCTGAACGTGCTTACACCGAAGTAGGCTGTGCCATCTCTCAGTACGCTGATATTCTGGAAGACGAACGGCGTCTTTGTGTCCACGGTGATGGACGTCAGAGAGCTACTCTTGAGCCAGGTCTTCGCAGTGAAATCTATGCTCGCAGTCACGATCTCGTTCACGTTGAAGTTGAGCGTGATGCTGTTGAAGAACAGTCCGGAGAGTGTCCACACATCATCAACCGTACCTCCGCCGCCTGCCTCGCTGCCCACCTCGAACACGAGCGTGGGAGTCTGGTTCGCCGAGTATCCTATCACATCCCTCTCTGCCAGCTCGTGTGGATCAGCCAAGGTTCCGCTTCCCTGCCTCTCGCCCACAACGTACTGGAACACGTCGAAGTTGTTGACCTGAAGCTCTATCGTGCCAGTGACATCGTGCGCGCCGAGTATCGTGTTTGTGGCGTTCGCCCCGTCACCCAACCCTTGAATCAGACTTTGATTATTCGCCACGACTATCGTCATGCTCGTGACCTTCCCCAGGTTATTGGCCGATGATGGCGTGCCACCCGCGCCGAAGGATGTCTCCTCTGCGTAGATCGCGTATGTGCTATAGCCCTTGTAGAATGTCAGTACCATCTAAATCCCCTCCTCCGGCTCTTTCTTCTTGGAGCTTTTCTTCTTCTTCGGCTTCTCGTCGACCCAGTAGGCCGGCTTCCCCTTGTCTTTCATCATTGGCATGGTAGTCTCCTCCTCACGTCTCGAATTCGAATGGTATGCTGAAGTCCTGATTCTTCTGGACGATCTTGTCGCCCCTGCCCGCACTCAGACCCATGGGCCCAGATCCGGACGGCGTTATCAGCGAGATAGTGAAAAACGACTTCTTGTTCGCGATGATAGCATCCCGAGCCAGTTTCAATATCTCCTGGACGGTGTCCTTCTGGTTTGCGTAGATGATGAGCGAGACCAGGATGGCGCTCTCTATCAGCTCCGCATTCAACGCTTGCTCTGTAGAGGACACGCTGATGTCGTCGAACCCCACGCGTGGATAGCTCGCCTGGTCCAAGTCCAGCCGCGGCAGGTCTGGGTATATCTTGTCGCCCACTCCGGAGTCGTACACAATATCCACGGTGTCGCTCAGTGTCGAGGCAACCAGAAGCGTGATGAAGTCCGATCTGTAGTCCACGGTGTAGTCGGTGCCGAAAGATATCAGCACGGAGTTGACCGTCACGCTCCGGACATTCTTCACGCCCGGGGTGATGAGGTTGAACTTTGTCTGGCCAGCGGTGGCTACGAGGTTCTCTGTGAATGTAGTCACGCCTCTTTTTGCCACGCTGATGATGTCCTGATTGCGCAGGAAAACAGTCAGCTCCGAACGGATGGCCTGCATGTCGAGAGTTGCCATTCACTTGAACCTCCGCTTCAGGTTTTTTCTGAGCAATGGAACCATGTCCTGGTGAAAGGTCGGTCGGATGAATGGCTGCGCTGTGGTTCCGGGATGCATGACTCTCTTGGTGTAGACAATCTTCCCCTCTCGTGATTTGCCCCTTCGCTCCAGCCTGGCCTTCTTCCCCGACTCGAACCTCAGAACCCCACCTGACTTTTTTGGCAGAATCTCGTGCGGTCTGGTTCCGAACTCCACGAACGGCGCGTGCGGCGCCATGCTCATCTCGACGATGAACACAGATCCGCGCCTCTTCACATCCCAGCCGTTTCGGATAGAGGCACGCAGCTCTCCAGTGTCGGCTGGTGCTTTGTTGGCCATCGTCTCGGTTAATTCGATGGCGAAACCTACAAGAGCCTTCTCGAGCTGGTCCTCGAATCCCTTCTTGTCGAATTTGCCAGGTGCCATCTATATTCAAACCACCCATCCGTTAGCATTGCAGACCGTCTTGAGCTGTGCCAGCTCCGATGCGGTGAGTACCTCATCGGTATAAACGCCGCCATCACTGGTCCATGTGATAGGAAAGGTTCTACCTATGGCAGCATAAACGAGCTTTGATACATCGCGCGGTCGCTCACTCGGGGCTTTGCCTAACATCACTTTGTAATCGCTCATAGTACTCCTCCGAAGGGAACATACACTTCCCAGTCTAAATCATAGTTACCGGAACCCGTGCCGCCAATAGAAATTGACGTTATCCCATCTGATGCGTTGGTCCAGACCCCGCCCAAATCGAACCTTACTTGTGTGAGTCCTGCCCCTTGCCGGATAGATTTCTCATTTGGTCCTACTTGACTATCGACGGTGAATTCTCCCACGAATGTGTCACCGTTACTACTGCCCCCCGACATATCTATGGAGGTTAATCCGGTGATATTCTCTACGGTAGCCCCATTCAATCGGAATAGCTGATAGTTTGCCCCAGAGTCGCCATTTACACGAACCGAAGCCTGACCTTGCTGGACCTTGGTCATTTTGAATCGGACATAGTAAAGATCCGCCGCCGGTAGCGTCCCTAAGTCCGTGAAGGTTGCCGAAGCCACCCCAGTAACAGAGTCAGCAAGGACACGCTTAGAGAACAGGACAGAAGCGAGTTTTGCATCAGTCACATTGGCATCTAAAATTTTAGATGTGATTATTGCATTGGCCTCGATGTCGGCTGCAACATGAGGGGTTGTTACATCTGAAAGCTGTGCGTGAGTGACGGAATGCGGATTCGCGGAGCTTCCGAGGTGCGTGTCTATCACTGAATGGGCGTTCGAACCGATGTTCAAGATGTTGACGTGATCGATACTCGCTTCCGTGTAGTGAATCGTTCCGTCGGCTATGTGGGTGTCTATCTGCGCGTGCGTGTTGCTTCCCGAGCCAGTGATATTATCGTGAGCGAGGAGATCGCCACCCCCCACTTCGTGCTCTGCCGCATGATCCGCGGGTGTTCCTATCTGAGCTGCGGTCACCGAATGCGGATTGTTCGTGAGGTTCGCGTGTGAATCGTGGAGCGTCTTGGTCGCCTTCTCAGTTGGCACAGCAACATCACTGTCTCCTGCGAAAGTCCCATCTATGCTGAACTCGTTGACTGTTGCTCCTGCTCCTCCCAGCCTCGTCCCTGAAGCCTTGTGTCTCAGGATCTCCACGTTGGTGTCGTGATTCAGAATGACATCGCCGCTGGAGTTCTCCCACAACCATTCAGTATTCCCGGCAGTTTCTCTATTGAATATGATTTGCCTCTGGCCATCCTCGGGCGCATTCTCGCCCACGTCCAAGTCAAGCAATGACCGGGTGAGCTGCACGATGTCAGCGGCGGCCTGCCTGACTATGAGCGAATTGACCTTGACATCGGTCGTGGTGACGTTTCCAGCTGTGGTCGACTGTTGAAGAGTGACCGTGTGAGGGTTCGCAGTATCCGCGATATGCGTATCGATCGCTGCGTGCGAGTTCGTACCGATGTTCTGGATGTTGACGTGGTCGATGCTCGCTTCGGTGAAGTGCTCAGAAGCAAGGAAGTTCAGCAGCGCATCATGGTCGATCTCGTCGTCCTTGGTACTCATGACCTTGGCTGCGATCTGCAAGCCTGTGCCTGCGAGCGAGTCGGCCACCTCGAGCGTCTTGTCTGGTGAGACCCCTATCAAGGCGAGGCCGGAAGGAGAACTCAGGTCCGAGTCGAGCTGCACGTCTCCGGTGACGCCGCCGCCGGTGAGACCATCCCCTGCAGTGACTCCGGTGATGTCGCCACTGTCGAGTATGATCCAGTTCGTGCCGTTGAAGTACTTGACTCTCTTGGCCACATCGTTGTAGTACATCCCGCCTTCGACGCCCGTTGGGTCAGCTGAAGCTACGAGAGGCTGGACGACCCCGTCCTCGTTCACTGTGTATATCGTTCCCATGCGATCACCCGAGTAATACGTTTATGGTTCCATCGAACCCCTTGTACTGATTGTCGACCGTGTCGTACCACCAGTCGCCCTCTGTCTTGTTTGCTGGATCGCCGGTGACCACTCCTCTGAAACTGCTTTGAGCCATCTCGTTTCACCCCAGAAGCACTACTTGAGTGCCGTCGAATCCTTTGTATTGCCTGTCGTCCGTGTTGTACCAGTGGTCGCCCTTAGAGGCGCTCTCCGGGTCGCCGCGGAACGATCCTATGAACCTCCCTGTCCCTGGTACTGGTCCGAACGGGATCCCTTCATGCAGGAACATGAGGCTGTAGTCGTAGATGGGCGTGCTCGCGCTCTCGTTCGAGAACCTCTCTACTGTCGAGTCGACGCGGTAAAAACGCCCCTCCCAGGAGATAAGATCGTTCTTCTGGATGTTCGTCGCCGGCAGCGTGAACATCCGAGCGTCGCCGTCCTCGTAGAGACCCTCTTTGCCCTGCTCGAATGCGTTGACCGTGATAGGGTAGACAATGGCTTCTATCTCTTCTTCGGGGCCTGGTTCGATCGTCTCGTCGCCCTCGATGTTGGAGATGATCTTCGTCACAGGGAACCTGTTCACCGTGCGCTTCAAGTCAGCGAATGCGCTATTGACGAAGTCTGCAGGTAGTCCGATGGACATCTCAGCCCACCGCTATCAGTGGAGGGATGTCTCGCAAGAGGCCCTTCAGATCGTTGATGAGGCCCACTGTGGTTGCCCTGATGTTCGTGAACGGTTCTCCTTTACTTGCGCTGAACTCGGGGATGGAGTAGTTCGTGACGTCGTCGAACGTCCCGCCCATCTGTTGAAAGAGCGATTTGATGGCTGCGTAGAGTGCGGTAATCTCGGAGATGAGTTCAGGGATGGCATCCAGGCCGTAGGTGTAGTTCAAGACTATCTGCTGTGGTTCATTGAACGTGAATCGTGACTCCTCAGAGTCTTCGCCGAGGACCATTCTGCCAGTCTCCTTGTAGACGAAAACGGTCGACACAGTGATGACAGTGCCGTCGATGGTGAGCGTGTTCAGAGTGAGGATAGGATTCGCATCTTGGAACTCTCTTCCTGTCCAGTCGACGTAGATAGTGTTGGTGTTTGTGCCATCCCTGATTTCTGTGACGGTCCTGCCGCCCGCAGTGAACGTAGTGTTCATCTTGCGGTCGACCCATCGCTCTGCGCGGTCGATGTGCTTATCTACATCAGCGTTAGAAACAATAGAACCATCTGAAGGTAGACCTGAAACTTGGTAAACTCTTTCCTGGTCGGTGTATTCGGGCATCGCTTGAACCTCCCGCTCTCGCTACTCTGGAGACGGGCTTCCGCTCTCCTCTCTCTTAGAGCACTTACTCTTCTTTTTCGGTCTTCTGGGGTTTGGATGGCTTCTTCGGCTTGGCGGCTTTCTCGGCCGCGGCCTTCTTGGCGGGTGTTGCCCACGCCCAATTGCCGTCCTTACCCTTATACCGGACTTGTTTCATGAGTGTTTTCTCCATAGCAGGGGCCAGGGGGAGTCTCCTCCCCCGGCCAAGCTATGTGTTCAGTGTCCAATCGCGAGGATCGTCCTCGCTTCGTTGTCAGTTGCGCCAGGCAAGGTGATGGTCTGGCTCACTGTCGTCGGGTCCAGGAGCGTTCCGTCGGTAGCGGCGCTAACGATGGAAAACACCTTGACGTCGAACAGGCTTGACACGTCGATGGTGTCGCCGTCGTCCGCTGTCGCGGGCGTGACGATGCTCACCATCTTCCAGCCGGACACGTCCAACTGGCTGACTGTGCATGCGCTCAGTAGTATTGCTGCCATTGTATTCCTCCGACCTCAGTCGATGTTAATTATCTGGGCGTTGAACTTGGGTGCGCGGACGATCAGGGTCAAGTACTCCTTGAGGAAGAACTTGTCGCTGTCGTTGGTCTTCGCGAGCTCCACGAAGGTCAGGTCCTGCAAGACCCTCATCTCGATTACGCTCAGGTCCAGGAACATCAGCCTACCGAGGTTGGCGTCGTTCGTCAGGAACTGGCTCGGGATGATGGGTATCTCGCCGACCATAGAGTAAAATACCACGGCCGAGAATCCCCAGAACACCTGGCGGGCAGCTTCACGATACGTGATCTGCGCGTTCAGGAGGTTCAGGATGTCCCTGTAGGTCCTTGAGTTGCACACGCCGAGGTTCGGGCGACCGCTGTCGTCGAACGCATCCTGAACAGAGGTGTTCAGGTCGTTCAGAGCGATGTCGACCCCTGAGAGGTCGAGGTCGTTCACGCCGGCGATCTGCACGATGAGACCGTCGAACTCGAGAGCGTTGGATCCCACATCCCCGTTCAGAATGGTGTCCTCTTCCTTCTCTTTGATGGCGCGCGTCTTACTCAGCACCTCGAGCTGCTTCGCGTTGGGAGCAGCGACGTCCTGCAGAGTGACATCGGGGGCGCCGATGCCGCTGGGCTGAAAGCCAGCCAGCATGAAGCTCGGGACGGCCGCCTGGGCCACTCCGGAGACTCTGCCGACGCTGTACAAGAACTTTATGGCCTTGCTTCGTCTGACTCTGGTGTCATCGTTCTCAGAGAGTGCGGCATCTTCACCGGCGAAGAACGCATCGCCCTTGTCGGTGATTATGTTGAAGTCCGCAGTGAGACCCAGGTTGGTCACGCGAGGGATGAGCTCCACGAGTGGGGTCCACTTGCGACTCTCGTCCACGATGACCGGGTCAAGGTAGATTGGTACCATGACCTTGTCTGTGCTGCCTGACCCGTCCGAGTCGGACAGGAAGGCTTTCCTGCCTACATCGAAGACGTTGGCCAGTGCGGGACGATAGTCCTGCTTGCTCTCAGGGTCCAGTCCGCCCTTCATGTACATCGTCTCGTGCGGCAATGCGCCGAAAGACGAAGAATAGGCGTGTGGTGCGCTGACATTAACTTTTCCGAAACTTGCTGACATTATCTGTCACCTCCTAATAGATCATACCCAAAGGCGTCATGGCCTTCTGTTCGGTGCCCGCTGCTGGATCAGCCGTTCCTTCAGGGCCAGCGGCCTTGAAGATGGGTAGCTCCTTCATGGCCTTGATCTCAGCAGCGAACTCTTCGTTGCTCTTCTCAAGTGCCTCGAGCTTGTCGTTGACCTCTTTCGCAGCCTTCTGCTCGGCATCCAAAGTTTCAGCTGCTTTCTTTTCAGCTGCTTCTTTCTCGGCCTTCTGCTCTGCAGTCTCTTCGTCGCTCTTGCCCTCAGGCTTGGCGACGCCGAGCTTGCGGCGCTTCATCTCTGCGATGAGCTCCTCGTCGCTGAGTTTAGCAGCGGGAGCATCTCTCTTCTCTTCTGGTTTGTCTGGCATGTCCTCATCCTCCGTGATTTTTCGTGCCGTATCCATTGCTTTGAGTTTCTTCTTGTAGGCGTTGCTGCCGACCTCATCTTGGATGGCCTTGGCGAAGACCTGGTCGATGCTGGCGCCGAGATTGATCGCGTTCCCAGTAAAGGCCACATTGATGAGTTCGAGGAGATGAAGCACTCTTGTCCTGATGCCGTTGATCATGGCGAACGAGAAGTCTTTCACTCTGAACGTGATGCTGAAACCGTCCAAGAAACCGTTATTGAGGCTGTTCCAGACGTCCTTGAACCTGTCGATGCCTGAGTTGAGCAGGACCCTGACCCAGACGCCGCGCTCATCACGCAACGCCTCGACGATCTTGCCGACCGGGATGATGTCCCGGAACCGCTTGTTCTCGCGGTCAATGAGTTCGTGCTCTACATCTATCTTGATAGGCATAGTCCGGTTGTTAAGCTGCTCGACCATGCCGTCCATGGCATCCGGCGTGACCAGGTCGTTGACCTTGTCGATGTCGGCTGTTGAGATGTAGCCTGTGGCGAAGTATTCTTTCTTGCCGGCCTTCTCGACCACTTCAGTGCCGAGACCGCTCGTGTAGAACGTGTAGCTCTTGGCCTCTATACCAAAGTCACTGGGAGAATCCGATGTTGGTGTGGCCGCTTGACTGGACATGAAACTGCATCCGTCACACCTTCTATACTATGACCGTGGGAAATGTACTTTAAAAGAGTTGCGGTTGTCGAGAATAAGTGCCGAGGTTGCCTCCCATCCTCGGCGGCTGGGCTTGGGGCTCTCACCCAAGTGTTGCGGTTTTGGTGATCACTCAATCAGAGAGGTCCCTTTCTCCTTCAATTTCAGGTGGCTCATCAAAGTACCCGGAATAAACTTCCTTCCCCTTCCATCTTGCCATCTGATTATATCCACCATATCTCGCTTCGTGAATCTCGTGCTTCTCCTTCAACTCACAATGAGTCCTTGATTGATGTCCCGGCCCATGCCAGATTGATGCGTCGCATTTCATTCTTTTTGGTCCCTTTCTTTCTGCCAATCTGCGTGATGATGTGTAGGTTCCACTTCGATACAGAAGTCACAGAGCTTAAGATGGAGTTTCGGAAACTCGAACTCTGCCCTGTATGGTTTACCAGCTACCAAGTCTTTACCACAACCACCACACTTGAATTCGTGACTCATTGCTGGCCTCGGTCCTTTAGTCGCGTCTCAAGTTCGGCTTCTCGCTCTCTCGAACGTACATCTTGACCACACAATGGGCATGAGGGTGGAATGGCGATTGCTATTCTTATTTTTTTATGGCCACATGTTGGACATCCTTCACTCATTCCTTCGCCTCCCGTTTCTGGGGTATGTCTGTCTCGTGCAATTCCGTTAATACCGCTCCGATTATCAGGCTTCTTCCGTCTTGAATCCATTGAATCTCTATCAGGTTCCCAGTTCTGCTGATATTTACAAAAACATCTTCTTTGTTCAAGCTCCTGAGAATCGTCATGGTCACACCTTGAGGTAGGAGACAACTCTTTTCTTAAAAAACCTTGCCTAAATCCGCTTGCTCGGCGGTGCCCATTCAAGTCTGAACGTCTGCAGCTTGTCGGAGATCCTCCAAAGAACAGGCAGCATCCTGCAGAGAATAGCTCCTATCCGCGCGCCGAGGTTCACAGCCACGCCGAAGAGGATAAGCAGTTGCTCAACAAGAGATCTCATCTCTGCGTAGGCGTTGCCAAGCTCCTCCCACAAGTCTTTCAGGTCTTGAAGAAAGCCCTTCCACTGTTCGATGTTCATATCGTCACCTCACTCTCTGATGAATACGAGCGTGTATTTGCCGTTCGTCTGCTCGAGAATGCCAACCAGCTTCCAGCCGTTTCCACCCCTGGTGTTGAGCCAGACTTCTGTGAGCGTGGCCGCTGTGATGCCCTTCTCGAGCTTGTACTTGTATTTTCTTTTTACCATTGCTACTTCCTGATCACGCCATTGATGTAGGCCGATGCGTTGGCTGTGTTGCTGTTGTTGTTGTTCTCGAGCGTCGAACGGAGCTTGTGTCCAGATCCGCCCAGGAACTCTATTCCTTCCATGACGCTGAACGATGGAGGGCCCGCAGTGACGTGCAGCTTCTTGATAAAGTCTACATCCTCGTCGTCCGGGTTGATCCAGGTGGAACCATCATCATTGGAGTATTGCAGGCAAGCCAGGATGCCGTCTATGTCGCTGTCTGCCTCGTAGCGGCGTATCACCCAGGTCTCGCCAGCGGGGATGTCCCACTCGAGTTGGTCATTGGTGTCAGCTGCCAGAGTTGGCTTGTCGTGTACTCGGTGTAGTGTGATTGCCATTATTGCTCGAATCCCTCCCATCTTCCCAGCATGAGTTTGGCCCCACCACCAAGCCTCAGGCGGCGCATAAGAATCCTTCTTGTTCCGTCGCCGAGGAATGACACATTAAGGTCGTGCTGATCCCCGTCTCCGGACGCGAAGATTGCGTCTATAATGTTGAGGACAGTGAGGTCGCCGTTGGGGTCATCATACAGCTCCACAACTGAGCCGGAGGTCGTGTCCACTTCCGCTCCGCCTTGGAATCGAGTTATTGTCAGAGTATCCCCGTTGGTGATGGTGAAGAGGTTGTCGTCTGATCCTGAGACATCGTCATACTCAACCTGAAGCACAGCCACGGCTCCAGATGGTGTGCCGGGCGGCTCTTGGCTGATGAGCAGTCTCCTCGTGGTGGTCACAGCCACTTCTCTGACGAGGTCGTTCTCATCGACCCCTGTGATGGTCTGCCTACTGCCGCTCTTGTCTACGAGATTGACCCAGTGATGCTCTATCTTGCTTGGCGTACTCGCGGGCACGCCGGTGTTGAAGACCCTGTGGTAGGGAACCTTAATCTTGTCACCTATTCTGGCACCGCCTGCAGGCACAAGGTCCAAAGCTGTCACGCCATTGATGAGAAAGACCATCTTGCCTGACCCGAGCGCTTCAATGGAATACAGATTGAAGGTAGTCCCAGACGGCTTGAACGAGTCGATATCGGTGGCCGTGTCCACGCCGTTGAGTCTGGTGACTGCATTGAGGACATCGTCCTCGAGCTGGAAGAAGACCCCGTGCTGCTTATCCGGCGATAGAAACCCGAATTCCTTGGTGTGGTTCGCGGGGTTGTTTGTGCCGAGTCTACACCCTGTTCTGTACTCGGCGAACGTGCCCACGGTCTCCATGAGGTCCTGCTGCCTGAAGAACTCCTCGACGCTATCGGTTGCGCCGGTTCCTACCGAAAGCTCGAGGGTGGCATCCACGATTGTTCTGACGCCGCCAGCAACGATTGTCTCTACCCAGCGGTTGACTATGTCGAATACCTCAAAGGACTCTCTCATCAGAGGCGATCCGAACGACTGTACGGTAAGGAAGTTGTCCCTACTCACGAACGCGAAGTTGCCATCGGGGGCGATTCTGTCGTCCGTGATCCGGATAGCTCCTGCTGACCCGCCTGCACTCTGGACAATGACCCGTATCTGGTCGCCAATCTCATCGAAGACTCTCTGAATGATGTCAGCTTGCGGTGTCTTGTTCGCGAGGCTCATTCGTCTTCAGGCTCCTCCTCTTCTGGGTCTTCCTCATCGACGTCGTCTTCTGGCTCTTCTTCAGGGTCCTCATCAATGACATCCTCTTCGTCATCGTTGTGGGCCTTGTCGCTGAGAATAACGGAAAGCATCTCTTCTCTGGTCTCCACGACCTGCGGCGACATCTGGACGTGCATGCCCCAGACAACGGAGAACACTTGGACCAGGCGCTCTCGAGGTATCGTCGAGATGAACATGGCATCCTGCTCCCCGCCTTCCTTCATCACTTTGCTTCTGAGCACGATGTTGCTGCTCGTGTCCATGTAGAACTCCCAATGGTCACTCTTGTCCATGATGTAGACATCGGACCTGCCCTGTACGCTGTTCATCCTGAGCTTCATTCTTTCGAACGGTATGTCCATCACCAGCATTCTACTCATCCTCCTCGTCTTGTGGAACTAATTGGATCGAAGTTCGGCAATTCACGTGAAAGGGCGGGGCCATCTCCTCCACTCGCACTGTTTTCTTGCCGACCCTCGCGCGAACCTTGAATGGCTTGGTCGTGTCAATCGCCTTCTTGTTGGTGCCGTACTTCTGGTGCATCGCGCGACAGATAGGAGATGTTCTCGCGTCCATCACGATCTTGACCTTCTTTTTTACTTCGATGGGGATCTGGCGCGCGGCGTCCAGCTGCGCGAAGTTCTCCGCTCTGATGGTCTCCGTTCTTCGTATCATCTCAATCCGATCCTCGAACCTGAATCGTGTGGTGGAATCTTCGCCTCTGAACACATCTCTGATTCTCTGTCTGATCTGCTGTCTGCTCTCTCCCGCGGCCAAGCCAGTGCTTAACTCCCGTCTCAATCTTCCGGTCAGTTCGGCAGTGATGCCCTTGATGTTCTCAAAGGTCGCTGTCTGCAGATGCCTGATGGTGCGCTCGTTGCGCGTGAAGTTGATGTTGAACTTGACTTCGGCCTTCTCCAGGGCCTGCTCATAGTTCTTCTGGATGAATTTATTGACGAGCGTCTGGATTGCTGGCAGATCTATCAGGACATTGAGCGCGTTCGTGAGCTCATCGCTCAAGGCTTTCGCGTGGATCTCAAGAAGCTGGTTCTCCTTCGTCATCATCGCCCCCCGGTGACTCCAGAACCTGCATGAGTTTGTCTTCCCAAGCGCGGAAGCTCTGTGTGAGCACACTAAGGTCATCCTCTACGCCCTGTGGCTTCGCTTCTGCTGCTTTCCCGCTTAGAGTACTATCGTGATAATAAGCGCCCTCGGGCCACTGAGGGGGCGCACTCTTAACGGAGTCAAGGTGTGACACTTCCTCCTGGTCCGCCCCTTCAGATTCACCCGGTACAATCCCCGAAGGGAAAGACAGTGATTGGCCATCTTCTTCCATGTCGTCCAGCTGCTTGTCGTAGTCGATGCCGCGCTCGTCGGCTACATCTCTGCGAGATCTCAGTCCGAGGGTGATCTCCTTGGCGAAGAGGTCGATCATCCGATGCTCTTCGTCGAGGTCGAAGTTCTTGAACCTGAAGCCTATCCCGGGATTGCCGAACTCTGGCGTGATGCCGCGGTTGATGTAGTAGTCGAAATTCTTGAGGATGGGATTGATGACCTTTCTCTTGACCACTGCGCTCTGCGCGTGTTCTGTTGCTCGGTTGCTGTCCTCAGTGAAGCCCATCTCTGAGGCGTTGACACCGAAACAGGCCCAGAGAAGCTTGATGAACCACTGCTGCTGACCGATGATCTCCATCTTGATAGGGTCAAGATTGAACTGGACGAACTTGAGCGGGTGAGAGACCATCGGCTGATTGAAGAAAATCTTCCTGAGGTTGCCGAAGGAATCTTTAATCCGGAACTCCTTCTGGAGCAGCTCCTTCAGTCTCCTGATGTCCTTTCGATTCGAGCCGAGGTACTCGAGCACGCCGTCGGGCATGTTGTTGTTGAGGTAGAAGTCGAGATTGTACTTTGAACCGTAGATGAGCGTGTAGATGATGTCGACCAGCATCTCAACCGCGCCTGTGCCGTAGTGCCTGTCGGTTCTCGGGTTGCGCATCATGTAGATGACTTCTCTCTTTCCGAACGGCACCGGAAGCTGGGCCTGACGCGTCGGGTACTGGAAGTAGGCAGCCTGTGGCAAAAATAGCGAGTCGTACATGTTGTAGAGCTGAGGGAAGGTCTCCGCATAGGATCCGAACGGTGGAAGCAGTCCGTGATGGGCTGTGTGCAATCTTCCGGGGTGCCTGCCTTGGTGCGGATCCTCTCCTGGCATTTTGAGAGTTCCTCTCACCGCCGACTCCATCTGCTTGCGCAGTTCGGGCGTGATCTGCGGGTTGGCATAAAGAGGGGCGATGTAGTCTGATCTGTTGCCGAAGTAGCCGAAGAAGTCCGGGTTGACCAGGAACGCTCCACCGTCCTTGGCGAATATCTGCTTGAGTTCCCCACCTACCAGGGAATCGGGTTCGTCTCCTTTTCGCGGGACGTATTTCTCGAACGAGAACGACTTGACCCAGACACCAGCATCAAGCTCCAGGATGTCAGGGACCGTTCGCCTAAGGAGCTGGCTGAAGCTCTCGTCGTTGCCGTTCGGATTGTCGAAGAACGCATGGGCCTTGGCGAGCTCTTCGTCTGAGACGTTAAAGCCCTCCTTCTGGAAGACCTCCCATTCAACTGAGGCTATCTCGTCGGCGATGGTTTGCGTCGCAGAGAACACATAAGGGTTCCTACTGAGCGCTCTGATGGCCGGCACGTTCTTGTTCATGGGTACGCCAAAGGGCGGCCTGACAAGGTAAGTAGGAGAGGGTGACTTGAGAATAGAATCGTTCTGGTCGCGCCGCATGGCCGCATCGGCTGTGGCTGGGAGTTCAGCGACTACATGACCTCGGTGAGAAAGTGTTGCCTTGGACTCCCAGAGAGCGCCCCAGGCATCGCGCACGCCCATGATATGACCGTGGCGAATGTACTTTAAAAGAATTGCGGTTAGAGCGGAACTGGGGTAACGAGGATTCGAACCTCGAATAGCCGTGTTGGAGACGGCTGGTTTGCCGTTAGCCTACTACCCCCCATGATTCTACGGGAGATGCTTCCCGAGTATCGGTGTCTTTGTTGGTTTCCACTCAAAATTTAGACTCCAAAACCCGAACATGATTGAGAGTACGCCATCATGCCAGTTAAGTATCCACCCGAAGTTCAACTCTCCATAAAATGTACTAAACCACATTTCTATTCACCTCGCTCTTGGTCTTCTTCTGCGCCTGCATGCCACTTACGGGCCTTGCAGACCGCGCACCACTTTGGCTTGAGTTTCATCCGTGCGCCTCATCCCAATCTTTGACTATGCTCTCGCCTCGCTCAGTCAGTCGGAAGATGCTTCTCTGTCTCGTGGCGCCGAGGAGAAAGAAATCTTCTACGTTCTTGTCTACGGCGTCCGTCCTCGCGAGGCTTCTGAGCGATAGAGATACGGCTTGTCTGCCCAAGCCTGATCGCTTGCACACTTCGGTGAGGTTCATCCATGGCCTGCCATCTTCAAAGAGCGCCCGCATGACGTTATCCTTGCCCATTGAGCAGTCTCCTAATAGCCTCGCGGATCGCGTCGGCGGTTGAATCGTATCCGTTCTTCTTTGCGAACTTCTGAAGCTTCTTAAGACGAGTCGTCGTCATGACGAACTGAACACGTATCTTCGCCATCACTCATCACCTCCATCCCAGCCATTCACGATCTTTCTGCCTCTCGCGGTGATTCGGTAGATTGGCCTACTAAGCCTGTTGCCCATGCTTCCAATAAAGGTCTCTATCTCCTCCTCGACAGCGTCTGTTCCTGCGAGGCTCTTGAGCTGAGGACTCGTACATGCCGGGTTGATGCCGAGTTGCTTCGCGAGCACTGGGTTCGTCATCCATGTCCCGCTCTGAAACAGCGTGCGCAGGATATCAGTCTGGCCCATCACTCGCCGCCTCGACCCATTTGATTAATGTATTCACTGAGTTGTTGGTGATATGGATTTGTTGTTGGGTCGAATGGTGCTCCTAAAAGGAGTTCCGCTTCTTGCTTCGTTTCTGCAATCTCCGATACCAATGGCCCAATACCAAGATGAGAAATATTTTTTAATAAATTTTGGAATCTTTCCTCAAGCCTTGCATGTTCTATCCTCAATGATTTCAATTCCAATCTCGTCCTATATGGACCATTGACCTTCTCTTCAAGCCAATCAAAAAAACCAAAAATGGTGAATGGCAGTTCGTTTCTCTCTGATGATATTGTCATCGTCACACCTCAGCTCCTTGGAGTCATCATCCTTTTAAAAAATCTTCCTCAGCTCGCGTCAAGGAGCACGCGGAACACGCCGTCGATATACATCACTTGGATTATCCACTTCTCGCCATCGTCGACTTCGTACCAGAGGATCTTGGACAATATCATCCTACGGCGAAGTTGTGGCCGAGGGCCACCTCAAGCGCGAACCCGAGCGCTATCGGCATGTCAGGATGGACCCCTACCTCGACTATCTTTCCGTCCTCGAGGGCCCAAGAGACACACTCGTTCGTGAGTCGCTCTGCGATCTGCTTGGCGATCTCTCCTTGGTACGGTACACGGATGTTGCCTTGCTCGAATAGCGTCCCGAGCCTCAAGACGAAGTTTCTCTTCGAGATAGAATGTACTCTGCCGATGTGTTCTACTTGTGGCTTGAGCTTTTCCATCTCGTCCTTATTACCCGTCCAGAACATCTTCAGAGGCAACGCCAGACGCCTCAGGTCCTTCATAGAACCCATGATGGAGTTCGCCTCTACGCCGATGAGGTCATGGTCCCAGAGCTCGTGCCACTCCTGCATGAACGTCGTCTGTTCCCCGATGCTCTTCCCGTGCATGAGCTTGCAGCCAAGAAGATCGAACCGCGGCATGTCATGAGCCTCATCATCTTCGGGATCTCCTCTGTCGCCAATGGTGTAGTAGGCGCTCCAGTCAGCCGTGATTCTATCCGAGAACGCGAAGTCTATCCCGCCGTAGATAGCATAGTACTCTTCGCTCCAAGGGACGAACGCTTCACCGCTCTCTGCCAGCTTCGCCTCTTTCGCGTTGATCTTGTGGATGTTGAGCAGTCCGAATCTTCGATCGTATGATTTCTCTACCCACGGCCTCTTGATGCACGTGTTCTGACCCTCCAGAGGGTTCAGCATATACTCGGCTTCCCAGCTGGCCGGGTGCATCTTTCTCTTCTCGGTCATGAGGGTGGCCCAAGTCATCCTCTTGCTCGAGATTATCTTCTGCTCCCAGTTGAGCACGGCAGGCAACTTGAAATGGTCGTACTCTCCAGTTTTTTCCATCACGTGTATGATGTCTGTCGCTCTCAGAGGAGTCCCTGTGAGGCGCAGCATGGCTCTTTTCTGTCCGCCCATCGGCATGATGGCGCTCTCGACAAACTTGCGCGTCTCGGCGTCCTTGAGCGTTGATGACTCAGTGATGAGGTCATCCATCCAGATATGATCGACGTGCAGACCTCTTTTGCTCTTGACAGGTCTGAAGTGGAGAGTGGAGCCATTCGTGAACCCTTTCTTCCTTTGGTTCCATCGCTTTGAGGTGCTATCTTTCTTTATACCTGTCGGGACGAACTGCTCGAAGATAGGATTGGCGAAAACATAGTTCTCTATTCTGTCGCCCATCTCTGCCACATCGTCCCAAGACGAACTCACGATAAGTTGCTGAATGACTCGCTTGATGCCGCCCAGATCCCACCACGGATTGATGGGCTGCCTGATGATGTTCCAAAGAGTGACCCAGATGCCGAACTCTGTCTTGCCGTGGCCTCGAGAGATCTCGTCTATCGTGTGCCGGTTATCTCGCCAACGGTTCCACATGAGCTCGTAGTGGTCCTCTTTGACAAGGCTCATCTCCATGTACGGAGCTATCTCTGTCTCTATGAACTGCCAGAATAGATCGAACGTAGCGGGAAGCGTCTTGTACTCAGCGTATCTTAGCGCTAAGAGCTGCTCTGGTATCTCATACGCATCCTCGGGAATTCTGATGTCTGATGAGACTGGCCCGGTTAGGAAAAGGTCCCGCGCCGCATCTACAGGGGTAATTGCCTTTCACCCCCGGCACCGATGGCCAGATGCTTTTATACGGTCTTCGTCCCATTGAGTGCTTTCTTGATGACGGCGAGGTGCTTCTCGGCATTCTCCAGTTCTTTGCTTGCCCTCACCAGTTCGAACGTGGTGCTCTTGTGCGCCTGCCATTGCTTGATGTTGTTGCCGGCCACCTTCAGGAACTTCCTTGTGAACTTGTCGTGCGCGGCCTTGGTGGGCTTCAGTTCGTCGGATCGTGCGAGGGCCTTCTCGAGCACTGGACCGATCTCATGCGCGCCGTGGTTCTCGAGCACCTTGAGGTTCTCTTCCATCTTGACCGTCTTGAGCTTCAGTTCTTCCACATATCGCTCGACGCTCTTGACGAATCTGGACGTGTCCTTCATGTCGATGGAGTCGATGTATTTGGTTATCCTTGTCCCGAGTGGATGCTCGTCCGCGGGCGAGCCAAGCTGCTGCGGGCCGACGATCTGCGTGGTCGTGAACTTTCCTTTCTTGACTTGGGCTGTGTACTGGTTGTCCTGTTTCTTCTCTAAGATTTCTGTCATGGTTCACACCTCATATTCACAATCGCATAACTTCCTTGTAATCTAAGTCGCAGAAGATGATGTCGGTCTTCCGCTTGTCCTGCGCATTCTGTTTCGGGTAGGCGACGAGGCGAAGACCTCGAGCCGCCCATTCTTTGAACTTCACGCGCTCTTCGGCATCAATGTATTTCCCCTTCTTGGATTCGATGATGAGCGGTGCGGGGTAAATCGGAATTCCCGTGTCTTCTTGGATGGTGAGCTCGGCGACGGCAATCAGGTCTGGGAACTTGCTCTTTCCTGAACGCACCACCATGTAACCAGCCTTCTCAAGCGCTGTCTTGACCTTTATCTCAAAGGTGTAGCCTCTTCGATAAGGTGTTGTCTTGTACTTCTTAGGAATCGAGCCACACCCCCATACTCTATTCTTGGTGCGACGCGTATTTATTTCTTGCGGTTCATTCGTTTCTTCTTGTTCCTGCGTTTCTTTGGGGCTTTGTGTAGTCGAGAGAAGGTGAGTACAGGACATTTCTCGTTCTGGCAGATGCCGATGGACTCGAGCGGAGAAGCAATGGCTGGCTTGTTGCAGTGATGGCAGATGAGATTCATTGTCAGTACCACCCACAGAACCAGCATCCACCACAATATGGACCCGCGCAGTCTTCTTCGTTCATAGAATCCGCCTCCTTAAGAGCTTCTTCTCGCCAGTGAGAGAGTCTACGCCGATGATCTCCAGCTCTGGAGGGTACACGTTGATCTTCTCCATGGCCTTGACCGCTGTCTCGGAGTGGAGAATCTCGTACACGGTCGCCGTGTCGAGGTCAAGCACATCGGCGCGCGCCTCGTTCTCGAATATCGCCTCGATCATCACTTCATGGCCCTCAGCTATCAGATCCCAAGCAATATGAAACTTCATCACCTCATGCGCAAAGGTGCTCCCTATGTTGATTCTGATGCAGTTCCTGTGACTCCCGGACTTATTGGAGTACCTGATCAATCGCGCCGTGTCGTTCCTTTTGATGGCTCTCTCGCGCTTGTTCATGGGATTGGCCCTTCCTTGATCTCAGGGTCCATGCCATCATAATTCACGACGTGATTGTGCTTTCTGAATCTGGGCTTCATACGCTCAATCTCTTCGGGAGTCCAATGAATGGGCTGAACATTTTCTCGAGTGTAGCCGTTATACCAGCAGTCTGCGACCCTGACACCCCACACCTTGAGCGCATCGAGCTTCCTTTCGCAGATTTTTGGGGTGATTTTCCAGTTGCCGATCATGAAGCATCCAATCTGGGTGCGATATCCTGTTCGATAGCCTGCGTTTTCGAGCATTTGAATGGCCTGCTTGATCTTCATCTGCTGATCAAGACCCCAGTCCCACGCAATGTGCATGTTCGTGAACCGCGCTTTCTTAAGCGCATTGGCTTGTTCTTGTGTGAGGACTCTGTAGTCCACGCCGGGAATAAGTTCGTATCGCACCACCTTCCCATCGACTTTTGTATCACCGAGTTGCTTGATAATCTCGATAGCCCCTTCGTGTGACAACAGATTCATGTCCATGATTTCCACCGTATTGGAAGTAATCTGTGGGATCCCGTAGTCATCCATTTTTGGCGGCTCGTAGCAAAACGGACACGACCACGGACATCCTTCAGTGATCCGGATCTTCTGAATAGTTCCTTTTGTCACATCGAGAGGACCTTTGCTTCTGGCGTGAATTCTTTCCTCAAGTCGTTTTTGGATAGTTGTCATTTTGGTATCTTCATGAAGCACATCCAATAGGTGAGACTTGAAGATCCGGTCGTGTGTCCGAATAGCGGTTTTTGAGAGAACTTGGAAAGGACCTCTTTGAGAGGAATCGCTCGTACATCCTTGCTCCAACTCCACTTGAAGATCAATACTCCCAAAGGTTTCAATACACGCATACACTCATCGAAGCCCTTGCTCAATTCGTAAGGCCATGTCTCCGTCTTTAAAGAGCCATATTTCTTCGCCATGATGCTATTGTCAGACAAATCCTTAAGGTGTGGTGGGTCCCAAATCACCAGATTATATGACTCATCATCGAATGGCAGATCTGTAAAGTCTGCGATCAAGTCTGGCTTTACACAATGATTTGGTCGATGTGGTTCATGTCTCTTCTTAGCGACTCTCTTGTCAATATAAAGCGCGTTCGGATGACTCTTTTGAAACCATATTGAACGAGATCCACAAGTCACATCAAGAATGAACTTCTCTGAAGATTCTTGAATCATTGACTTTCTCTCATTTCTTGTTCCATCGCTAAGATCGCTTCACCCATCACTTGGGCGCATTGCGGGACGACGGCGTTGCCGAGAGCTTTAAGACGGTCCACTCCAGAGGAAATCCCATGAGCCACGCGACCCACGTCGGGTTCAGCTTGCCACCAGTTATGTGAACAAGCATGACTTGTTGATTCTTCTTCATTCTGTCCATCTCGCTCTGTTTTGTCCCAAGCATCTTTGCATCGAAGGTCTGAGGTGTTGGGAACATCCTCACCGATCCTGTGAGTGTCGGTCTCTCTTTGCTCTTCAATCCGTGATCTCGAGTGTAGTCTTCGCTCTCGTGCGATCGAGGTGTCGGCCACATCTGAACGAATTCTGAAGGGTTCGGTGTTCTGCCCTTGATGAATCTCTTGCTTCGTACTGTCTGTGATGCTTTGGGTGTCTCGAGCCACAATGAAGATTCTCTCCCGCTTGTGAGGTGCGCCGACTGAGGCTGCTTCCAGAAGAATCGGTCTGAGCGCTTGATAATCGATGCTCCTAAGGTCCGCCAAAACTCGCTCCAATCCGTTTCCAATGAGTCCTGGGACGTTCTCGATGAGGACCCATCGTGGCCGTAGCTCGCCAATGACTCTTGCATACTCGAACCAGAGGCCGGAGCGATTGCCTTCCTTAAGACCCTCGCCCTTGCCTGCAGTGCTGACGTCTTGACAAGGGAATCCTCCGACAAGTACATCAGGGCGGGCGACGCTCGTCCCATCCAGATCTCTGATATCTCCGTAGATGGGTACTCCTGGCCAGTGTTGAGCGAGGATTCCTTGGCAATACTCATCTTGCTCGCAGAACCAAATTGTTTTGAATCCTCCGGTCCATTCGAGTCCGAGATCGATTCCACCGATGCCTGCGAAGAGGCTTCCGACTGTGAGTTCATTCATCATCCCTCTCTCAGCTGGTTCCAGTACAGATACAGAGCCATCAGATGTGAGCAGTCCTTGCCAACCTTATTAAAGTATTGACAGTCGCACTCCCAGCCTTCTTTTCCCCGAGAGAGCCAGTGATGCTGCTTTGTGCTGCCTGGTATTGGCAACACTTCGTACTCGCTATCACTGACTTTGCGGAGAAGATTCTCTCTGAGGTACTTCTGGACTTTGGTGCGTTGGCTGCCGGTCAGTGTTCTGCTTACCGTGTCCCAGCGGCATACGTCGGCAAAGGAAAGCATGTGAGCCTTGGCGTAGTTCTTTCGCGCCTGTTGTCTCTCCCAGTCCTCAACCGTTGTCATGTGTAGACCTGGTCAGCTTCTATCCTGATGTCCTCTACGTGAGCGCAGCCAGTACAGCGGCTATACTTTCGTCTGAAGCGTCGCATCGTGAACCTGAGCTTTCTTTTCGATTCGTACCGGTCTCGTGCGACCATCTTGCCTCCGCACTTCGGGCACTTGGTCATGCCGGGCCAATGTAATGCTCGCAAAGAAGGCATGTGGTTCTACAGTGGTCGCTTGTGCATTCCTTGAGCCCGCATTCGCAGGTGAAGTCGTCCTCATCCACGAGAAATTGGTGGGTGGAGATCTCAGGATTTCTCACATAAGATGCTGCAGCAATCTTCAAGAGAAAGATCTCTCTGTCGGTTTCTTCGAGTGATTCACTCATTCGTCACACCTCCCCCTCAAAATGGGTCGAGTCCCATATTTAAAAGTTCACCTCGGCAGTACTCGCGGAGCTGGTCGGCCACTTGTACCTTGTGCAATAGCATGATTAGGTGCTCTCGCTCCCCTGGAAGGAAGATAAACAACGAGTCACGGATCCATGCCTCAACATAGATCTTGAGGGTTTCTACTTCGCCAGCACTGAGCGTATAACGGTTCTCGAACTTGTGCGCCGCTACGCCGAGTTTGCTGTCCTTGCTGCGCGTCCAATGAATCGTCACGTTGCCTTTCCCCATTTCTTCTCGAACTCTTTCTTGATGTGCGGGATGGCTGCCTGCCAGCGCTTCTGTCGCATCAGGACCTCGTAGATCACGGTGAGCGCTTCATTGAGCTGGATGTCGGACGTAAGAACTGCGTGCTTCTGTACGGGCGGTGAGATGTGCGCAGCCAGTTTCAGGTTCGCCAAGGCCACCTTGACGTTCTCGTCTACGCCTTCTGCCTCGAATGCTGCGTTACTGAGTAGATGCTTGGTGAGACGAAGCAGGCCCATCGGTTCAAGAGCAGACTCAAGGATTATTCTCTTGGCGATCGGGACGGCACACTTTGGATTCACTCCCTTCTTGGCCTTCTTGATGAGCACTGGACCTATCAGGCATGTACCGTCCTTGAGATACCTGCATGTTTTACATCGCCAAAGAGAAGGCTTCGGGATTCCTTTGGTGGCTTTGCCGCCCATGGCAGCTATTTCTTTGCGTTTCCGTTGTGAACGCTTATTCAAGGGGATAAGATTCTTCTCTCGTTTCTTCTTTCCCCCCTTCTTCGTCATGTCCTTGTTCTATATTCTGGAGTATATAAATTAGGTGTGTTACTCTTTAATAGCAATCTGTCTTTCGAGATGGAAATCACAAGAGATCTCTGAGAGCGGCTCAGAGCTTACGAACTTCAGACTGAGCGAAGTGGTCTCTCCTGCAACTATCCTGATCTGCGCTTCAGTACATCCTTTGATCTCATTGCCTCTTGAGTCGAAGAGTCTACTGTCTGCTGATGTCGTGCCTATCTCAAGCGTGAAGTTCTCATCCTTGTAGATGCCATCCACTGCTGTACATGTGACGCGATTCATCTCTTCACCTCTTGGAGTGGCGGGAAGGATAACGGGGCTCTCTCCCATGGTAGGTCAGCCAAGACCTTGCCACTGAATTGAGTCCATGGGGTCATTGCGAACCGCCCCCCGCATCCTCTCATTCGCCCTCAGATTGCGCAGGGCAGGTTTGACCCTGCGGTGAAACTCCCCTCCCGCCTCGATTTGAACGAGCGGAATACCCTCACCAGAGGAAGGAGTCGGCTTTCACGAGCCCAGCCTGCGCATTGTGTTTATTGTAGGTCCTCCTCGGTCAGGTTGAAGAACTTCATCAAAACTAACTTTTTTGCTTCGTAGGCGACTACAGCAAGTGCCTGATTTTCTTGTATAACTCTCCCTTCATAAAATTTCACCCAGCGGATCGCCTCTTGTCTGAGCCATTCCTCGGTGAAAGTGTGATTCGTTCCGCAAAGTCTGCAGTCTCCACCTTCTTGAATAAGTCCTTCTCTTGGTCTGCTGAATTTACATCCAGTAGCATCCTTTAGCGTCTTCAGCTCAGTCATCTTTCTTCCTCTCTTTGATGGTCTTTCCCCGTTTCTCCAGAATCGTCCCAACAGGATACTTGTCCGCTATTTTCTTGACCCTTTCGAATTGTTCATCGGTGGCATCCATTATGGCGAATCTGTCGGTCATATTCCATCCTTTCCTCAGATGCCTTCGGTATCTCCACTTCCAAAGCCATTCAGGAGTCAAAACGTTCTTGACCTCTGCCGTGGTTGAGGCTTTCGTTGTTCTCAATCCACTGAATGACCTTCTACAACCGCATCCGCCATCTATGTTTCTTTTGTCCGTATCACACTCGAATCCGAAGTAGGCCAGTTCCCCCTCAACGCCCCAGAAGAAATCGTTTTCTCTTTGGCCCTGGGTCTCTTTTGTCAAAACAATCGTTTTCATACGTCCATCACATCATTCATAGTGTCTCCTCCGCAGCTCGTCCAGGATGTTCTCAAGTAGCTCGTTAGTCTTCTCTTGTCTCTTGTCTTGCTTGTCAAGGCGCGCGGCTATCCCTTCCAGCCACTTCTCGACCATGCGCCAGCGAGAGGTCTCCATCGACCTCCTGATGGTTTCCTTGCTTGGCTGTTGTAGATCAACATCTGTATTTTCGGTCATTTCCCTATCTTCCTTGACTTGGCCACATCGATGTTCCAAGCGTTCCAATGGACGCTGACCAAGTCCTCTTGTTTGATCATGCCGTCATCGCACTTGACATACTCCTCGTTGCGGATAATTGCGTGCTCTTGTTTGGCCTTCTCGGGAAGCCATCCCGGGTGCTTTTCTATCAACTGTTCAAGAACGGTTCCATGGTACCTCTTTTTATCGAAGATGATTCCAGGCGGTGCTCTGAATGCCACTGTCCTCTGTGATCTCTTTCCAGCTTTGGAAATCAAAGAGAATTGGATGTTCAACGCTGTAACTTCGTGGAAATCTGGCTTTGGTGGTTCTGTCTTCTTAAATATCATGTAGATTCCTCCTTGGCGGCTATCCGCTTTTTCTTGTTGTACTCTCTCCAGTACGCGAGACGGGCCTCTCTGTTCTTCTCGTAGTACATATCGTCGTACTTTCTCCGGACCTTTCTCTGACACTTCGCGCATCGCTTCGTGAGGTACCCGCTCATTTTCCGGATTCTATCTCTCTTCTTGCAGTCCGGGCACTTGTACTTCTGGAGCAGCTTCGCGATGGTCATGGAGTTCTACAAGCGGTTCCCCCCGCTATCGTGCAAGAAAACATCTTTGCCTCCAGCCTTGGCGAGATCTTCTGGCGACATCTTCTCAATCTTGAGAAGTTTCTCGTCAATCTTATCGAGCCTGATCTTTTGGAACCTTCTTGTATAAAGAAGATCCTTGACTGTGTTGATGAGTTCACGCTCGAGTTCCTCGTCGTATTCTTCTTCTGCCTTTTCAGAATGTTCTTCTGCCATGTTCACTTCACCTTCTTCCTGATCGCTGTTCGGAGTTTGTCTCCCAGGCGGGTCCATCTTCTCACGGATCCCACTGTTGAGAGTATCACCCAGAGAACCAAGAGAAATGCAACTACTACTGCTCCTACTTGGCTCGTCATGGTATGACCTCCTTGTTGAGTTCTGTCTTGATGTAGTTCGCGGTTAGCGTGGCGTGGTAGCAGAGTTCTTTCTTGTTCCCGCGCCAGAGGCTGCCGTGCTCGCACGTGCATCGTGACAGTTTCGTTGTCTCTCGGTCGTACACGAACTCGTGTTTCCCTTTCCTGCTCTGAAAGCTCAGGAATATCTTCGTTCGCGTTATGTTGTCGACCGAGACGATGTAGTCGTCGCTCACTCCTTTGATTGCTCCTTGGAGATGTCCTTGAGGTCCTTCACGGCCTTGTTGAGTTCCTTGTGGATGTTCTCGTTGGCTTTGATCTGGTTCTTGATGGTCTTGACAGAAGTCACCAGTTCGGTTTCCTTCTGCTTCAAAGACGACTCGAGCCGGACTATGCCTTCTTTGTGCTCACTGACATAGGTCTCTTCTTTGTCCGCGATGGCCTGCTCAACGGTCTCGCAGAAGTCCTCGTATCGCTGCTTGGCGATGTCGAGCTCCATGTTCTGCGTCCGCTTCCATCGCTGGAACTTCGACTCAAAGGTTGCCTTCTCAGTGGCGATCTTCTCGTTGATGTCCGCGATCTGATTCGTTGTGCTGTCCTCGACCGTCTGGAGCTGTTGCTCTGACTTCGAGATCTCCTGTTGGATCTGCGTCTTGCGGTCGGTCAGGTCTTTCACTATTCCGTATCTGCTTTGGCTCTCTGCCATGTCTATCACACCTCTCGATGGTTCATGTGTCGTTGTTTCGGTAGCATGCCACAATGGGCTGCCCTCTTCGATGTCTCTGATGTTGCTTGTCTTTTCCGGTCTTGGCATTGACTTAGAGAAGATGCTGCTGTATATCTCCATCATTTGCCCCTCCGTCAATAGGTCCCCCTCAGCCATGTCGATCTCCAGTCAGTTCCTCAATAATGAATGGAGACTATTTTTGCGTCTGTTGCATCACCAGCGTTGCCGATAAGTTCTGTTGAGAGTGTAGAAGGTGAACACCCAAGGTTCAGGTTAATCCCCTTCGAAATAGCTATATGCTCCGCACTCTCTGGAGACTCCGCAATGACGATGAGCGCCTTGACCATGTCATAGCCTTCTGCAAAAGCGAGATTCTTTACGAGATATCTCTTAAAAGTAGTTTGGATCGGATTTATTTCCAATACGTCGACTACTTCTATGACTTTCGTCAGGGGCTTTGTCTTCATTATGCCTTTCGTCTGTGGGTATTTCTTCATGTTCTGTCACACCTCGTTTTTCTACTTCTATGATTGGTTGGCCCCGTCCGGTATTGAACCGGTGTCACCACCATGCACAGCCTTGTATGATTGCCTGAATACACTACGTCCCCCATAAAGGGGGACGCCGGGATTTGAACCCGGTTCACAAGGTCCGATTAGCGTTTTGGGTCTAAGCTTAGATTGCTCTTCGTCTTAGTAGGACGATGCAGTCTGTGAAAGCGCTTGCACATGGCATTTTCATCTTTCTGTGCGCTCCGGGGCCATCACCTCACTCCTTGTTCTCAGAGGTCGTTGATTCGATGAACTTGTTGAGAGTCAAGCTCAAAAGTAAGAACGATTCTCGCGACAGTTCCAGTTTTTTTGCTATCTTAGCGTTGGCTTGGAGTATCTGTTGTTGTGTCCTCACATAGCTCTCGATTTGATCCTCGAGTCCTTTGATGCGTTCCTCGAGTCTCTCGGTCAGCTCGTCAGTTTTCTTCTTCCTACCCATCTTCCAGCTCCTTGACTTTCTTCTGCGCGGCGAACATCTTCTCGCTCATGTCGTGGACTTTGTTGCCTGCCGCGATCAGTCTGTCTGTCATCCCGAGCTTCTCTTTCTGGAGATCATCCATCTCGTCGGTAGCTTTCTGGCGCGCGGTTACGGCGCTCTCCAGTTCTTCCTTGGCGGTAGCCAGTTCGAACTTCAGGTCTTTGGTCTCTATCTTTTGTGTCATGTTCTCATCCCTCCTGTGTCACTCTCGTGTTACCCACTCCTCGAATATTTCAGCCAACTTCTTGACTGACTCAGCATCCTCATTCTTCTGATTTGGGACAACCATTTCAACGGCAGCCTTGAGACAGCTTTGTCGGATAATCAACGTCTGCCGTCTGCTTTCTATCTGGCCGTGCGTGGGCTTGATCTTGTTGTCTGGCGTGATCGTATCTTCGGTCTTGATGAGCGTCTGTGTTTTCTCAGGCGGTGCGTCCAAGTGCTTCATGTTGACGAGATTCAGGTACTTGCCCTTTCTCTCGAGATCAGCCTCCCAGTACTCTCCGGCCTTAGGATTCGGGAGCGGCTTGTCGAAGCAGTTGAACTTGTCTCCTCCAGAAACCGTGACTCTTATGTAGGGACCGAACTTGCCCTCTTCTGGCTTGACGTCTTCTATTTCGAAGACCGCCTTCTTTGCTGTGTCTGTCATGTCGTCACACCTCTTTGATGTCATCTTCTGTGAGATTGTTCTGCCAGAGGATGTATCTCTCAATATTGCTTAACGCATCGTAGCGCATCACTCCATCTTCTTCACCATAGAAACTCGGACACCAGCTGTTGTGTCCAATCTTGGACTTCAATTCACGGATTCGCTTCACTTTGCGAATCGCTTCTGCTCTTAGGTTCTGCTTCACCATGGCGCCCGAGGCGCTGCCGAAACCATTCATGTCGTGAAAGTCCTTCAGAGTAAGAAGTGGCTCGTCGAGAATCTCGCTTGGCTCGTTATCCATTGTCACACCTTTCGTTCGAGAAGCTCCCGATTTTAAAAAAGTTTCGCCTCACTTGCGCTTAACGGCCTCCTGGTGCTGCTCGTCAAGGTACTCGACGATGGCTTTGACATATTGGGGCATCTCTGGCTTATTCTTGAACTTCGTCGCGGGATGGCTGTCCTTTATGCGCTTCGCGATCTCGCGGATTCGTTCGCTTGGCTTCTTCTTGTTGGCCGTCATTGCATGTCCTTCTTATGTCGTGGCTTCTTCCACCAGTCGAACATGTCGCCGCGGAGCTTTGCCATGCGGCCGTCTGGATGCGTGAACACTATCCCCTCGACGAAGGCCAGCTTGGGATCCTTGTCACACGCTTCTTTGCCGTGGTTCTTCCAACCGTAAAGCGGAATGAGCTCCTTGAACCACTCAGAGATGGTCTCGAAGTCTTTTGGGTACTTCCCCCAAGACTTGTACCTGAGATGCTTCTGGGCGTAGGTAGAGAACGGAATCCAGCGGTGCTCGGCTATCTTGTGAGGGTTGCCGTTCACTTTCGGGCCGATGACCTCTCCGAACCATTGTCCGTCAGGAAGTTCGAGATACCCTCGCTGTTTTGATACCAAGATCCCCATGCTGATGTGTGCCTTGCCCTTGTTGATGAATGGGATTCTCGCTGTGCGGTTCCAGATTGACATGACCTGACCTTCCTCTATGACAACGCTCACGTTGGTGCCGTGGAGTTTCTCGATGGCCATGACGCTCTCGTCTTCGAATACCCACTCGTAGCCTTCGGTGATCTCCGGCGTACAGACGTACTGGCCATCTATTTCCTTTCTCACGAACGGGCTTTGCAGCTTCGGCATATCTTCTATCTTCATGTTTACACGCTCCGGAACTGGTCCGTTCCTCTGTTGCTTTTTCTCTTTTGGTAGATGACCATCTTGGTTCTCGCCAGACGCTTCAACGCGTTCGCCACGCGGTATCGCTCTATCCCAAGAATCCCAGCGACCTCTTCGGCAGTGGTCCAGCCTGGTATGGTGTTCACCACCTCGAGGACATCGAACTGGGTCATACTATCACCGCCTGAAGACACTTGTTGCATGCCTTGATGGTCTTGCCGAGGACATTCAGTATCGTGAGTCTCGTGTCCTTCTTGCACGCGTCGCAATGACGATGGGCCTGGCCGATGACTTTTGCTTTGATGTTCATTTTTTCCCCTCCTTGATCTTCTTCTTCAGCTTTCTTTCCTCTCTCTTGAGGTATTTGAGATCATGTTCGTATGCCTTTCTGGTGCGCTCCCATGCGCGAGCGGTCGCCTTAATCTCTTGTTGGATGTCTCTGAGCTTGTCGTGGTCGGTTCTTATCAGTCGGAATGTCTCGTCGAGAGCGTGATTGATTCTCTTGCTGACGTTTCTTTTTCTTTTCCTCCATTGATTGATGAGTGCCTGGACCTCATCGGTCGGCCTGAAGTTAATCGGTTTGTTCCTGCTCGATCGTCGTCGTTCCATGGTCACAAAGTGGTAATACCAGCATGGTATTACCTTTTGCTCGCAGGCGCCCAGGTGTTCGCGGAAGCGGCATAGAGCCGCTCCGCTCCCCCTTTTTCGCTCCTTCCATAAAAACCGTATGATAGGCTTGAAGAGAAAGTGAGCGAGGAGTACGCCTCGTGAGCAGGTTTCTCGCTATGCTATGATGCACCTCCACGAATGGTAATACACTGCTGGTATTACCAGTTTGTGAATTGAGAAGTCAGGTTTTTCGTAACGATTAAAAGAGTGCTTGTGTCTTGTCATCTTGCGGGTACCAACCACACCGGCCGGGACCCCTTACGGGGATCCGGACAATGCTCCACTTTTCCAATACGGTCACGTTCTATAAAAAAGTTCTCTCATCAGCCTACGTACACTTCTCTCGGAAATATATACTGTGTATGGAAAATTGACATAAAGCGTTCTGGAGACCTCTTCTTGCAATGCTCGCGCTGATCATCGGTCTATGGCTGCTGTTGAACTGGACCTCTGTGGTCCAAGGTAGGTTCAGCAGACGGATGTTCTGGCAGGCAGTCTTCTTCCTTGCAGGGTTCTACCTCATGAGCACGCATCACTCAGGATAATATGTCACCCTCACCTTATACCCATCTTGCGACCAGTCCTCTTTGAAGAAGTTGGGCACGCTGAAGTAGTCTGCGATGCTCTGTGACTTCTCCATGAACTCGCGCACGAAATACACCCACGGATGATACCCATCGAACCAATGGATGTCCTTGAAGGTGCTCATGTGCATGATTCCTCTGGTCGAGATCATCACAGAGACTCGTTGTTCAATACGCTTCAGATCTTCAGGCGATTGATCACCGAACGAACTCAGGTAAGGAAACTTGTCCACAATCCTATCTGTGCTCGGTCTGACTACCTCCTTTGTAGAGGTCTTCATAGCGAATCTGGGCTGACTCACCTTGAGGTTCATGCTCTCGAGAACCACGTCGTTGATTTTCCCCGTGTCCCGTAGGTAAGCAAAAGCAAGATTGTCTTCTTTGATGTTCTTGGCAACCCAATTCGTCGCGATGCTCTCTACGGTCTTTCGCGGGATAGAAAGTTCGATGACGGTACCATCAGCAGTCTTGTGTTGGACTGGGAACATCACATCATCCTGCAGCTGATGCTCATCTTGAGAGTCTCCTCTGCTGCTCCCGCTGGCATGACTCCCGCTTCGCACAGTTTCAGGATGAACTTCTCGTCCCACTTCTTCACTGACTCCATCATCTTGCCCAGGTGATTCAGTTGAGTGACCATCTTCGTCGGGTCGACTATCTGCAATCGCTTGAGATCCCGCCGCTGTACTATGTAACCCTCCTTGTGGATCGTCTTCTCGTTCAAGTCCCACTGAGTCTCGAGGCTCTGTTTCAGGATGCTCTTCTGGTCCTCCAGTTCGTCCAACGGCTTCTGATATCTGTCTTTGATCGTCGTCATGTCCGCTTGGATTCTTTGAATCTTCTCTATCTGCGGTTTCATCTCCGCTTCTAATTTCTGATTCTCCTGATCCAACTCCTTCTGATTGCTCACGAAGTTGTTCAGCGTTGTCTCGAAGTCCGTCATGTGTATTGTTTCCATCTTTAGCTACCTCACGTTTAGGGCATGTTCTGGCGTTGTGATCTATCTCTCCACAGAGTCCGCACTGATATTTCTTACTCATTTCCGTCACACCTCATTACAAATTATGTTTCTAATTCTATGAAGAGGTCATCTCTCGTTTAAAAAATCTCTCATGAGTAACGAAAAAACGATTAGTTGAGGGCCACCAGGATGCGTTCTAAGCGATGTAATAGGGATGCTACGCCAAACCCGGGAGCGCAAGTTTAATTCCTACAACGGCCAGCAGGGCGAGAATAAGTATAATCAGGAGTCTCCACATGTGTGAGTCGAGCCTGTCTGTGATGATTTCGAGTCTGGAGTCCATTCCTTTGAGCACTTCGACGGTCTTGAGTCGTGCCTCTGTGCCGAGCTTCTGCTGCTCCACCAACTCCTTGAAGAGCTCTCTATTCGTTATCCCGTTGCCGTCGCCCATTGCAGTGTCCGTTACATTTCTCGATGAGCACATCGAGCTCCTCTATGACGGTCGCCGTCTTTCTTTGCTCGCGCTTGAGGTCATCGAATGCGTTCACTCGTTCCTGTGGTGTCAGTCTCATGCCATCACCCCCCGGTGGATGACCAAGTCCTTCTGGCTCCAGCTGATCTTGTCGGTCGTAGTCCACCAGAACTTGTCATATCTCTTGGCTTCTGAATGAGGCACGCCATCCCGGAATCGCTTCCGTGCTTCGGCTGAATAGAATGATCCCTCAAGCGTGTACCATCGGTTATCCTCTTGCTTGAGATAGATGCAATAGGCGTGACCGTTATTGCCTTCGTTCTCTTGGCCTTTGATGATCACATCGCCGCCCACCACCTTCAATCGGAACCGCGGGATGCCCGAGGCCCAGCCAAGATAAGCCATGAGCACAGCGAACCCGTCGCAGTCATCTTCTTCCTTCTGCAGGATGGTCCACGGATCCGCCCAGAACTCTATCTTTCCGTAGCCCTTCATGTCGTTGACGTAGTCCAGCCACTGTGTCACCTTGAGCATGATGTCGTACATGCGATCATCGTGGTTCCAGATGTTCAGCCAATCACGTAGGAATATTTTTTCGTTCAGGCCGGCTTCGCCCTCTGCGGTCACGTTGAAGACCTTCTTGATGTCCATGTAGCGGTTGCTACGCGCAGGGTACATGACCGTGACTCGCTTCCATTGCAAGGTCCACCAGTAGGCAAGAAGCTCCTCGCCTGACATCGGCTCGACGCCTTTGCCGTAGAACAGGTTTCTGAGAAGAGCCTTGCTGAACCGAAGAGGAAGTCTCACGGTCAGTCCTCCGTGAAGCCTGGGATGTAGATGATGTCTACCTCAACGTTCCTGATGAAGTTGTTGCCGCTGTCGCCACCGAGTCTCACGGTGATGGTCGTGGACACATCTTCTATCTCAAGGTACATGCCGAAGGATGCCAGTAATGTGTCGTAACCTGTGCCGATGGTGTTGCCGAGCAATCCGACATCGGTGCCCTCTGTGGTGTCGAAGGCCGCGCTATAGGCTACGAGCTGTGTGGCCCCGAAGTTTGGAACGCCATCGTCTATCCACTGGCGATGATTCGAGAGAAAGGTTGTGCCAAGTGTACCCCCGGTGAACTTCAGGGTCATTTTCACGTTGTCGCCAGCATCGTTTCTGAGGTCTGCCTTCACTCGCACGCCGATGATAAGCGCTCCCACTGGCGCGGTGAGCGTGAATGTAGTGGCGGTGTCTGTCAGGCCAGCTGCGTTCGTTCTCTCTGTCGCGTCGGTGAACTTCTTCCGGTGCATGGTCACGAAGTCGAAGTTTTCGTTGACCTCCGCTGCGACAGCTCCTGTGCCGCCTACAAATACATTTGGGACTCCCATCAGCTTCTCCTCCTCTTCTTGACTCTGGTTTCAAAGATGAACTCGTCGGTGAGGCTCTTGCTCAGACCCGTGTAGGTGGATCGGACCCAGAGCTGCTCGGTGGCGTCGGCGTTAAAGTCGCCATGCTCCGCGATCAGCACCCCGTTGGCTTCCAAGGTATTGACGCTGCTCTCCATGATTGCTTCGTCGGCTGCCGTGTCCACGGAGGGAAAGCCCGCTTCGTATGCCTTGAAGAAGTCATCGGTACTGGCCAGCTTGAAGTCATCCCAGAGTATCCGGTCTGCTGCGATCGTGTCCGCTGCCAGGTCAGTGTTGACTATCACTTCAGTGAAGTCCATCGACGCGTCGACCGGCGCGCCCGTAGTGCTGCTCGCCGTGGCAATCGTGAACTGGATGATGTTGATACCGTTCGAAAGGTTCGCTATATCCACGTCGAACTGGTAGTAG
>SDBT01001889.1_pt1 | contig 37597 bp, 55 predicted proteins | sample 2277101 | NCBI WGS metagenome assembly SDBT01 (sample SAMN10404973, study PRJNA504765) | marine sediment metagenome | isolation source: marine sediment core GS10_PC15, 103 cmbsf | place: Arctic Ocean: Southern Knipovich Ridge | collected 2010 | reverse complement strand
CTCAGGAGCCCAGAAGGACCCGCGACTATATGTAGCAAGGGCTGCAGCGTGATGCAGAAATAAATGCAGGTCAGCGCTTCAGCTTCTTCAGCGCGAACTCGAGCTCGCGCTTGTAGACGATCGGCCAGCGTGTACGCAGGACGTGCCGCACTGCAGTCTGTGTCGACGCCTTGACTAGCGCCGAGCCGATGCTCGGGCCGAACTTCTTCACGATCGGCAAACGTGCGCTGCCTTTACGCCCGAAGACATGCCCGACTGCCTTGCCGCCGATGTCTGCGATGATGAAGCTGTGGCGCAGGATCTTGCGCTGGCCTGTTATGTTTACGACCACATGCTTGGATCCTTTCCTGCCGGCCATCTTCGCAGCGTATCGCTTCAGCGGTATGGCGCGCCGTGATGCGCGGATCCTAGCCTCTGGAAATCTTCTGCTCGCCTTCCTGATCGCGAGCTCCTTCTTTATGTCGCTCTTCTTCAGGCGTCGCACCTTGTGGATCAAATCGGCCGCTTCCTTCCGCACAGTGACAATCACCTTGTTCAGCGCACGGACCTCGGCGACCGGGATCGCCTTCAGGTTTACACCGCGAACGAATAGAGCCGCGGCCATTGTGTCTACGTCGATCTCGATGTCGATCATACGGCTGCTGGATCCTCGACGCCGATGATGATGCTGTCCTGTGCCTCGACGCCGGTCGATGTGGTGATGTCGTTCACGGCCAGGTACTGCTCACCAGAGACACCATCATCGAGTACTAGCTCGGCGAGGAAGCCGACGATCTGGTCGCTGACCTTCGTGATGCCAGGGTCGACGGTCCACACGCTCGTGTCTAGCGTGAACAGGCCAGCAGCATCAGGATGGAATGGCGTCCAGATGACGCTGCCATCCTTGAACGTCGCAGTGATGTCTACCGACCACGGTGGTTGAATTACGCTGCTGAGGCCGGCGTGACCTCCGTCGACGACCTTATAGTAAAAGCCTGTACCTGTTGGCGCTCTCACGATCTCGTTCTGTCCGTAGCGCCGCGCAGGTCCCCACGATTTGATTAGGTTTTTGCGCCAGTCGATGAAGAACGAGCGCTGCACGTTCGATGCTTTTGTGAAGTCTGACTCTTGCATGTTAATCAGCCACCTTGGTTGTTGCTTTCGGATCGACCTGCACTGTGTCTTGTGTTGCAGGTGTCGTGGTGCGATCTGATCGTGGCAGCGCGCCCTTCACGAACTTGTAGTCGATGAACTTCGCCAGCACGCCGGTGATGACGTTCGCCTGGTTCGTTGCGAGCAGCAGCGCCTCGGTCAATGCTGCGACGATGCGAGATCCGGATACCGTAGCGCTCTGCTCTGTGAGCAGTAGCGACTCGACCAGACCGATGACTGAGCGCGATGCGTTCACTGACGCCTGTACGGTTGAGAGCAGCAGCGTCTCGGTCGCTGCGATGACACCGCGCTGCTTGTTGACGGTTGCCGCGTTCTCGGTGAGCTCGAGGATCTCGGTCAGCGTTGTGACACCGCGCTGCCTGTTTATTGCTGCTGCGTTTGTCGCAAGCAGTAGCGCCTCGGTGACACAATTCACCAAACGCCCACCGCCCCTGATTACGTTTGCAGTGTTCTCTGCGAGCTCGAGGATCTCGGTCAGTGTCGTGACCAAGCGCGTGCGATTCACGCTCGCATTGTTCTCCGCAAGCTGCAGTGCTTCGACCAAGCCGAGCACTATCCGCGATGCGTTCACTGACGCTTGGACGGTTGAGAGCAGCAGCACTTCCGTCGCTGCATTGACGCCGCGCTGCCTGTTGATGGCCGCAGCGTTCTCGCCGAGCTCGAGGACCTCGGTCAGCGTCGTCACACCACGCTGCCTGTTAACGGCTGCTACGTTCTCGGCCAGCTGCAGGATCTCGGTTGTGCAGTTCACTATGCGGCCGCCCCCCCTGATGACGGTCGCGATGTTCTCGGCAAGTTCAAGGACCTCGGTCAGTGCCGTGACCAGGCGCGTGCGATTCACGGCAGCAGCGTTCTCGGCCAGCTGCAGGATCTCGGTCAGTGCTGTGACTAGGCGCGTGCGATTCACGGCCGCAGCGTTCTCGCCGAGCTCGAGGACCTCGGTCAGCGTCGTCACACCACGCTGCCGGTTAACGGCTGCTGCGTTCTCGGCCAGCTCGAGGATCTCGGTTGTGCAGTTTACCGTCCTACCCGCGGCACCCACGTCAAAACACGCAATGGACCCCCACTGGCTACCGCCCGAGTCAGTGTGCGTGTACTGCCCTGACTGCGAGCCCGACACGCTGACGACCTTGCCCATGCTGGTGACTTCGCCACGGTTGTTGCTCGTGTCATACGTGGTTTCAAACTCGGACCAGCTACCGTCCCATGCGCCGCCCGCGTCGGTGTCCCGGTCCTCGTTTCCGACAACCACCAGACATATATTCGTCGATTGCCCAGGCGTCACCGCGCCAGTAACACAAGAGGTCGAACTTGGGTTATTTATTTCCGTCAAATCTTCATTGCTGGTAACGGTAGGGGTACTTCCGTCCCATTCAAACTCGACATAGTTTGTGATGTTGGTCTGAAGGTCAGGCAATACAACGGAGACAGTTTGTTCTGTGCCGTCCGATATTTTGTACCACCAGCATCCGGCACCTTCGGCCGTTGGGCTGTTGTCTTCGTACGCCTCTATGCGCGTGAAGCCAGTTGGATCAGTGAAGATACTGCCAGATGACTCTCGACAGCCCATCGTGAGAATCAGCAGATTGCCAGACGCGGGATTGGATCCGAGATCCGGCACATGCGGGGAGACGCCGCTCTCAACCTTCGTGCGCTTGATTCGGTCGCCGAAGGCCATACTAGATCACGGCGGCGGCAATACTGCTCAGATTGGTGCGAAGCGCGGCAAGGTTTCCGGGCGTGAAGATCCGCGGCGTTTGAGAGCCATCGGCGTTCAGAGTATAGGCCAGCATGTACTCTGTGCCACCAACATCTTGCGTCGGGAACGTAGTCACAATCAGGTCAATGCCGGCCTGGATCAACGCCAACAGTGCCGTGAACTCGGCGACAACATCGTAGGCCGGATCGTCCTCCTGGGTGATGGCATAGGACGCGATGCCCGGTGTGTTCTGAATCGCCGTGAGATTGCGCTGATACGAGACGAACTGAATCAACACATTCAGCACGTCCTCGCTCGTGCCGCCGGCAGCGAGCCTGGCGGCGGCTGCGGTGGCGTAGGTCTTGAGGCCCGCAGCGTTTTGCTTCGCGAGCTGATACGCCCTCGAGAGCAGAATGTTTGTCGCCTTGAACGCCATGCTCATCTCCTGGTGGTTGTTGTGGCCGTCGCAAGTTTAGCAACGAGATGCTAATCGCCTCTCGATCAAGCCGCGTTATCGAGCTCGGCCTTCGCGTCTTTGATGATCTTGTCGATCGCCTTCTTTTGACCAGCGTCGCACATCTGCTTATAGCGACGATCGAGCTCTGCCTGGAATCCCTTCACACGCTTCGGTTGCTTCTTTGCTTTGGCGCGCGTGATGTGTCCAAGCAGGCGCGGGATGCGTCCAATGTTTCGAGCGAGCAGTCTGTCATTCATCGGTCAGATCTCCGGTGTAAAATTGTGGGAATTTAGGCCTGGTTAAGCGTCGCACATGGCGCGCCCCAGATGACATCGAGGTCGCCGGTGGTGCCGTCGAAGGCGCCGCCGAGATCCACGAAGCCGACTGCGTGCTTCGACGCTGGTGTGTCGTTGAAAATTATGCCCCAGGTGAAGTCGACCGCGTTGCCTGCGTTCTGCGCCACCTGCGCAGGGTCATCGAAGTCGATCTCGATGAGGCCGGCGACGAGCGATGCCGATGGGTTCGCGAGCGCTATCGGGCCTGTATAATTGCCGCCTGTTGCGACTTGGTCAAGGAAGAAGTTTGTCGTTCCTGTGCCTGCCCAATGCGGTATGGGAGTTGTCACGAGCGGCGTCGTGCCGGCGTCGATCAAACCAAGCAAAAACGTGTCGAGCTCGTGATCCATGAGCGCTTCCGCCAGGTCGAGCAGATGCGAATCGAAAAATACTACATCACCTTGTGCCACTGGATCGTCTCCTGTGCCGTAACAAAAAAAAACCGGCGCGGGTGCGTCGGCTTCCTGTGTGTTCGCATCGGTGTCAGCGATGCCAGTCTCGGAAACTACCGCGAAAAGACTCTGAAGTGCAACATTTTTTGATTCTGGCTATTCAAGACGGTGCCCTCGTTGCCTGATTCGATTCTGGATGTGACCGATTCCCGCGAAATACCACGACCAGATGTGCGCAGCGACCTGGTCGAACGGCCGTGCCATCACAGCGTGCCAGTGAGACTCTGACAGCCCAATCCACAGCGCTCGTCTGCGATGTGTGTGGTAGGTGAACGGATCCTCGAGATGACGCACTGCGAGCTCGACCAAGTCAGGCACATAATCGGCCGAAGGATAGCGGCCGCACTCGCATGGCTGTCGTCGAACTGTATCGCGCCAGATGCGCTCTGCCTTCTTCATGCGGTACGCGATGCGCGTCAGTCGGTTAACGACCAGCGGCCGCACTGCATCTCCGACACCGATCGCACATTGAAGGGTGTGCCAGTTCCGCTCATACATACCTATGAGTGCATCAGCAGCGACTTCTGACATGCTGTGCTTCGATGGCGCGTGTGTTTGTTTGCCGAGCGCAGAAAGTATCGCCGGCATTAGCTCGATGCGAACATCGTCGTCAATGCTGGCGGACAGCAGTCGCCAGTTCATAGGCTTCGCCTTGCCGACCTTGCCGGCCTGTGCCTCCATCACTAGCGGATCCGGACTGCCGAAGTCGAGCGACATGGATCTGCTGACGAGTGCGCCGAGTACTTGCTCCGGTGTCACCCTTTGCCGGCCTTGCGCGATGCTTTCACGAACGCATCGGCCACGTCGACCAGGTCCTTCTGGTTCGTCGATGACACCCACAATGTCGGCGCGTGTGACGTTCGGCTGTGCTCATAGAAGATGATGCCGAAGCCCCAATTCTGAGGCAGCCTGGCCTTGATGTTCTTGATGACCTGCTGCATCGGCCGGTCGATGATGTTCTGCGCCTGCTGTTCGATTTCGATAGCGTTCGCCATGTCAGTCTCTCGAGATGATCAGAAGTGGCTCGTCATTGCGGCCGTACAAGTGCAGGGTCATTGGCCTCGTCAGCTCCTCGATGTCCTTGCACAGTGGTGGCATTGCCTCCATGTCGGGAAAATCTTCAAGCGCCAAGGTGAAGCTAGTGATCCGTGGAAGCGTCGATGGTTCGCCTCGTGCGTGTGGTATCTCAAGGTGCACTTCTTCGACTTGTATCTCTTCGCCTATAAAGCGAAACTTCGACTCGCCAATGCCGGTGAACGCGATTCGCTCTTCGTCGAGGTTCCACGGATGCTCGTATAAGCGGACGATCAGCCTGCCCTTGTGCAGTTGAATTGCTGGCAGCAACCATTCTATAAACCTCTTGAACATGACGAACTCCTTCGGCCTCGCAGCCGTTCAGTGGGTGTGTTTTTAGTTGACTGTGCGGTCGTCGCTTCGCGGGTCCTTTTCAGGGAACGGCAAGACGGTGTTCGGCCCTGCATCCTCGTCGCCGTGCTTCTTCGACTCGATCGCGACGAATAGATCCTGCGAGCCCCAGGCACCGAGCGTGTACAGCGCATGCTCCTCGAGCGGTGCCCACACCTTGCATGAGATCATGCACTTCTCGGCTGCGGTGAAGGAGACGTCGATGCCCTTCAGTGTGCAGTTGACCAGCTTCAGCTTCTTGCCGGACGTGCCGATGCGATCGAGTATGACGATCGCGTCCTGGACCTCGGTCAGCAGTTCCATCTTCTTGAAGTGGCGCAGCTCCGAGATCGAGTCCCTCGACACGAATGCGACCTTGGCGAAGGTTCGCTCGTGCTCATTACACGACACCAGCTCCGTCAGCTGTTGCTGTGTCAGGCTTAACTTCGAGAGCGAGAACTCGATGATGCGCTCCTGGTCGTCTTTCATGTTCTTCAGTTTTGCGGTGACGCTCTTGCCGAGCGTCGCGCGTATCGCCTTAATTTTCAGCATGATCTTCTCCTTGCGTTGTGGTTTGCTTTCGGTGGTGGTTGTAGGTCAATGCTTGGGTCCACTCTGAGCCAGTCAAACTGTCGCATCTTCAAGCCCTCGCTCTGCCGGGTTCCAATCGAGATATATGCACGTTTTGGCGGCCGCATCGGTCCATCCGAAGGCGACGCAAGTGAAATAACCGAGCCTGCGCATCAGTTGCAGGTAGGCATCCTGCGGGGCCGATACAGCACGCGCGGCGTCGCTGTCACACCTGAACTGGTCGCGCCGTTTCTTCATCTCCAAGTGCATGCCGTGCCATCCGTTCATCGGTACATTCAGCGCCAGGTCAGTGACGCCGCCCTGGCAGCCCATCTTCCGAAGCAGCGCCCATTGCATGCCGCGCCGCTTCTTGTTGCCACTCAAAAAGGCGCCGCCCGGGTAGCCAACGAGGGCGGTGTCCAGCCTGATTCTAAACGAGTCACCGTCAGCGTCATCGAGCTCGAGGATCTGCGCCTGACACCACTCGACGAACCACATCTGCTCCTGCTGCTCGGCTTTTTTTGTCGTATACGACGAGGCCTGCGCGACAATGTTCGCCGGCTTGCCGAGAGCAATCGCCTGCTGCGCCAGGCTGAGATCCGCAGGTGTCCATCTCGTAGTCGTCACGAGACAAACAGCTCGTGCTGTGCTGGTTTGCCAATCTTCCGGCGCCAGCAGCACTCCCTTCTGCCGTATGGTCCCGCGTGCTTCTGGTCGGTCTTCACCAGGGCACGATCTGAGGTCAGATTCGACATCGCTCGACGCACGCTGGTCAGTGGCACCGTGTCGTCGAAGACATGCTTGCGGATCTCGCTCGGCGTGTACAAGAAGCCGCTCGCTCGTGTGTACCAGGCGATGATCTTCGCCTCCTGCGAGTCGGCCTGTACCTGGTAGCGCTTCAGAGTGCGGCCTTCTTCGTTGCTGGTGTTGAAGTAGGTCACATCGTTCTCGCTGGCGCATCGAGTGCGCGGCCCTCGCTCGTCGCGATGAAGTCCTTCATCGTGGCGATCATATCGTCGCGCTGTACGTTCGAGATCCACGACAGCTGCGATTCGTTGCCATAATCGACAATAAGGAGCGCGAAGCCGGCACCGTCAGGCAGTGCATCGTCGATGATTTTCGCTAGGCCTTCTCCTGCTGCCTTGTGTTTGGCGGTCATCTCCAAATTTATGCGCTGCCCGGTCATCGCTCGAGCTCGAGTGCAAGATCTGCCTCTGCCTGCAGCCTGGCGCGCTCTTCTTCGCGCCTTCCTTGCTCTCTTTTCAGGCCGTGATACACGGTGAAATTATTGACCGACATCTTGCAGCCTGTTCTGCTGCTCGTTTGCATGCAGAGACGGTACACGTCGATGCCGTCCTGCAGCTCGTAGTTCGTCAGGTACGAATAGTCGCCAGGCTTATGATGTGTGATCAGGTAGTAGCCGGTCAGCATGCCGATGACGAACGCGATGATGATGCACACGGCCGTGATCTTCTTCTGTGGTGCTTGCCAGTCGATGTCACCCATCAGCTGGTCCTCGAGTCATCAGTGGAGTGCCGGCCGCATCAGTGAGCTGCTCGATTGAGATCTCGACCGTGACATTGCCGACCGGCCCGAGTGGACCGAAGATCAGCTGCAAGTGATCGCGGATCGCGTTCGTGGTGCGATTGATTGTCACCGTTTCGCCGTTTTTCAGTACTTCGGCCGGTGTGATGGTTTTCCTGTATTCAGTGGTCATGTCCGGATCCCTCCCAAGTGTGCCGATTATCGGATGTTCAGTGCTTGCCGGCGCGCTTCGTTCGGTGGTGTTGATAGGTCGATGCCTTTGCATCTGAGTGCCTCGAGGTCGACACGATCCTCGAAGTCTGTGACCGTCTCGTCTGGTCGTCGCTGTTCAATTTTGAGGCGTCGCGCTTCGTCCTTACTCACTGCCAAAATATGCACCGAGCAGTTGACACGGTTGCGGAACGCGAAGTCGTTCTCCCACTTTTTGAGAGGCTCGATCGCGTGTGCTCGGGCTTTTTCTATGATTTGCTCGAGTGTTTCGCGGTAGTTTGGCGATGCGCTGTTGTCGCCTTGCAGACTTGTGTCTCGAGGTCGGGACGACCGAGAGTTATCTTCAGGACGCGCGTTAGCGCGTTCCTTTTTGTTGTGGTCTGTTCGTGAAGGGTGACATGGATCTGTGAGATCGAGCGGCAGCGAGTTATCCACAGGGCGCGCGTTAGCGCGCTCCTTTTGGTTAAAGGTTATAGGTTCGGGTGACATCAGGGTGTCACCCTTTTCGCCGGATCTGTCACCCCTTCCAGTCTCCGTGTCACCCTTTTGAGGTCCAGAAGCTGCTGGAATGGGTGACACCCTAGTGTCACCCTTTTCTGCCAGCAGATCGCCTTGTGGATGGTCCTCAGGACGCTCTGAAGGTCTTCGAGCTGGCGTGGTATGCGAGCCGCTGCGCTGTCTCTCGCGCAGCTCGGCATACTCGGGCACGTCGCCGATCGCCCACGGATCGACACGATAGCAAGTCGGATAGCCGCGGCCGCTGGCGCGCTTGTGAAGGCGCAGCAGGCCGACATCGGTGAAGCGCTGGATGATGCGCTGCACGGTGCGGCCGCTGCACAGTGCCTCGGCAGCGACCAGGTCGACAGAAGGGAAGGTCAGGCCGTCCTCGTTCGCGTGCTCTGCAAACGCCAGCAGCACTAGCTTCTCGGTCGGATCCGAGAGTCGCAAGCGCATGACCTGGGAGAAGTAAGCGACGCTCATGGAATCACCCGCTGGAACGCCCGAGCGGTGGTGTCTTTTCGTATATACAGCGGGAACGTAGGCGTGCCGGTGTTATTGCGACCTAGACACCACAGCCGTTTGCCGGTGAGGAGCTCGAGGACGCGCTTGTCGCGGTCTAAATAGACGCCAGCATTGCCCCAGGCGACGACGATGGTGTCAGCCCATTCGGCCGCGGCCAGAATATATTGGTCGTTTAGATCGCCGACAGGATCCGCTACGGTTTTCAGTGCCTTCGGATCGAATGATCGCAATGCGAACAGATTGACGGCCAGGTAGTTGCCGCAGTTGAAGACGTGCCTCGAGAAGTCTACCGCGCGCCGTGTCGTCGGATCGTCGATCTGCGCATCGGCCGTCGATGGGTTCAGCATGATGAAGACAACCTTGTCGCGTCCGGTCGTAAAGTCTCGGCGCAGTGTCCATCGGTAGAGGCCACAGTCGGAGAACTCGGTGTGCGCCAGCGAGATCAATTCACTGCACCGTATTTGTCGTCGAGATACTTGCGCAAGTCCTTCGACCACGGTGACTCCTGGTGCTCGACGATAGTGATCTCTTCGAGGTTAAGTCTGAATCCTTCGGTCTGTGCTAGGAAGTCGAACGGATGCTCGCGCACTGGCGTGATGATGCCGGCTGCGACGAGCTCGCCGAGGATGGTGCGCAGCTGATCGTCGTCGACGCCGACCTTCTTCGCCAGCAGTGGCAGATAAGGCACCGTGACGTGCTTGTCACTGGCGCCGTCTGCCAGGTGAATCAGCACCAGGCTCGACTCGGGTGCCAGGTTCGCAGCGAGCGCGACTGCAAGCGCTTCGAGACTCACGTACCAGACTCGACGGATGTGGTCGCTCTGAAAAACGGACGCGACGCAATCTTGTCTTGGATCTTGTGCAGCAGATCGGTGTACTCGTCGGCGTCGTTGTCGTGCAGGTTAGGCATGTCGACGATTCTGTTCCAGAGTGTGACGGTCATCGCGAAGACGACGACCTCGTCGTGTGTCATGCCGGCATCAAGCCACTGTCGAGCGACCATCTGCAGCTCGGCGGGTACGCCTGCCAGCTCTTCGCCACTCACGATGTCGACGCCTCGAGATGCTCCTCGAGATCCTTTTGCCAGATCACACCGAAACTGCAGCCGACTCGAGCGTTCGCTTCGGCCTGCAGCTGGTCGAGTGTGTCGTCGGTGCATTGCTTCGCGAGCTCGGCCGTCGACTTGTCTAGGAACTGCCCGGGCCTGCGCACGCCGGCGAGTTGCAGGCAATACCATCCACGCGGGATCGCCTCGATCGTCTGTTCTGATGTGTCCATACTCTTCCCCTTATTTGCAGCAGAGTGTGAGCGCTTCTGCCGGTGTGAATCCTTGCACGGTCAGCGCTTTATATTTCGCGAACCACAGCTCGGCCTGAATTTTCTGATATTCGATCAGATCTGGCAGCTGCCTGCGGTAGTCGATCATCGCCTGCTTCATCTCGCTCGGTGGCACGTCGATGTGAACCACTTTCAGGCCGTCTTTTTTGTCGTCCTCACTCACGAGAAGTCACTCGTCAGATACACAATGAAGGTGTCGGTCGTGATCTCTCCCTCGATCTCGATGAAGCCACCACGCTCGAGACGACGCAGAGCGCTCGCGAATCGCGTCGCCGTGAAGGATGTCTGCGTGCGCAGAGTTCGCGATGTGTTATGCACCAGGTGCACCGATTCGCCATTTGTTGACAGCAGAGCCAACTGCATCAGCAGCAGCTTGTGATCCGGATCCAGGCAGCCGAGCGCACGCCGCACGAAGCACGGCAGATCAGCGACTCTGTCTATCGTTTTCTCGCGCATTATTTTACACGCCGTTTTTCCATGTCGTCAGTTCGCCAGCGATCCATGTCATCAGCGCACTCGAGTGCCTCAGTGATTTTTTCGCAGATGTCCTGCGACTTTATGCGCCGGCGTTCAGCGCACTCTTGACAGCTGCAGCCGACACCATCAGTCGTAGTACGAGATTCGCGGATGCGTGCCCACAGTTGAACCAGTAACGGAGCGATCGGATCTCTAGCGAGCAACACGAACATCGGCTCGTCATCTTGCGCCGCGTGATAACAGTCGAAGTGTCCTGGGTTTGCTTTAGTCCCCATTGCGCGCTGACTTCTTCTTCGGCTGTTTCTTCGGTGCCGGCGCCTTGCTGATCTCCGACTCGCGCTTCCAATGCCGCTTCCTGCCCATGATAGGACGCTCGAACAGGATCTCGTAGCAGTGCCCGATGTCATCTGCGCCGACAATCACGACCCTGCCTTGGATCTTCGTCGATCTTTCGATGACGTGGTCGCCGAGTGCGTACTTGAACGTGATCCGCATCATGCTCTCCTTCTTCGATTGGTTTCTAGCTGGTGATTGGTCCATGCTTCTGTGTGTCGTGGGCATAGATCTTTACCTGGTGATGGTTCGCGAGTGCAGTCATCACAGAGCGCAGCGTCGCAGGTTTTGTGCCGCTCGAGCTGCCAGTCGCAGAGCCTTGTCGCAGGCTTGCCGCACTGCATGCACGCTGCTGGCCGGCCAAAATTACCGCACACGATGATGCCGGCACCGTCGACGCTGATCGACTTGCAGGTCACAAGTTGCTCACATAAGTTTTCGGACGTGGTTTCGGACGTGGTTTCTGCAGTGGCAGTGGTCGCTTTCCAATCAGCATGTGCGACGCTACCGTGAAAAACCGGACCAGGCCGCTCTCGAATCTGTCGCACCTTCTACCCGACACGGAAATGTGGGGAGAAGACACGCAAACGGGCCAGGGGAAACTAGCCTGAATCGAGGCGACCTGGCCGGCCATCTCCGCGCCAGAGTCATGCCGGATGCACCGGCAGCTGCTCGAAGGTGAACGGGCACTCGTCGTGGTTTGCGATGCGCCTGGCCGAGAGTTCAGGGATGAACCTCTGCCACTGCGAGACGGCCTGGCCGGTACATCCTGCCATGCGGCCGACTTTCGCCTTGCTGCCGATCGTGTCAATCAAAATCGCGAGTGACACCTTGCCGTTCTCCTTGCTCATGGTGCGCACCGTAAGCCCACTTACGGGCCAAGTCAACACGGCAACACCTGTCTCTGCTCGTTTGTGGGTCAGTCGCTTGACTCAAATCGTAAGCACGCTTACGGTCCACACCTGACAGGAGAACACCATGCGACAGACTTCAGCACTTGCTCGATTGGCAGCTCGTATATTCAGACGTGCGGCCGATGCTTTACAGAAAAAGGAGAAGACGGTCTTCGTGATCAAGGCCGATTTGCGAGGATGGCCGGATCCCGAGACATTAGACTCGATGCGGCCGCGGTCTTACTTTGCACGTATTAGACCTGCGATGCCTGGCGCGACTCGTCGCCGTGGTCCGATCAGAGAAAATAAAACGCGCGGCAATCTGAAGCAATTCAGACGTCACGGATCGAATCCACCGCCACCGAGCGATCAGGTCAGGCCGGATCCGCCGCCTAATCCACCGAAGCCGACACCACCGCCGAACAGGATCTTCCGAGAAGGTGACATTGAACCACTGCCTGCGATCCACGGATCGAGCGAGAAGACTGCGAGCCCCCGGCTTTCGGTGCACGCGAAAAAGAAAAAGCGCGGCGGACCACCTCGGAAACGACCAATGCCAAAGCGACGGATGATACCAGGCACGATGACAGCGGCAGAGATCCACGAGCGCTGCGAACATCGCGACGGCGTCATCCAGCGCTGCTGTCTCGAGCCAGATCATGCCGGCACACACCTCTTCAAGTGCGCCGGCGACTACTGTCCAGGCCTGCCCTGGATCGCCAGCAACACGCCGCACCCCACGTCCTGCACGATGCCACCAGGTGACGAGTGATGACGTCGATACGTCGACACCAGAAGTCGTACTGGTCGTGCGGCGGTAGCGATTGCAAGGTGCAGCACGAGTCGGTCGGCATTGCGAGAAGGTGCGCGAAGCGCCGCGCACGGCCTGACAATACTGCACGCGATGACGAGCTATGGCGCTTGGTTATTTGCGAGCGATTGACCTACGCCGAAGCAGGCGAGCAACACGACTTATCGGGCTCGCGCGTGAGTCAGATCGTGTACAAAATATCGCGGCGCAAGCCTGGTTATCACTGGTCGAAAAACATAAACGACTTGCGCGAGATGTTCGCTGGTGGTCTTCCGAGTCTCGGCAAGGTCCGACCGTGAACACTGCGCTGAATCGGATCATCGACACGATCATCGGCGCGCTCGATCTATTTCGCTGGTGGATCGTGCTCGACGACTACGAGGCCGGCATCATCTTGCGGCTCGGTCGATTCCATCGAGAAGTTGGTCCTGGCTGGCACTGGCGGTGGCCGATGCACGTCGATGTGCTGAAGTTTGTGAATATCAGGAAAAAGTCCGGCGCTCCGTGGGAGCTGACGCTGACGACGACAGACGGCACCGCGGTGACTTGCTGCTTTGCGTACTGTGTCGAGGTCGCCTGTGCTCGCACGGTGTTGCTGACGCTCGATGATTGGGAAGAGGTCACCTATAAACTGGTGAAGATTGCGGTCGCTAAGGTGGTGCATGAGTGCAGCGACGAGCAGTTCTTCGGTCAGCATTTTCTCGATGACGTGCGTCTCGAGGTCGCTGAAGTACTTGAAAATAATGGCATAAATTTGTGCGAGTTTGGGATCACAGAGCGCGCCAGATCCCCTGCTTTCCGACTTTTTAAGGGCGCGAGCTAGAGCGACGAGAGTCGCGAAGGAGAAGAAGATGTCAGAGACAATCACGATCAAGACGGGCGACATCGACCTGTCGAAGAGTAACGTCAGGAAAAAGCACTCGAAGCAGGCCATCGCAGAGATGGGTGTCAGCATCCTGTCGGTCGGCGTTATCAATCCACCGACAGTCACGACGAAGAAAGGCGGCCGCTACGATGTCGTCGCCGGCATGCTGCGGGTGCTCGGTGCGATCGCCGCGAAGCAGGACACGATCGACGTCAAACTGAAGGAAGGCAAGACCGACGCCGAGCTCGTCGAGCTATCGCTGGCAGAGAATGTCACACGGCAGGAGATGGGCGACCTCGAGCGCTTCGTTGCGTTCGACCAGCTCGCCAGAGCCGGCAAGTCAGTGGCCGAGATCGCGTCATCGTTCAGCATGAAGGAGATCGCAGTGCGGCGATCGCTGGCGATCGGATCGCTGCCGAAGGCAATCATCAGGATGGCCGAGCAGGACAAGCTGTATCACGGTGCGCTCCAGGCCTTGACCGTCGCAACGAAGTCGCAGCTCGATACGTTCATCAAGATGCCGGCACGAAGTCAGCCACGTACTGGCTGGCAAATTAAGACCTGGCTCGAGAAAAAGAAGCAGCGGATTCAGATGTCATTTGCTCTGTTCGATGTCGACCAGTACAAGGGTGGCATCATCGACGACCTGTTCGCTGAAGGTGACGAGCAGCGCAGCTTCGCGGATCCGGACGAGTTCTGGAAATTGCAGCAGGAAGTGATCGACAAGAAGGTGGAGGAATTGAAGGCGGCTGGCTGGCCGATCGTGAATGTCACAGAGTGGCGTGCTTCGGATTGGAAGAAGGCCGGGAAGTCGAAGGGCGGCAAGGCTATCGTTGCGGTGATGAAGTCCGGCGAGGTCGTCATCAGGAAGGGGCTGATCTCGGCCGACAGCAAGGTGAAGAGCACAAGCGGTACGAAGCGACAGTCGCAGCCAGAGCTCTCTGGCGCGATGCAGGACTACTGTCGCGCGCATCGGCACCTTGCCATCCAGGATGCACTGACACAGGACAGCCAGGTCGCGCTCGCGCTGTGTGTCACCCTTTTGCTGACTGGCGATCGTGGCTGGCGTACTGATAACGAGACGTTCTCGAGGATCCAGAACAAGCAGCACGCCATCAGCGTCGCAGGATCTTGGCATCGAGCTGAGTGCCAGGAGGATTCTGCCTGGCTTTATAAGCTACTCGGCGTGAAGGCCGGCTTGTCGCACTGGCAGATGGACAGCGCGAAGGTGCTCGAGACGGCCGTCCAGTTCGATATCGACAGCCTGCTGGCGATGCTTTCCGTGGTCGTCAGTGAGCGACTGCAGTGCGCCTATCAAGGCGAGAGCGGTGTGCTGGACAATCTGCTGGCGTCGCTGTTGGATCTCGAGGACGTCGCCGAGTGGCGTCCGGACGCATCGTTCTGGTCGAGCATCCGAAGCCGCACGGCGATGGTCGGGATCCTTCACGAGCTCGCGCCTAAGCTCAACTACAAGGAGAACAAGACCGGGACGCTGAAGGATCTGCGCGCACTCGCCAAGAAGTTCGCAGCGCTGCCGGCAATGGCTTCGTGGCGGCCTGCCTGGCTGCGTTTTCCTGCCCGCGCATACTCGAATAAGCACGGCCTGCCTTTTGTCGGTCGCAAGTCGTGACAGCTCGAGCCGAGTCGGATCGGCCGATCAGTGAGCTGTATGCACTGCTCGCCGAGTTCGGCCTGTCGACCGGGTGCGGCAATCTCAAGGACCGCGTAGGGTGTTGGGAGCATGCGATCGGCGAGCACTGGTGGTGCGCAGCGAATGGTCACACCGAGCCGACCAGCTGCTCTCGAGACTGCCTTGTGGAGCCGTTTCACTGGATGATATTCCACGATCTGTCGACCTGGCCGGCCGCTATCGTCGGACCGTATGAAGGCATTGTCTGCAGTGGCTACGACGCGCAGGAGCTCGAGGACGAGCTGATCGCCGCGGTGAAGGCGGCCATCCTATGACGTTGCCGATCCTTATGAATCACGACCGCAGCCGGCCGCCGATCGGCTTCATAGACGTGCAGGACGGACGGCTCAAGTTCAGGTTCTTGACGCCGTTGGATAGTGACAAGGTGTTCGAGATCTTCGGCAATGTCGGCCTGCAGTTCACCGTGATGGAATACGACGCTCGCGGCAACTGCATGGTCAGCGCCGGCATCATCTTCGAGTTCTCGAGCCCATGAACGAGAAGCAGACATCGCGACTGAAGGGCGCCGAGGCCGACCTGGGCCTCGGTCCGTGTGCGATGGCGGCCGAGATGGGCACGCCATACGGCACCTACAAGGACTGGAAGAGCGGCCGCCGAGCGATGCCGCCGGTCGCCTTTCGGTGCCTGGATCTGCTGCTTGAGTTCTACACCCAGGTGCCGGCATCCAGGTGACGGCCGAGCCTTCATGGCGGCAGTGCCACTGTCTGAAACTGTAAAGAATCCCGATTCTTGTCGGGATTTTTTACACCCAAGATCCTTGAAGGTACGCGGATCCGCTCTGATCGGCGTCGGAATACTTTACACAATCGACTGATCTGCACGCGCTCGCGGGCCAGGTTCAGTGAGCTGTCGCCGGCGTGCCTTCGTAAGTGCCTGAAACATAGGCAGATCAAGAACTTGGCACGGTTTCTGCATAATATAGAGTATGAACCACACGATCACAGTCCTCGCTCTTCTCCTGGTTATCATGGCAGCCAGCTCGGTCGCCACGCCGCCTCGTGAGATCGACCAGACCGTCATCACCCAGGAGATCACACAGTGAACACAGACACCGCGAGACGCACAATCACACTGCTTGAAGATTGGGCCTATGGGATCAAGACCGGCGAGACGGCAAAAGTCATCGACGAGCATTATGCACCTGACATGGTGCTCGCCGTTTGGAACGGACAGACACTGGTCGTCAATACTTACGGCCGGATCATCAGTGGATGACATGGAGAACACGATGAACAACAGCGTCGCAAACATCACCGAGATCGAGCAGCTGGTCGACCAGGGCGCGATCTTCTTCGTCGGGCACTCTGGTGGCAAGGACAGCCAGGCAATGTATGCGGCCGTCAGGAAGGTCGTACCGCACGATCAGATTCGCATCGTCCATGCAGACCTCGGCGAGATCGAGTGGAGTGGAGTCAAGCAGCACATCGCTGACACCACCGTCCACGAGACGCTGATCGCGCTGGCCATCTTCAAGGACGGCACCGAGAAGAACTTCTTCTCGATGGTCCGTGCTCGCCGCGCAAAATTAGACAGCGACGGCAAGCTAGAAGCGCCGGCCTTCCCCGACATCAAGAGCCGCTTCTGCACCAGCGACCTGAAGACTGACCCGATCTGGAAGGTCATCAGGAACGCAGGCGACTATCCGATCGTCGTGAATTGCGTCGGCATCCGAGGCGACGAGTCACGCTCGAGGCAGAGCAAGATCGACAGCCGCGGCACACTGAACACGAACAAGAAGAACACGAACACGAAGCGCGACGCCTTCGACTGGTGGCCGATCGCACATTGGACGATCGACCAGGTGTGGAGCGAGATCGCTGACGCCGGCCAGGTGCCGCATCCGGCATACGACAAGAACGAGCGACTGAGCTGCTGCTTCTGCATCTTCGGCAGCCGCAACGACCTGCGCCACGCAGCTGCACAGCGTCCTGAATTGCTTCAGAAGTACATCGAGCTCGAGGTCGAGACACGCACCACGATGTTCAATGGCGAGACACTCGCCGATCGCATTGGCAACCTGGCCGGCATCCCGGTCGTCACGGAGTAGGTGGAATCATGGAATCACTGAACAAGGAAAGTGTCAGCACCGAGATCGAGATCGTCGTGCCCGACGCTCCGATCATCGTCTGTTACGGTGGCGGCGTCGATTCGACTGCCATGCTGATCGCGATGCGCCGGCAGAACATCGTGCCGGCTCTGATTACCTTCGCCGATGTCGGCGCCGAGAAGCCGGAGACGTATGAGCAAGTGAAGATCATGTCGGCCTGGTGCGAGTCGGTCGGCTTTCCAGCCATCAAGACGTGCACCTACAAGACGACGAGCGCACCGTATAACGATCTGACAGGGAACTGCATCGCGAACGAGACGCTGCCTTCTCTGGCTTTTGGTTTGAAGTCGTGCTCTATAAAGTGGAAGCAGGGACCGCAGGATTATGCGGTGAAGGGATGTAAAAAGGGACCGAACAAGTGCCCACCGCACGCAGTCTGGATCGAGGCCCAGGAGCGTGGTGTCAAGCCGGTGAAGTTGATCGGATATGACGCCGGTCCTGCTGACCTGCGTCGGTCGAAGAAACTGAAGACCAGCGACGAGTCCTTCCAGTATTGCTACCCGCTGCAGCAGCTTGGATGGGCTCGCGAGGAGTGCATCCAGGCGATCATCGAGGAAGGTCTGCAGGTGCCAATCAAGTCGGCCTGCTTCTTCTGCCCTGCTTCGCAGAAGTGGGAGCTCTGGTGGTTGGCTGGCGCGCATCCGGATCTCTTCGAGAAGGCTCTCGAGATGGAAGTCACCGCGATGACCGGACACCACACGCGCTTCGATGTGGTCGAGATGGGTGCTGGCTTCATGGAGCTGATCGGATCCGGCGATCGCTGGCCGTCAGCGAAGACCACGGTCGGCCTCGGTCGCTCCTTCGCCTGGAATCATTGGGCACGCATGAACAAGGTCGTCGACGAGAACGGCAAGGTGATCGCCGGCAGCGAGTGGTGCCTGGCTCGGGCCGATCGGCTTCGCGGCCCGGGCGGCAATGCGGTCGACAGGAGAACGTGCTGATGACCACAGAGATAACGCTGATGGAATACCAAACGGATGACCACGGCCACAAGACTGCGCTCGTGAAGTCGATGCGCACCTGGTGCCTGGTGATGATGATGACTGATGGAGAATTGAAGGTGCGACGGGTCCGTCGCACTGAGGAGCGCTATATGACACCACTGGAAAGGCGCGGCCGACTGTATCCGATGCCGCGTGCTCTTCGAGTGTTTCACAAGCACGGCCGGCAGCACGGAATCAGTACAGCTGCGCGCCGTTTTCTAACTGAGGCAAGCCGATGATTAGGATCTACTTCAGAGATCGCGGCACCTTCGTGCGTGCGGTCAAGGTGCTGCAGGACATGGGTGTCACGTACACTGCCACAAAAGACCGGCTCGAGCCGCGCGGCCGTTACTGCATCGACGTGCTCGGGTTGTCAGGTGAGTAGCTTCTTCGTCAGTTGCTTGGACACCGATCGGTCGGCGAACCACCAGGTGAACGACACCGTTGCCAGCAGGATGATGGTCGACACGATCGTCGAGATCTGATTCTGCAGTGCCTCGGCTGTCATGTTCTTGGCGCCCTCGAGGTCCATGTAGTCGCCATATATGCTGAAGACGTAAGCGACAGATGCGAGCGTCAGCACCGGGCGCATCATCATGCGAATGAACTCGGCCGTCGACAGCACGGCTGTCGCGAACTTGCCGAGCTCCTTCCCTTTAAGCCAGGCACCGAGTGACGAGTCGTGCGCGAAGGACGACTGCAGCGACTCTTCGATCGCGAGGTCTGTCTGGATCGCACCTTCGACCTCGACCATCTTCAGTGCGGCCGTGGCTCTCGAGACTTCCTGGTTGCCAGCGAGCTGCGACATCACGAAGGAGTGCCGGTTGCCTTCCTTCAGCGTCTTCAGTTTGACGAAGGCCGAGGCGATGCCGCCGACTGCTCCCAAGATCGAGCCGATGATGCCGCCAGCACCACCGCTCGCAATGTTTGTTAAAAAGTCCATCAGATAATCCTCACGTTCGCAGGCTGTCCCTGCAGTATGTTGTCCATGATGTGCCAGATGCACGGCCGAGATCGAAGCAGACCTGGCTGGCCGCCGAGCCACGCGACACTGTATCCAGTCAGGATGCAGCCGAGCGAGTGTGTCAGCAGGCCGAGCTCGACGTCTCCGGCCCATGTGCCAGAGTGCGCCAGGATCCCGGTGCGATCCTTCACCGGATGGATCCAGTACGCATGCTGGCGGCCAGAGAACGGCCTGCCAGTCTTCACCAGCTCCATGATGTAGTCGCCGGCAGGGATCCTCGAGCGGGCCTGCCGGTTGTCCCTGTCAGGCAGCTCGAGCGTGTAGCAGGCAAAGCCTGGGAAGATCCAGCGGCCGAAGGTGCCGACCTTCGAGTCCTTGCCGCGCTTGATGATGGTGTCGATCACAGATCGTCACACCTGGGCTCGTCATATTCGTCGCCGAAGACGTCGCTGTAATCCTCCTGATAGGCGTCGATCGCAGACTTGATGCGCTGCTTCTCTGCGCTGGTCGTCGCGTTACAGCGCGCAAGGATCTCCCTGTCGATCAGTCGCTCGAGGTCCGACTTGACCAGTCGCTTCAGGTATCCAGACTGGGTCGTCTGCACCGTCTCGATGCCGTTTAGTCGAGCTGTGACTGGCGTTAGCGCTTGCGCGATTTTAATGTCGACATCGTCTGCGAACGCGAATCCACCGAGGCTGAACAAATAGCCGAACGACCAAATCACGAAGACGATCGAGCATGTCATAAAAAGACTGACGACCAAGCGCCACAACGCCACCGTCCAGGTGCTCGGCTCTTCCTCCGTTATCCAGAAGAGTTTCACTAAATTCGCCAGCATTGCCTTCTCCTGTGTGTGTCTGTCGTCTACTGGATCCTGGTGTCGCGCCCCGATCCACCGCCGCCGCCGCCGTTGCGTTTGTTTTTGCTCGCCTGGTACTTCGTGTAAATGAAGTAGCCAAAGCCAACGACCGCTGCGATCGCTAATAGTGTGCCGAATGGGTTGTCTTTCATGTCGTTCTCCTTTGCGGCATTGCCGCGTTAATTAACAATACTGTCCTGTGCGCGTGTGGCCTCGGTCACTGTGGCTACGCCTCCTCATGCACAGTGAGAACAACCGTTTTCGGGCCAGCCAGAACTGTCGTCGTGATCTTGTTGCGGATGCTGACGCTCAGGTTGCAGGTAATAAACGGACCTACTGGGCCGGTGTCGTCCAGGTGCCACTCTCTGAAGCTACTTAATACCGACCATGTTCCTGCGCCCGTTGGGGCACCGGACGGCGTAGTGCCAGAATTAACGATGCACTCAACCTCGTAATCGCCAAGCGCGCCCGATATCAGCCAGTCGCCAATAATGGTGTATGGATCCGTACCGATCTTTTTCTTTTCCTTACCGTCGGCAAAAAGCCCCCACTCAGCGTGTGCGTCTGTCGGCGATAGACTGATATGTGTGACACTCGTTGTGCCTGACGACAGCTGCACGGCACCAGTGGTGCCTCCTTTTGCTTTCGCGATCGAATATTCTTTGTCGTAACTAACACCATTGAATACGGCGCGCAGGCTAAATGTCTCGAGGTCGGTCGTCCATGACGCACCGCTGAGTGAATAGACACCGATAGGCGTGACCGACATCGTCAGCCCATTCTGAGTCTTCACCGCGTTGATGTTGTCGGTGTCCGGGGTCAGCGTGAATCCGGTGCCGGAGCCGCTGGTGCTCGATTGCGTTAGCGTCGAGCCGATGCTGAAAAATGTCGTGCCGGTAGGATCGGGCACGGTGAACTGAGTTACCACGCCGGAGCTGACAGCGTCGACAGTGATCACTGTGCCGTCGCTCAGTGTGATCGTGTCCGATACCGCGTAGCCGCTGCCGCCCGCAAATGTTCCCTCGCGAGTCGGTGAGTTGTCGTAGTTAGTTTCGTCCTGAGATACCACCAGAGAGCCGAGCCCGCTGACGACCGTGTGAACCGAGACGGCGGTTTTTTCGGTGACTCCCTGGAATACTTTGTGCACTCCTCCTGCTTCGCTGAGTGAGTATCCAGTGCCATCGTTATCTGCAGCGACTACGTGCGCCTCGTTCGTCAAGTAGTGCAGCACGCCATCGTCACCGCCTTGAGCGGAACTAACCGATGCCGCATCAGATCCTGTGTCACCGCCGAATGAGTAATCGAACTGCACCGTGATGGCTGTGCTTGCGCTACCTGTCACCGTAACGGTGACGCGGCTGGTGTTCAGATCTCCGCCCTTGTGTGCCGTTGTTGTCGCTGCGAGCGTGCCGTCAACATCTGTCAACGTGATACGCCTGGCGATGCGTGCCACTTCGACGCCGCCTAGCACGAAGGTGCAGTCGAGATCTGTAGTCAACTGTGAAGGAGTCCATGCACCAGCAGTGGTCGCGCGCGTCCATGCCAGCCCGTTCTCTGGCTCGATGAAGCCGGTCACAGCATCGTCACCATCGGCGCCTGTCGCGCCATCATCACCGCCTTGCGATGTGCTGACCGTCTCTGCAACGCTGGCGGCTTCGCCGCCGAACGAGTAATCGAACTGCACCGTCTCGGCCGTGGATCCGTTGCCGATCAGGGTGACGTTCACTCGCGCTGTGTTCAGGTCGCCGCCCTTATGTGCGATCGCCGCTGCGGTCAGTGTGCCGTCTGTGGTGTTTAGCGTGACGCGCCTGGCAATGCGAGCCACTTCGACGCCTGCCTGGTAGAAAGTGCAGTCGAGGTCTGTCGTCTCTTGTGACGGTGTCCAGGCGCCTGCGTTCGTTGCCCTGGTCCATGCCAGGCCGTTCTCTGGTTCAATCACACCGTAGACGGCATCAGCGCCGTCAGATCCCGGTGCGCCGGTGGCGCCATCTGCGACATCGACCAGGGTGATCGTGTCCAGTGGCGGGCCTGTGGGGCCGTCCTTCAGCGTGATGATGATGTCACCAGTGATGTCGCCTGAATCCAGGATCCCGGTATAGCCATCTGAGCCTGTGACGTAGCCGTTCGCGACGGTGACTTCGTTGTCGCCTGGGTCGAATAATTTGATCGTGCCAACGGATAGCAGCTCGTCGCTGCCGGCGAGCAGACGATGCGCCTCGAGCGTCAGGGTGCCGCTACCGTTGTGGATCGCGTTGCCGTTCGTCGCGAGTATGTAGTGAACGGTTAGCTCCGTGTCCGGAAGATCCTCGACTGGCGTCTCTGGCACTGGCACGAACTGCACGCGGAACGCGCCGGTTGTCCAGTCGACATTTGAGATCCTGCGCGTGTCATCCTTGAATCCTGTCGCTGGCGAAGCGAGCAGGTTCCTGTAGGAAAAGAACGCATACATCGGTGTGCCGTCGATCGGCGTGTCACCGCCGAGCGCTGAAAATTTGGTCGATAGATCTGGCACCAGGCGATTGCCGTCGAGCAAGATATACATCGCACCAGGCGCGCCGCCGCCGCCGCCACCTGAGAAAAACTGATGGCTGAATAGCGTTTGTTCCGTGCCCGAGAGTCCGTCACCACCTGCGAGGTCGATCGAGGCGCCACCGCCGAAGGAGATGCCGCGGCAGATAATCATCAGACCAGATCCACCTGGGCCGCCTGTGCCGCCGCCCGCCACCTGACCGCCAGCAGCGTTCACCAGTTTGCCGCCTGGGCCGCCCGATGTGCCTCTAAGATCCAGCGGCAGACCGTTCAGCGCATTGCCGACCACGTCCAGATTCAGCAGCGGTACGGTCCCGAAAGCATTAGAGCCTGCGAAGCTCGGCGGGCGAGAGGAGTATGCAACGAACTCAAAATCGACCTCGGCGCCATCACCACCGACAGTGGCGCCGAAGAAGCCGAGCTGTCCGGCTGGTGCATCTCCCGCGGTCACACCGTCGACGACGCCGGCGAGCCCTCGTGCGTTGCCATTCAGCACGCCGTTCACTGTCAGGAATCCGCGCACACGCAGCTGCACGTTGTCGTCGAGATTCAGCGTCGTCGTCGCTGCTATCGTCAGATTGCCTATGAAATAGAACACCGAGCTCGCCAGCAGCGGACCACCCACCACCGTGGTAGTGCCGGCATCGGTCACGCCGCCCGTGATCGGCACGACAGTCGAGAGCTCTGTGCCCTCTGAATCGTAGAACCCATCGGCGAGTGCGTTCACTGACGGTGCCACTGGTAATGATTCGGCCGAGCTGCCCGAGAGTGCGAACGTCAGACGCTTGCGATCTTCCCTGATCTGACGGATCTCGAAAGCGCGGTCGATCGCGTTCACCGAAGCTGCTGCCATGTCGCGCACGTTCGGCAGCTGTACCAGGCAGACGTCGCCGAGCTCCATGCGGTCCAGTGACTTCGACACGTCGACGCCAATCGACAGCGGTGGTGCTGAGAAGCGATCGCGGATCGCGTCGAAGCGTTGTGTCAGGACCGACTGTGTTGCGATATTGGATGACAGGCCGCGGAAATTGTAGACCTTTATCGGCGCCTCGCCATGCTTTGCGATGCTGTCCGTGTCGAGTTTGATCGTCTGCCTGCGGAACTCGCCAGCGATCCAGCTCCAATTCAGGACGATGCGATTGAACACTGCACGCATCGAGTGCTTCAGCGATGTGTGCTTCACCACGTTCGATTCGTTGAGCGTCACCAGGTGGGCAGCTGTCGCGAGTGCCGGCGTGAACCTGCGCAGGCCTAGCTTGCCATCAGACAGGACTGGCGAGAAGATCTGCGCCAGCAGGAAGCACTCGCTCTCGATGAAGCGCTTACCGTCGATCGAGTCAATGTCAGTGAACCTGGCTGGCAGTCCGACTGCATCGTTCGCAGGATCCCATAGATCGGGACCTATGCCGGTGAACTGGCTGTCCTCTACGAGTGCTGTGTCGATGCCCATGTGCCAGTGCGCTGGCAGGTTCGCCCCCTGGCCGTGCAGCACGCCTGTCAGTAGTGCCTTGACCAGTTTCGGGATCGGCATCTCGAGGTAGACATACTCCTCGACCACCGGCCTGCGCTCCGGTGGATCCGCGCCGTCGACGATGTGCTCTGCCGGCAGCGTGTTAAACAGGCCACGATCCAGGCCTGTGAAGGTCGTTGCGGTCTTGCCCGTATAGCCGATGATCTCGTCATCTAGTTTGAAATATCCCCAGGTCGCGCTCGGTCCGTGTGAGTAGCTCGTGCCATGTGCGACGAGGATGAAGTCCGCTGTGGCGGCGACGGTTGCGGTGCTTGCGGTTGCACTGAGCGTCGCGTCGAGCACTGTGGTCTTCAGCTCGAAGATCTCGGTGCGCATCGCGCGCTGCAGGTCAGAGCAGGAGATCGTGTACCTGGCATGATCTTCACTTACCTCGTGCACACGCTGTGTCCACTTCAGCTCGAAGTCGTTGAACGACATGCCGGCGAAGCCCTTATACAGTCGCAGCTGCTTGTCACGGACACCAGTGCCAGCCGCGAGGCGCGCCTGGAAGGCGTCTGTGATTGCACCGGCGATGTCGCCTAACTGGACCGTCAGGCTGCCGATTCTCGAGGCACCAGTCTCGGGGTCGAACGATTGGGATACAGCGCTGAAGTCCTCGAAGACGCTCTCGATCGTGCCGCCAGGTATGTCGGTGATGCTAGGGTGCGAAGCGAAGTACTCGAACGACGCCGGCGAGAACTCGATCGAGACAACGTACTGCGGTTCGCTCGATGGCGCGTACTGGTGCTGTGCGTAGACGAGCGGCCGATCTTTCATACGAGCCGGACCGTGAACGTGAACTTATAGCGCTGCACACCAGCTTGCGATCGCATCGGCCTGAATCCAGCGTTTGATTCGATGATGCAGTCCAGATCTATGCCAGGTGCTGCGACGGTGCCGGTCAGGTCAATCTTGAACTGCTCTCGCGCCTGCACCGATGTGGTGAACTCCTTCCACAGCAGCTTGTCCGCCTCGACGACTTCGTCAGATGTCACTCGAATCAGATCCCTGATCGAGTCGAGTTCATACTCGGCAGTATCGTCTAGCATGTCGCGCTGCGTGCCCTTCTCTTTAGTCGACTCGTCGATGATCTGGAAGGACGACTCGATCGTGAACTCAAGGCCGATGGTGTGGCCGCCGATCACATTGCGCTTTGCGAAGTAAGTCAGGACACCCATCAGCCACCACTCCCGGTGCCGAGTCTGATAACGGCCGCCTGCGCTGACTCTGGTGTAATCAGGATTTCGTCGGCGTCAATGAGCTCGCCGATCGTTTCCTGCAGCAGCAGCCGGATGCCTTCGTCGCCCACGAGACTGCCTTCGACGATGATCGTGATCTGACTGCCTGGGATGTTTGCAGCACCACCTTGCGCTGCACTGATGTCGAAGGGTGACACTGGCTGATTGTTTATGGTGGGGACTGCGCCGATGGCGCTCGGCGTACTGCCGCCTCCGAACGAGGCGGACCTGATGGATGCGATCTGTGCCAAGCCGGCAGCCAGGTGGACCGCCGCCATGACAGCTGCGAGTGGCATCGGATACTTGGCCAGGGATCGTGTGACGCCCTCATGCGTGTTAACGATTGCGTTCGCGATTGCGGCGATCTGATTGATCCTGAACAGTGTCTTGTTGTGTGTTGCGACGCCGGCCGTGATGCTCGCCATCTCGCCGAAGACCTGCTTCGTCTTCGCTGCGCCTGACTGCTGCTCGAACTTCTGCCTGTCGGTCAGGCCTTTAATCGTGATCGCTGTCAGTGCTTTCTCGTGCCGCTCCTGCAGTCCGCGCTCGATCTCAAGGAAGCGCTCCTTCGTGATGGCCTGGTTCTCGAGTGCGAGCTCGAGTATCTCGTGGCGGCGAGCGAAGGCCTCGATCTCGCGGCCTTCTTCGTCCAGCAGTGACGTCGCGAGCAGCTCTGCCTTAGTTCCAAGTCGCTCGCGCAGCTTGTCTTCTTGTATTTGCGCGCGCTCTTCGGCCGCCTCGTCCTTGCTGCTTAGATCGAACGAGCTGCTGTCGCTGATCTCCTGCAGGTGTTCGCGTTGTGTTGCTGTGGCCTGGGCCGCGAGCTCGGCTTCGTTGCGTGCTTTTGCCAGTGCATCAGCGATCGCCAGCGATGGCCTCTCTGATGCCACGAGTTCTGCCAGGACCTGCTTCGCATGTTCGGCTGATGCTTTGAGAGCATCTTCCGCGCGCGTCAAGAATCCACCGCGCACGTCGACGAGCTCGCCGCCGAACGCTTCCGACATCTTATTTTTTACGATTGCGATCGCGCGCTCGATTTTGGCGAAGGCGCCGACTAGCGTTGCGGTGAACACGATCGAGGCGACCTTTATAGCGGCGAAGATAATCTTCCAGCCGAAGATCGCATCGGCCACAATGCCGACGCCGGTCGCGATGCCGTCCATTACCTTGTCGACCACATTGCCCATCACGTCAGCTTCGGTGCCAGAGTCGAGGAAGCGATTAGCTAACGCCGTGACGATCGGTGCGACCTTGCTGGCGATGACGTTGCCGACGCCGAGGAAGCGCTCCTTCACCTTGAAGATCGCATCGTTCGCTGCTTCTACCTTTGCCGAGTCGACACCATTCAGCGCCAGGCCGTAGCGCTCGACCTCTTCCTGCGAGGCCTCGAAGGCAGCCGAGCCCTGGTCGATCAGACCGATCAGTGCACGCGACTCGTCACCCATCAGGGCAGATGTCGCTGCGAGCTGCTCGCCGCGGCTGGTCATCTTGCCGATCTCGTCGGCATACCTTGCGAAGAGCTCGTCGGGTGCCAGTGTTGCCAGCTCCTTCGCGTCGAGGTTCAGTCGCTTGATCCATACGCCGGCAGCGCCGCCGCCTGTCGCATTGAACTCGCCGAGCCGCTTCGTCGCTTTGACCAGTGCTTCCTGCATACCGCCGACAGATCCACCTGCCATGACGGCTAGGCGATTCAGTGATGCCAGCCGCTGTGTGCCGGTGCCGATCTTCTCGGCCTGCTTCGCCAGAGCGTCGGCCGACTCGAAGGCCTTCACGGTCAGGACGGCCAGGCCGCCGATCGCGGCAGCGCCGGCGACCAGGCCGAAGGTCTTCATCTTCGATGCAAGTCGGTCGAGCTGTGCCTGCACGTCAGCGTAGACTTTGTCGCCTTTTTTTCTTGACCTGACAACTACGTCAGCTGTCGCCGCTTGAACCATGTGCCTGCCACTCCGTGATGATGTTCATGGCGTCCAAGTAGGCGCCAGGCTGATCGGTGACGCCACCGGCGACGGCAAGATTGCCCTGCAGATAGTGCCTGTGCAATTCGAGCAGATACCACGAGTGCTCCGTCACCATCTTGCGCAGGCACTTCCTCGTGCTCTCGAGCACGCCTGGGATCTTCCACTGCTGCAAGCCGATATCGTTCTCGTCGCATTGACACTCGCCGCATGGCCAGGATCCCGGCGACAGCTGCACCGCTACTCCGATGATGAGGTTTTTTTTTCCTCCTCAGTGACGAAGGACCTGTCGAAGATGACGGCACCGACCTCGATCACATAGTCGAATGAATCCTGCAGCATCAGGAAGGAGATCGGGTTCTTGCACGGTTTGCCGTTTGGTTTCTCACAGTTCTTGATCTCTTGGCAGCCGATCCGAAAGCAGTCGCGGAAGGTGCTCGTCGATCCTCGACCGGCTGCACCGAGTGATTGCAGAACGTCCGATTGTTCTGATGATGTCAGGCCGCGGACCTTGAACTGCAGCGGCTCTTCACCGTCGAGATCTTCCTGGTCTTCTGGTGTGTACCAGAACGGCTCGACGCGCTTGATGGACTTGAAGGCCACGCGCGTCAGGTCTGCTGGTAGGCAACATCATCGTCGCCGGCCGTTGTCGGGAACGCAGCGAAACTCGCCTCGTAAACTCGAAGCGCTTCGCGATCACCTGGTGCGATGTTCACGTACTGACACCGCGGCAGACTGACTGCGATCCGATTGCCGGCCACCGTGCCAAGTACACCCGTTGCTAGTGCGAACTCGGTCGCCCCTCGCAAGTCACCGATGAAGTCGTGCGTCGCTATGCTCTGCGCTTCCGGATCGAACGAGCCGACCAGCTTGCGAGCACCGACGCGGATCTCGCCGAACGAGTCGGCAGAGTTCGGATCCGGTGCGATGCTCATGGTGTTACCCAGGTCGATCGACAGCTTGCCGATCGCTGTGGTGATTGCCTTCGCCGTGAAGGTCGCACCGCGGAAGACTGGCGGCGCAGTCGTTTCTGGTGTCTCTGCTGGTGCGGCTTCGGCGACCTCTTCAGAGATGTGCCCCATGAACGTGAACGAGAACATGAACCTGCCACCGGCGTCGACGTTCAACACCGCGCTGCCGCGAGCTCCTGTCACCTTGCGCATGTTCGGGCCTTCCCGGTAGAAGAAGGTCAGACTGTCATGTAGCGATGTGTCGCTCTCGGGTTCGTGGGTCACGGACGTCGACGCGACGATCGTCTCGGTCATGCCGCACGCACGCAGCAGGCGAGACATTCTCGATGGTGTGCCGGCAGTGCCGCCGCCCTTGTACTCGGTGTCGAATGAGAAGCCGAAGAGCGAGCCACCGTACTGATGAACCTGCGGCGCCAGGCTACTGCGCACGATGTTGCGCTCGATGATCTTGATCGACTCCGCAGGATTCGCCTGCAGGTTTTCTACCTCGAGTACATCAGTCGCAGCGATCGCTTCCTCGGTGTTATAGACCGCCTCGATCGCCGCCCAGATTGCTTCCTCTTTGATCGCGAAGGTGGTCATTGCTTGTCACCCTTTTCGTCAGTGCTGCCGGCGTCGTCGTCGCGCTTTTTGCGAGCCTTTGCTGCAGCGTTGAATCCGTGCGTGTCCTCGATCTGCTTCGCCCTTTTGCTGCCAGGCTTGCACACGATCGGGCCGCGCTTCCGTTTGTCTGCCATTGTCGTCACCCTGTGTTGAATACTGTTCTGTCGTCGTCGTTGAATCGGTAGTGAACCGGAAACGCGACGCGCATCGTCCAGCCAGGCAGACCAGTCTCTGCATCGCTTGCTGGTTCTGACGCGCCACCGTATCGAGCCTGCACCACGAACGCGAGCCCAAGTGTGAAGTCAGCCATGATCGCCTTGTGAACGAGCGCACGCGCGAGCGCGATGCGCTTCATGGCTTCTGCATCGTTCGCATGGTCGTACAAGTCGACGAAGATCATCTGCTCCGAGTCCTCGAAGTTCGAGGACTGCGTGCCGTCCGGATCGGTCGGCGTGTCGGCGCCGATCTCCACCGAGATGCACGGCAGCTCGTCGACCTGGATCTCGTAGGCGCGGGAGAAGTGCACCTTGCCTGGTTCGATCTCCGACAGTGCCTGGATCAGCTCGACGATCTTCTTGCCGATCGTGATGGCAAAGTCTTCCGCGCCTGCGAGTGTCGGCACTGGTCAGTGCCTAGTCTGCAGCAGCGAGCTCGGCGCGCGCGTCCTCGATCGACTCGATCAGGTCTGCCTTCAGACGTCCTGATGCGCCGAGTGGTTCGGCGATCACGCGCAGCTGCTTGACCGTCAGCTCGTTCAGGTCCTCGATGTCGTCATCGTTAGCGGCCGCTGGCTTCGCTGCCTTCGTTGCCTTTTTCTTCGGCAGCGCAGCGATGTCGTCCGGCTGCAGTGTGGCGAATCCGTTGCGGTTGTAGCGGAAGCCCTCATTGGCAGGAACTTCGCGCACGTCTTTATACCCGACGACCTTGTCGCCTTTCTTGATCGGCTTGCCGACCATTATGGTGTGCTTCATTTTATTACCTCAAGTTTCGCGGTGACTACTTCGCCTTCGTCCATCCCTGGCTCCTTCACTCGGTACTCCGTGCCGTCGATGGTGAAGTGGTCGCCCTTCGTTAAATTGGACACTTCAGACTTCAGGGCAGAGATCATCGGAAACTGTGCACTGACCGCACGATTGCCGGCCTGCGACTGGCGTGTCGGAATCTCGAACACACCAGTCACAGACACAGTTCCCTCTCCGACCGCGGTGTAGTCATGCAGCTGTCCGAACTTTCGGATCAGCACTGCATCGCGAACGGCCTGCCCTGAAGCGAAGCTCACGTCACTAGGTGACGGTCGGTGCGCCGCGGTTGATCTTGACGGCGACGGACAGAACGCCGGCGCCGGCATCTTCCCATGCGTAGCCGCACAAGAAGTCACCGGCCGCTGGCGTCGCTGCATCGTCGTCGACCTCGTCGGCCGAGACGTCGAAGAGCACCTGCTCTCCGCGGAGTATCACGGCCGCCGAGACTTTCGGCAGCCGGTAGACACCCTCGACTGCAGTGTCGATCACGACCGTGTTCGCGCCATCATTCATGGCAATGCCGAGCAAGCCGGTGCCGACGACAAGAGGGTCGCCAGAGACTGCGGCCGCTGTGAGCGTGTGCAGGATCCGGTCCCCGTGTTGTTCAAAGTTATCCATCAGTTTTTCCTCTGGGTTAGTTATGACGCCGCAGGATTGCCGGCGCCACTGTTGGGGATGCCGTTGCCTTAGCTGCCGGCGTTACGGACGAAGGTGCGGTGCTCCATCGGCGCCGCTGCCACTTCCATCGCGACCTTGAACTCTGCGCCGTCGACGGTCCAGCCTGCTTTCTCTTCGATCCGCGGCTCCTGCATGCCGTCCAGGAACGCGACCTCGACAGTGTCGAAGCCTGCGCCTGCTACTGCATACCATTGCGCCACATCGTCGGCACTGAGTCGTGCTTCGCCGACGACCTCGAAGGTGCCACGCCTGGGGTTAGGCGCACGCGACTGCGTTGCACTGTCCGGATCGAACTCGGAATTGCGCAGCACGTTGGCGACGTCCTCGAGCTGTACTGGAACCAGCAGGAAGCCGAGCAGGATGTTCGAGCCGTTCGCACTGTTGCTGATGTCTGACTGCAGTGCCATGAGCTCGCGTGCTTCGCCGACTGAGCCGACAGTAATGGCGGCACCTGTGCCCAGGTTGTTATGCCCTGCAGCAAACAAGGCGACGCCATCAGCGAGCAGTGGATTCGACGTCAGCGCGATGTAGGCGAGATCGCCTGGCACTCGAGCCGCTGCCCTGCCCATCAGTGTGGGGATGCGCAGCAGCATCGAGAGGTCATCATTGATGATCGTCTCGCGTGCGATCGGGAAGATCTTGCCGAACTTCGCCAGCTGGATCGTCTCGCCTTTGTCGCTCATGGTGCCGTACTTGTACTCGCCACCTGGACCGACCAGTTCGAGATCCTCAAACTGTGACAGGCCGACTCGTGTGGCCTGCTTGAAGTCCGACAGATTGCCAACACGGCACCAGCGGATCCACGTCTCTGGTATCTCCTCGAAGCCGAGCAGCACTGCCTTCGACGCAACATTCAGCAGAATGTTCGGGAAGTCGCTCGGCGTGTGACCGATCGCGCTGCCGGCGCGCATGTTCAGCGCGCGGCCGACCATGTCGTAGGGCTCGCCGTGAGCGTCGAGGTTGTGGAACGTCAGGCACGCTCGTGCGAGCTCGACCAGGCCGAGGCCTCGCAGGGTGTTCGCACCGTCGAGTGCGATGCGCACGCCTTCGGTCGTCTTGAAGCCGGCCTTATATTCGAGCGTGTTCAGAGCCATGTCGCGGAACTTATCGGCCGCATCATCGCCTGGTTGAAAATGCCCGACGCCGCTCGGCGTCTTGCGCTTGCCAATCTCTTCGAGCAACAGAGTGCGCGCCTGGTCGACGGTGCAGTCCTGATCCGTGAGGCACTTGGTCAAGATTGCCTGCGCATCTTCGCTGGCAGCATGACCATCGAAGACACCGCGGATCTGCTCCTGCCGATCTGCTTCGCCTTCGAGTGCCTTCGTGGTCGCTGCCTTCTCTGCCTTTTTCGCAGCCTTGTCAGCGAGCTCGTTGGCGACCGTCTTCGTGACGGTGTCGTCGTTTTCCTGCCCGTTTTCGGCATCGTCAGCCGCGGGCTGTTTCGGTGTTTTCTTACTCACAGTCGTGTCCTCGTTGTCCTTGCCGGGTGCGGCCGGCGCCGTTTCCAAGTCGATCACCCTGTAACAGTGATCGACACCATCACCCCTGCCGACGCCCACGGTGGGATCTGCAGGGATGTCTACCAGCGAGAGCTCTACTGGCTCCCACTTTGTGACTCGATATTCGTCAGGCGCGTCGTCGTGTTTAGCGATCAGCACCTTCTCGTGGATCTTATAGCCGACGCTGGTGTTGCGGATCAGCCGCGCTTTGACGTCATCCCAGATGTCGTTAATGGATTCGCGCTTGCTGAGTTGGATCTCCGCACTCGTGCGGTGTCCGTCAGTCGATGCAGAGAGCACGCCGCCGAGTCGGTCTTCGCGTGTCCTCGAGTGATTGTAGTGGACCGTCGCGCCGTTGTTCATGCGGCCGAGGTCGACCTCGTCTTCGCCGTGACCGAGTACTTCAATCCAAGGCTCGTCAAACCAGCTCGAGCGCAGGTATGGCTCGTCCGAGCTGAACGAGACGCGCAGGCGACGCTCGTCTGAATCAATGATCGCATTGTCGGGCTCTGCCGCGCGATAGACGATGCCCTCGACGCGCTGCTTGCTGCCGATCTCCTGGTCCTTCTTGGCGGTGACACCTGTCATGTCGTGCTCCTGGTCTGGTCTGTGATGCCAGCCAGCGGTGACGACCAATCGCCCCACTGCCCTGGCTGTGATTCAAAACGCACGCGCAGGCCGTCCTCGGACCACTCGTGCTTCGGCATGCTGCCGGTGCGGCCGCGCCGTCCTCGACGGCCGCGGTAGACTCGGAACATCACCGGCGCCTTGTTCATTCGAGCAGTGATTCAGCGAGCGCTGCCATCTCCTGTGGCACCCACTTGCCGCCAATGCAGACGTAACGGTTGCCGTTGCCGTCTTGTGCTTCGGCATCTTCGTCGTCTTCGTCTGCCGCTGGCAGTGTCGCTGGTGCTGCCGGCGATGATTTGTTCGCCGGGTTCGACGTGCTGACGATGCCCTTCTGCGTCTCGCGTTCGCGCTCCTGCTCGATCTCTGCGTCGACGTCTGAAGGATTGCTGCCACGTTTCAGTTGTACCGATTGCTTGGAGAAGAAGCCGGCCTGGACGCCGATCAGCTCGTGGTTGATCTCTTTCACCGGGTCGATGTAGGCGACTGATGGGCCTCGATATGCCGCCTTGAAGAGCGTGTCGAGATCGACACCGCGAAGCATCTCGCGTGGAATCATACCGCTGACGTTCACCATGTCGACGAAACGACGGTAAACTGGCCGCACTTGCATCGAGACGAGCTCTTCTGTCAGGACCGCATAGTGCAGCTCGCTCTCGACCAGCTCCTGTCGCTGCGCCGAATACGTGCCGTTGAAGTCCTTCGCGATCGAGCTGTAGCCGGCCCGGGTGCCTGACGAGACTGCCATCAGCGAGCTCTGTCTAAACTGCATGATCTTGTTCGACGGCCGCTGGTTCTCGATGCTTTTGACTTCCTCGCCTTCGACGAGCTCATCGAAAATCATGCCAGGCATCCAGTCCATTTCGCGCGGCGACGAGTTGCCTGGTGCATCGGGCGCTGCGTCTGGTGACTTGGTGATTGCGAGTGCAACATAGCTGCCGATTCTGGCTGCAGTTTGCTCGCTTTCTTCGTAGTCTTTGAGGTCCGTCAGCCTGTTGAACACGGTCGCCAAGGCACTGACGCCCCGCGTCTGGTGCATCCTTTTGACGTGCTTGATGTGCGAGATGTCCATCGCCGGCACGCGCTTGATGTCGTTCAGACCGAAGGTGCCAGAGCCTACCCTAGCGCCTCCTGTGAACAGACCGAAGAGCAGATCACCTGGATGATGTAGTAGCACCAGGTACTCTTCCGGCTTGCCCCACTGGTCCGTCAGGATTCCGTAGCGCAGCATCTGTCCGTCAAGGCCTGCTGCTGCGGTCAGTGTCATGGGCACCATGTCCGCTTCGAGTAGCTCGATCGAATACGGTACAGCGGTGGCGTGCTCGAGTTCTGGCACGATGCCATCCAGGTGGTGCACGAAGCAATCGCCATCACGCATCCACGAGCGCCCTACAAGTCGTTGCGACTTACCGAGACTGTGCTGTCTTGTCGTTTCCGGACGCATGGCCCACTCGCGATAAAGCGCTGCCAGGTGGCGATTCACATCGACAGCGAGCTCGACGCCGCCTTCCATCATCACCATCGGATGCGCGAGGATCTCCGAGCCGACGATCTTCGACTCGAGCACGTCCAGGATGCCCGATGCGATGTCATAGTTTTCGTCGAGATCGCGTGCTCTGTAGCGCAGGACTTCAACGGAGCGCAGTGCGGTGGAGTCGGCGCTGCCCTTCGACTTGCGGATGCGTCGCAGGCGCGACTCTTCGGCCGCCTCGTACTTCCTCGCAGAGTGCAATGCGCGCAAAAAATTGTGACGCCTGAAGGCCCAACCCGGCGAGAAGCGCTCGATCATGCGCTCGACGAGCGGCCTATTTTTCAAGGCCACGCTGCTGTCTGTTGCGTCGGCCATCAGTGGTTGAAATTCGCCAGAGTTATATTGTGCGGCTGACCGCCTGGTGCGGTAACTCTGCGCTCGAGCAGGGTGATCTGCTTGCGAATCTCGGGCAGGTCCTGCGACGTCATCGTGCGTGTGCCGTTCTCCGTTGCGAACGTGAACGACTTGCCATCGGCGACCTCGAGCTGTGCTTCGTAGTACTTGTCGAGCATCGTCTGCGCTGCAGCTTTTGATTGTATTCCCACGTCATCTCCTACCCTTGAACCAGTTGCCGCGGCCGCCCGGTCCGGACGGAGCGCGTCGAATACTTACCGAGTCCTGCTTCTTCGCAGGCTTCCTGCCGCCCTTCACCACCGTCGCCGGCAGTAGATCCTTCTCTGCTTTGATGTGCACCTGCAGCGAGTGCGCACAGCCAAGTGCCATCATCTCGCAGTCGAGGTAGTGATTATCCTTGCGCACGCGCTTCCACACGACGCGGCCGGATGGCTTCACGATCCTCGCCTCGGCGACCAGCTGCTTGCAGTAGTCGTCGGTCGCGTCTGTCGGCAGGTGCCACTGACCTGGCAGCTCGACGTCGCGTTCGATCCGTTCATGGATCCATCGCTTGAAGTAGTCACTGTCCAGCGTCCATCTCGAGACGCCGCCCTTCACCACTTTGCCGGCCTTGTTGACGTCGACCATGCGACGTGACAACGGCTTTGTTGCGCTGTCGACACCGACGCAAGGGAAGGCCCAGGTGCGATGCTTGCGTGCGAACTTGAAGACGTAAGGCGTGCGGTATCTCGAGTCGATGAAAGCACGCGAGATGCGCAGGCCTTCGTCGCCGAATTGCCGATCCTTGAACAGAGCCAGCGCTTGCCAGGCATCGTCGGCATCGGTGCCGCCGTGTTCGCTGTAGATCTCGCCGTGCTCAATCAGGTATGACGCCATGCCGTGACAGTAGGCTCGGATGATGTAGACCAGCCGATCCATCTGAACGTCGACGCCGAGCACGATCGCGATCGGCTCGACACCTGGTGGCATCGCCCCCATCGGATAGTCGGTCAGGCTGCGCAGATCTGCGACGATGCTCCACTCGGGCGCCTGGTTTGTGTACGAGTAGAGCTCGGCAAATTGTATGTTTAGCACGCCCTGGATCCGCGTCGGATCTCCGGATGCGACCGCGGCCAGCCAGCGCTGCACCATCGTGAACCAGTCTCGCCAGGGTGATACCAGTCCTGACGCCCACAGCGAGAACGTCAGTGAGAAGGGTGGCTGCCCTTGCAGTCTGCCCTTCTTGTCGATCCATTGCCCGGGTGCGATCTCCTGGGCGCGCGCCATCATCTCTTCGCGTGCCGACTGCGGGATGATGACCGCGCAGTGCGTGCACATCAGCCCGACATCCTTCGGCTTTATGTCTTCGGCCGCGGTGTCTTCCGGCCACACCAGGTGTCGGAACCTGGGCGAGAAGTACTCGCCGCATGCAGGGCAGGGCACCATCCACTCGTGGCGCGTACCTTCCTGCCAGATCTTCCAGGTCGCGGATCCGAGATCGTCAGAGATCGACCAGTGCTCGAGGCCTGTCTCTGGATGATCTTCGACCTCAACGTTGCCGATCGTCGGCGTCGAAAAGATCGCGGTCTGTCCATCCGGATAGGTTTCGTGACGGCCGTCTGCCAGTTCGACAGGATCACCTTCACCGCTGACGTCATCGTCCATGCGATCGCGTTCGTCGACGATCACCTTGCAGGCTGTCTCACCTGATAGCGAGGCGGCGGATCCGGACCAGCCGAAGGTCGCCATCACGCCGGCGACACTCTTCTGTGACTTCGGCTGCCGGCCTGGTGCCAGCTTCGCCTTCAGCGGTGTGCTGTTGACCATCGCCATAAACCTGGGCTCCCAGGTTCGCTCGACGAAGATCTTCGTCGGTCCGATGTACATGACCGGAACTGGATCTGTGTCGAGGCGATGCCCGAGCACGTTGCACGCCAGATCCGTCTTGCCCATCTGTGTACCCATCACACCGCAGACGCGCTTGTACTCGCCGCGCCAGAGTTCGCGCATCAGTGGAATTGTGTACGGTGTTCGCTCTGGCTTAAACGGACCTGGCTCTGCGCTTCCTGGCGGCAGTACGCGGTTTTCGCTTGCCCACTTTTCGGGCGCGAGGTCTGGTGGCGGGTCGATTATTCCAGCCATCACTGCGAAGGTGTTCGCTAAATTCTCGCAGGCTGGCAGCGAACTGCGATCTGATCTCGTGGAACTCGTTGACAAGTCTCTTCCTCAAAGCAGCGCCGCCGCCGAGTTGGCTGGCGATCCGACTAGCAGTGCCATCGAGCATCGCAGTCAGCTGCGTGCAGACCTTGAACAGTGCCTGGTCTATGACCTCGCGCTTGTATAGCTGCTGCCTCTTGATCTGCAGCTCGATCTCGTAGGTGTCTGCTCGCAAGCCTGTCAGCCTGGTCGCTTCGTTCGATCGTTCATCTGTCGACTCGCGCAGCTTCTGCAGGTAGCCGACATATCCCTGCACGCATCCGACGAGCGGGTAGCGTCCCCTGGTCGCCTTCGGCACGATGTCCTCGGCTGCCAGTTGACGCAGTCGTCGGTCTGTTATCAGCAGCATCTCCGCGATCGTCGCCGCAGGGTATGTCAGATCGGTCTGAGTTGCGCCCATCTCGAAGGGCAGCTGGCCGTTCTCACCTGGTGCTACTTTGCCGGCGCCGGCACTCCTGGCTGCGCCGGCGCCGGACTTCTTCGACGCTTGGCTCGGTCGTGTGTTCTTCCTGCTGGCCTTTTTCTTGCTCTTCTTCCTGGTCTTCTTTCTGCCGGCTTTCGTCGGCGTCCTCTTCGAGCCGGTGGTCTTCGTGTCGGCCTGCTTCTTCTTCGATGCCATCGCGGTCGGTGCTCCATCGGTCATGCTGTCGCGCCTCGCAGCGCTGGCGACCCGCGGAAACGGAAATGGGTGTTTGAT
>SDBT01001888.1_pt1 | contig 37630 bp, 23 predicted proteins | sample 2277101 | NCBI WGS metagenome assembly SDBT01 (sample SAMN10404973, study PRJNA504765) | marine sediment metagenome | isolation source: marine sediment core GS10_PC15, 103 cmbsf | place: Arctic Ocean: Southern Knipovich Ridge | collected 2010 | reverse complement strand
ATCCAACTTATGCCGCCTTTAACAAGACCCAGGTCAATGAGAAGCAAATTAAAGGGTGGAAGGAAAAAGCAATGCCTGAGCTTCTAGCTACAGTGGAACAATGGCAAAAATTTGATTATAAAATAGCACCGGATGAGGATTTATTGAGAGGAATTTCCGAATTGGCCATCGCTGGAGGTCAATATTGGTCATCGAATGCATCGCATACTTTCGGTGTGGCAAAATCAACAGACGACCAGTTGCAAACATTTCTACGAGAAAACTTACCAGATCATCATTTCACCAGTGGTCACTTCCTGAGTGGTTTTAAATCGAAAACTTTAGAAGCCAATGAGCACATGTATAAGATTGCCAAACAGATCCAGGCAAATAAAGCGCTCTATGAATTAGTAGTTACAACACCGCCCAAACGAGTGATGAATGCACTAGAAAATCATCCAGACAGCGGTCCAGTGGTTAAAGCTATTGAGGAGTATCTCAAGATCTATGGACACTTAGGTTATAGCTTGGACTTTATTGAATCACTTCCAACTGAAGATCCTTCAGGGCTTCTTAGCAGCTTAAAAACTATGGTTACTGCCAAAGATTATAAACCGCAGAAGCATGAAATTGATGCCAAAGGAAAACGTGAACAAGCGATGCAGAAGATCGAACAACTTCTTGATGGATTGCAATATTGGCAGTTCCGTTATCGTAATTGGTTCACTCATCGTTTTTATTTCATCCGTGAGGAAGTTATGTTTTACCTAACTAGTGGTTGGCCAGTTCTTCGGCTTTTAGCTCTGGAACTCGGACAGCGCCTTGTAGATGTCGGTACAATTAACGTTACTGACGATGTTTTTTATCTTGTTACCGAAGAATTGACCAAGGCCATTAACGCTCGAAAAGAGAAAAAAGGGATATCAGAATATCAGCAATTAACTTCAGAACGCCGAGAGCTGAGAGAAGCACGCAAACGACTACATCCCCCAGGAACCATTCCTGAAGCCGCCAGTAATAATCCCGGTGTCGCGTTCAAAGAGACACAGGTAAAAAATGATCCCAACAGTGATATCTTGAGAGGTATTCCCGTCAGTCCCGGTACGGTCACAAGTCCGGCTAGTTTGATCAAATCACCTGCAGAATTTGATCAAATGCAACCAGATTCTATTTTAGTCTGTCCGATGACTAACCCTGCATGGACACCACTATTTGCCCATGCTACCGGATTAGTAACTGATATGGGTGGTATTTTGGGGCATGGATCAATCGTTGCGAGGGAATATGGTATCCCCGCTGTCGTGGGAACCGGTAATATTACGCAACGCGTTAAGCATGGCCAGAAAATCACAGTTGACGGTGATGCTGGTACTGTTGCGCTTATTCAAGATGAAGCAAATGGATAAATATAGTATAAATGAGTTTACATCTTTGTTTTCTTACTTTTTTTTTATCAATTTTTTTTATTAGATCAGAGTATTTCTGATAATCCTATACGAAATCAATCGTTTGAAAGATTATAAATAAGGAAACATTCATAAATACAAATAATTTTAATTGTTAAGATTGAGTAAGTGATGAGTACTAAAACTGTTAGAACAATCTGTTTTGAGTGTCATTCGCGTTGTGGTGTTTTTCTCGAGGTAGAAGACGGGAAGATCGTTGGAGTAAAAGGAGACAAGGACCATCCCATAAGTCATGGATATACATGTCCGAAAGGTAGGGCATGTATGGAAATTATGTACCATCCTGAACGTCTCACTAGACCTTTAATAAGGGTAGGGGAACGGGGAGAAGGAAAATTTGAGGAAGTATCTTGGGATAAGGCTCTTGACATTATAGCAAAAAATCTTCTTGAAATACGCGAGAAATGGGGAGCTGAGTCCGTTGTATTTGGTCAAGGCACAACAAGAGGCATGCCTCCTTGGATTTACAGATTTATGGCGCTTTTTGGGACACCAAACTTTATGGCAGCGGGTCATATGAGCGGTGCTCCTATTGCCCTTGCTAGTTCTATCACCGCTGGCTTTGGATTGGGCGATCCAGATTATGGTAATAGTAAATGCATAGTATTATGGGCACATAACCCTAAAAATTCATATCCGGGAATTTATAATTATTTCCTAAGAAAAGGATTAAAAGAGGGAGCAAAACTTATTGTCGTTGATCCAAGAGGTACATCTTATGCACGTAAAGCAGATCACTGGCTCCAAGTTAGACCTGGAACAGATGTAGCTTTGACTCTATGTTTTATAAATATAATCATTGAAAATGACCTATATGATAAAGAATTTGTAGAAAAATGGACTGAAGGATTTGATCAACTAAAAGAATGTGCATCAGAATTTACCCTAGATCGAGTTGCTGAGATTACTTGGCTTTCTCCTGAAGAGATTAAAGCAGCAGCGATTACATATGCTACAACCAAACCAGCGGCTATCGGACCGGGCATGGGAGGAGCCTGTCAATCTATTAATGCCTTCGATTTAGCTCGTACGTTAACTATATTAGCAGCGATCACGGGAAACTTGGATGTTAAAGGAGGAAATGTATCTCATATACCTCCAACAAAAGCTCGGAGTTGTTATGGGGGTGATTATCAATATGAAAACACTTTATCAAAAGAACAAGCGAAGAAAAAAATAGGTCGTGATAAATTTCCAGGTATACGTTTTTTAGGAATGGCTACAACTCCTGAATTAGTATGGGATGCGATTCTTAAGGGAGACCCATATCCTGTTAAAGCCATTGGATTGTTTGCTAATAATCCGATGTGTGCATATGCTAACTCAAAGCATGTTAAAGAAGCGTTAAATGCTCTTGAATTTCTATTTTCAGTGGATTACTTCCACACCCCCACCACACGAATGGCTGATGTCGTACTTCCAGCTGCTCATTGGACTGAAAGAGATGATATTGAAGATGTGATGATGAAGAACTATGTTTTCTGCCAAGTAAAAGCAGTAGAACCCATTCCAGAATGTCGTTGTGAAAAAGAAATCTTAGTCGACCTTGCTAAAAGAGTGGGTCTTAAGGATTATTGGCAGACAGTTGAAGAATCTTTTAATTATCGCTTGGAACCTATTGGTATGACTTTCGAGGAGTTTAAAGAGGTTGGAAAATATTCTCTTCCCATGAGATATAAAAGTTATGAAAAGTATAGTAGGTTTTTTACACCATCAGGGAAAATAGGTCTTATTCCAAAGTATTTTGAACAATGGGGTTTAGATCCTGTACCAGTTTATAGGGAACCACCAGAAAGTCCCGTTAGCACCCCTGACTTATGGAAGGAATACCCCCTTGTATTAACTACTGGGAGAAGAATCCTTTCCTATTATCATTCTTCTCTTCGAAATATTCAATCACTTAGGAAAAATGCTCCAGATCCGGAACTCGAAATACATCCTGATACTTGTAAGAGCCTTGGAGTTAAAGACGGAGAATGGGTTCATTTGGTAACACCAAGAGGTAAAGTTGAAATCAAAATTAAGTATTTTGAGCATACTCATCCAAAAATTGTACAATCACCTCACGGGTTCTGGTATGGGAGAGAAGATGGGTGGGAAAAGATAAACATTAATCAAATCACTGACAATGGTCCTAAAGATCCAATAACAGCTTCAGTTTCTACAAAAGCCCTTCTGTGTCGGATAGAAAAAATATAAAAGACTTATTTTTAACGCAAAGTCTTTCTTTTTTTATTTTAATGGTATAATTGAGGTTACATCTTGCTAGTTACAGAGCAAAGTTAGTTAAAAGCAGATATAATCTCTTTTTGAACTTGCTCGAAAAGTTCGGGTTTAGATTGTATCCCACTAAATATGATCTCCTCGGCACCAGCATCGATATATTGTTGAATACGGTCAATTATAAATGAGGACGTACCATATAAGAACCATTCTCTACTACGTTTGCGAAGTTGTTCAGCTTCTTTCTCATCATTCTCCACTCGCAATGGGATCACCATTGTTTTTTTAATTTCTGATGGATCACGACCAAATTCTTCACAATGACGCTCAATCACTTCCATCTTATGCTTAAACATTTCAGGTGACCCAGGGAGATTAATATCAATGTTAGAGATATCACCAAATCGAGCGAGCGTACGTAATGTCCTTTTCTCCCCATTTCCACCAATCATGATTGGGAGGTGTGGTTTCTGTGTACAAGCTGGTGAAAAATATGCGTTTTTAAGCTTGTAGTAATGACCATTGTAATCAATAGGACCTTCAGCTGTAAAAAGCATTTTGATCAACTCAACGGCCTCTTCTAAACGATCACATCTCTCCTTAATGCTTGGAAACGCCCAACCGAATGCTTCATGCTCCTGTTGATACCATCCCGCGCCAATACCAAGAATAAGGCGACCATTAGAGATTTGATCAACTGTGGCTGCCATTTTAGCAAGTAAAGCAGGATTTCGATAGGTATTACCTGTAACAAGGATACTTAATTGTAAACGATTGGTGACAGCAGCAGTAGCGGTGATCATAGACCAACTTTCCAAAGCAGACTTAGATTCCAGACCTCTCCCTGGATAGGGTGGTAGGAAATGATCTGAGAATGAGAGACTATACCACGGTCCGGCCTCTATGCTCTTAATCGCTGAAAGTGAATCTTCCCATGTAGTAAAATAATTCAGTAATTGTGCTCCAAATTGCATACAAATTCCTCTTTAATATCTATTTGGTTTATTATTGAAATTATAGAATCAAATATTAAGTTGATTGTTAACTTTTCTAATATGACTTCAGATATTTACAATCTTATTATATCGACTCCCAAATTCGATCTATACATAATAACTTCGTAAAGATTTTGAAATAATGAAATTGGTATAATAATACAATAAAAATTTAAAAATTCTTAATCCTTAGATAATATAATAAAAAAATATATAATAGAATATTTTTATATCAGATCAAAGAATCTAGAAAAAAGGTTTCATAAAATGGTGCAGATTATAGAGAAAAAAGAAACTCTGTTAGACAGGGTGTTAACTGTACAACCAACTCAAAGGATAGAGAGGCAGAGGCAGCTCTATTTAGATCGGAAGCTCGTATACTCAATTGAGAGAGATCGTATTGAAGTAAGGGTCATGAAGGAAACAGAAGGTGAACCGAGGGTAACCCGTAAAGCGAAGATCTTTGCAGCCATAGTGAGGGAGATGCCGATCAACATCTATCCGGATGAGCTTATAGTAGGTTGGTATGATCCTATACCTAACAACTGTCCACTTCCCGTGAGGTGCGACCCTATGCTAGAAGATTATCTCGATACTATTGATAGTAGGGAACGCAATCCAATTTTCATTACCGAAGAACAGAAGCGAGAGATAAAAGAGGAAATTATTCCATACTGGAGGGGGGAAGGTAATTGGGAAAAAACTCGACTTAACCCTAGTCTTTACGATCCCGTTCCTCCTAATTTTCCTACTGAATTATGGTATTCTAAACAAGATATGAAAGCCTGGCATGTTGGCCACTTTATTCCCAACAATGAGAAAGTGTTGAAAAAGGGATTTTTAGGAATTAAAAAGGACGCTGAAAATAGACTGGCAAGGATCGATCTAACCAATCCTGAGGAGGTGCAAAAGATTCCCTTCCTTGAGGGTGTGATTATGGCCATGGAGGCATCAGCCGAGATAGGGAAAAGATTTGCTGCCAAGGCAAGGGAACTGGCTGAGGAGGAAGTTGATACAAAAAGGAAAGCGGAATTACTCAAAATAGCTGAAGTGTGTGATTGGGTACCAGCAAATCCGGCGAGAACATTCTACGAAGCAATACAATCAATTTGGTTCTCCCATATTCTCCATTATTGGGAGGCTCGTGATTGCGCTTCCATTAGTCCGGGGAGAATGGACCAGTATCTACATCCTTACTACGAAGCTGATATAAGAGAAGGAAGAATAACCAAAGAAAAGGTGCAGGAACTCATTGATTGCTTCCTTCTAAGGCCTAATTGGTTTCTTTATAGTTTAAACACCCCATCTGGATTTCTTCTAACGGATACTGCCGGAATTGCTCAACATATTGATGTAGGTGGTTTCAAAGCAGATGGAACTGATGCTACTAATGAGCTATCTCACATGTTTCTCGAGGGCATGATTCATACCAGGTTAGTAGAACCTGACGTAGGTATCTTAGTTCATAGTAAAACGCCCGAGGACCTCCTGATTAAAGCTTGCCAGCTATGTGCATTAGGGACTGGGCATCCAGAATTTCTCAATAATGATATTATCATTGTTAACCTCCTTGGTCGTGGGATTTTAGGCGGACCGCCGATAACATTGGAAGTTGCCAGAAAAGCTAGTGCAATGGGATGTGCTGAGCCATCTTTGGCCGGTATGGACTCTGGGTATTGCACCTCCACCTATATCCAATCACTCCCGGGAGTCTTAGAATCGGTGCTGACTAATGGTAGGAAGGGGTGGTCCGAGGGACTAATAGGGCCGCAAACCGGGGATCCCAGGAAATTCAGATCCTTTGATGAATTACTTGAAGCATATAGAAAGCAACTGGTATGGGCATTTGAATTGGAGACAATATCCACAAATATTGGTGAGAGATTAATGGCCGAATTCGATCCAACCGTCTACCAATCAGCACTTGTAGAGGACTGCATTGAAAAAGGGATATGTAAGGAAGCAGGTGGAGCTCGTTATAATTTCGGTCCATTCATCAGCGCAATTGGTGCTCCTGATGTTGGTAATTCCTTGGCTGCCATTAAGAAGCTTGTTTTTGAGGTAAAAACGATTACTATGGATCAATTATGTGACGCATTGGAGAAAAATTTTGAAGGTTATGATGACCTACGTCAAATGTTGTTAAAATTACCCAAGTTTGGAAACGACAATGATTATGCCGATGAGCAAACAGCGTGGGTAATGCGCACCTTCAGTCAGGAAGCAATTAAGCATGAGAATACTCGTGGTGGCCATAAAATCCCAGTAAACATCCCCCTCAGTAGCTACGTTAGAGCTGGTTGGCCAATAGGAGCGCTTCCTTCCGGAAGATTAGCCGGAGAACCACTATCGGACTCAATCGCACCCACTATAGGTAGTGATGTTAATGGCCTCACAGCAGTTTTCAAATCCGTAGGTAAGGTTGATACTGCTGAGGTTTTCGCTGGAGTTTCATTAAATTCGAGGCTGGATCCTCTGATTTTCGAAAATGACTATGGTTTCAAAATGATGGCAGATCTAATAAGAACCTTTGTTGACCAGAAGATACATCACATCCAGTTTAATGTAGTTTCCTCAGATACGTTAAAGGCTGCCCAGAAAGAGCCCGATAAATACAAGGACTTAATGGTAAGGGTAGCTGGGTATGTCGCTCGATTTGTTGAGCTGCCTAAGAAAGTTCAAGATACTATCATTGCTCGAACGGTACACGGTTTGTAGACAACTAAGTGCTATGGATATATTACGAGTTGATTATAGATTCAGGATCATTTACTTTTCCAATATTCAATTAATTCATGGTTTTAAAGTTGTTAATCCCCGAAATCTATTTCTTCTTTTCTTACACAAGCTCTCCAGATTTCGTAGGATTCACATGTAATAAGTGAATTCTTTTGTTGTTTGAATTGACACCTACTCTCTTCATCGTCTATCCAACATAAACAAATAGGTTGATCACTCATTTTTATTTCTCCAAATAAATTATTAATAAATGAAGCTAGTTCTTGGTTATTTGGAAGATATTTTTCTTGGATTTCTAACAGTGTCTTTGGGTTAGGATAGTACCATTCTCCTCGAATTTTATATTTTTTCAATAACTCCTTTATCTCTTTTTCAATATCTTTTTCAAAAACACAAACCATTTCCAATTCTGTATTATTGCTTATTTGAATTGTTTTCAAACGTTTGTATGGATTCTTAGATCTTCCTACTTTTATTATATGATATTTCTTATCCGTAATAATATATGTTTTTTCATTCATATTCATCACTCTTTTTTAACTATTCTAATAATCAAAATAATTACTTAGAGTTTACTTAGTTACTTTTTCTTATTTTTTCTTAAATATTTTTTCCTAAATCTTGGAGAATAAATAAAACAGAAGAATAATTTTTCATACATGTTACTTTTAATGGATATACTTTACCGGGGTTGACAAAACAATTAATCCAATAATCGATAGAATTGCGAGTAAAATTAAAGAGGAGATAAAATCCTTAGATTTCGTTGAAGGAATTGTATTTTTCGGGAGTCACGGTAGAAATAATAACAATTTTTATTCAGACTTGGACACTTTCATCTATTATGACGAATCTTATAATAGCAGTACAATATTGAGAGTGAAAGAGAAAATTCTTGGAATACTGAGCAGTGATAATGAAGGTGTTTTTTTCAATTTCGAAATTGATAACAAATGGTTAGTTTACACGGAACGTTCATTTATTAAATTAGAAATAGGGATTAAAAGTATTTCTGAGGCGAGAAAGGATACTATTTATATAATAGAATCAAGAATCCCGAACCCAGAGCAAGCTATTGTGTATGATAAGAATGGCAGAGTAAAAAAAATTTATTCTGAGAATTGGGTTAAACTCGATGATTTTGAAGCATTGAAGAAACGATTTATCTCAGAAAGCGATAAATTTATCCATAATTATGAGAAATTTCTTTCAAGTTTTGGTGAAAGTGATTCATATAGAACATATTTGAACTATAATATGGCTTTTCAGACTCTGGTGAGCCTACAATCAATGGTTGACGGAAATTATTATAATTTATATCAACCGAGAGAATTTCTATCAAGCGTTTTTTATAATCATGATTGGAAGTCGGTGATGAAATATATTCAAGTTTCAACAGGAATGAGAAGATCAGATATAGTTGATCGAAAGGATAAAATGAAGCACTTATTTCTTGAAGTTATTGAGGAGGGAATGAAATACTTCAATTTAGAGTATGGATTAACAGTGAGATCTCAGAAATTCTTTGAGAAATTTGATTTAAAATATCCTCAATTCTCAAATCTTAGAGACATATCCTTACTCCCGAATAAATTCTCAGATACAATAAAGATAAAAAAAGGTCTGATATATAGAACAGCCTCATTATCACAAAATGACAAAGAGTTGGTAAGGAAATTTTTATTAGATAATGACATAAAATATATTCTAGACTTGCGAGGGAAAATTGAACTTGAGAGACTTGTCCAAAATAATAACTATTATAACTATGAAATAAAAGATAGTTATGTGAAAAACGTCCCTATTGAAGCAAATATAGACTTTCCTCCTCCCAATAACCCATCAGGACATTTTTACAATAGATTCCTTGCGGTTTTCCAAGAAGAAATTAAAATTATTTTTGAAGAATATTTTTCAAATGCTGCTATCGATAAACTAATTATTCATTGTGAAGGTGGAAAAGATCGCACGGGAATTGTCATTGCTATATTATTAGATTTGCTTGGTGTAAGTAGAAAGTTGATTATAGAAGATTACTTACTTTCCTTTTTAGACACTAAGAGTAATTATATAGAATCTACACTCAGAATTCTCGATGAGGAATATGGAGGAGTGAAAAATTTCCTTCTTAATCATTGCAGTGTTTCAAAAAAAGCAATTGATAATATAATAGAAACTTTAGTGGAAAAGGTTAATCTAAACAATGATAGTTAGGTAAAGATTTCAAGCTGAATTTTTTTCAATAGAAATTGCACTATATTTTTTATATTCTTTAGTATATGATGGTAGATTTATATTAAATGTGAATGACTATTAATAAAGACATCAAATAAAAACTATTAAACAAAAATAATGATATATACGTATGAAAAAAATTAAAATTATAACGATCTCACTCCTAGGGTTACTATTACTCGTACCATTCATGAGACCTTCGAGAGCTCAAGTTCCTACCTATGTTGGTGTAGCAGTAGGCGACTATTACGAATATGATCATAATCTAAATGTGATTGGGTGGGCAGATTGGCGCGCTGACTATATGAACGATTACTGGGATCAACCTTTCAACCATTTAGAAAATTACTATGGCGATATGGGTTCGGTTTTCGCCACATTTAATAAGGAAGGGGGGGTTAACCCAATGATTACTTACCGATTTGAAATTGACTCAATCGTTGAAGACATTGCCACTGGAAGAACAGAGGTTAATACTTCTGTTTTTTATGATGCTACATATCCCCAGACCATTTATATCGGAAACGATACGGCAAAATTTGCGGAAGATAGTTGGTATGGAGCTCTAGCTACTAGTCCATTTTGGGTTCTTAACTCATGGGTGTTAGCATATGGTGTTAACACACTACTATTTGCTCCAACAAATGTAAATTGGACGGATTTTGCAGATATATGTAATACAGGTTTAGAAACTATGTGGAATTTAAGTAGTAATTACGGTTATAATCTCACAATGAGTCCATTGTCTAACGGATTTAGGTTATATTCACCTATCATGGGGTTTGGACCAAATTCACAGCCTATAAATATAACTGTTAACTATGATGTGAATGGGATATTTAATTACTACTCATTTAAGTATGGAAGTAATCTACTTACAGATATTGTTAGGGTTGAAATAAGTAACCCTACATTTCTTGATATTCCGAATGATTTTACCGTTGATTATGGTTATACAGGAGTACAAATTAACTGGACAGTAACTAGCAGTATTCCTGATAATTATGCGATTCTAAGGCAGATATCTGGGGGGTCATGGCCCACAGGGACATGGGAGACTGAAGTAGGCTTAACTCCTTGGTATAATGGAATTCAAATTGTATTTAATGTTTCAGACGGTCTTGCACCAGGAGATTACCTATTTAGAATCAACCTTGAAGATGATCGGGATAATACTGTTTTTGATGAAGTTATTATGACTGTTGGACCAAAATCATCACCAATCCCTGGTTATGATCTTCCTCTTGTTATTAGCGTTTTCACTATTGCAACAATTGGTATAATAATCCTGATGAAGAAAAAGAAATAAATAATTTTAATTTCTAATATTTTTTTTGAAATGATCCATAGTATAAAAGAAAATTCTAGAGCATTTAATCTGTAGTTAATTGTTACTACTACCATTGCCCCTTTTGAATATGGATTCTTAGCATTCTCAATGAAATTTTAGTGAAAAACTAAGTTCAAAAAATTAATTGTATTCATTCGCTTCATTTTACAGTTATTAAAGATTAAAATATTAATAGAAAAAAAATGAGATGTTACTAATTCTTAGTGTATTTCTTCCTTTTAATTAATATTATTATAGAAGTGCAAAAAATCATAAGAACGATCATATTGAAATCAAAGCCAGATATTTGATTCCCTTCAGGTTCAGCAAATTGGAGAATATAATTTAACAGAAATGTTGCGTAAACATCCTCCTCCTCGGAAAGAAGTGTAGCAGTAAAACCGACCACAATATTGTATTCTGGTATAACATAGATACACTGTCCTGCTGCTCCTTGTGCACTATATCCGACAAGAGAACCATCCATTATCCACCATAAATACCCATAACTACCCTCACCCCCCATCATACCAATTTGGTTTTTTGTTGCATCTATCATATAATCTTTACCTACTATTTGTGCTCCCTCCCAAGTGCCATTGTTTAGACTTAGAATTCCTAATTTCGCTTGTACTTTTGGTGTACATTCTAATCCAGATCCACCATAATTAAAGTTTTTAGAATCATTCAACCAATTGTATTCATTTTCTGAAATTCCCAGTGGTGTAAATAAATATTCTTTTGCAAATTCTACAGTGCTTTTACCAGTCACATTGGCAATTATACCTGATAAAAGATCAACTCCCTCATTGGAATATTGCCATTCTTCCCCAGGAGTAGCCGCTAAAGGTACCTCATCAAGGATAAATGTAATACAATCAGCAGCAATTTTTAAGTCACCATCAGTTATATCGAAATCACCAAAGCCTGAAGTCATTGTTAATAATTGTTCTATTGTTATATTCTTCTTTAGAGTGCTATTAGTAAAACTAGGTTCCCAAATATGAGCAAAGAACTCAAATAATGTCTGATTTAGGTTGTCTATGAAACCTTGTTGGAGAGCTATTCCAATCAAAATGCTAATTACGCTTTTAGTGGTAGAATACTGATTTTGTAGTGTTTCTCCAGCAAAATAAGTTTTAGAATTATCAATATATCTATAGATTTGGTAATTAGATAGATATTCGTAGGTAAGTAGATATCCATTGCGGACAATAATAATACTATGAATATCAATTGAATTTTCCTCAATATACTCAAACATCTCGGATATCTTACTGGAATCTAATCCTTGTTCTTCAGGCGAAGCCATTTCTGTCCATTCACTTGAATTTGGTGGCCAAAGTATATCTTGAGTTGATAAGTTAGGACCGGAAAATGAAGAATAATCAACAATCGTACTGGTTCCCCTCATTGATAAAAATGTTAGAGAAAATGAACTAATTAAAATTAATGAGATCAGGCAAGTAAATAGCTTTTCTATTTTATTTTTCATTTTTGTTACCAATTTCATGTTAAAATAATTAATAAATATAAAATAAAAACAAATAAATATGTTGTCTCAATTTTTGGTAAGTGCTCCGCTTAACTATTTGCGTAATTTATAGATTGAAACTGAAGGTAGAGCAAATAAATCGATTTTGGTGAATAATTATGTTATTTTTTCAACCATTGCATCCCTGAATTGCCCTTTAAGCTAGATAAATTCATTCGGCTCAACAGCCGGTCTAGGTGCCCACTAAGTAGTTCTTCACACACGGCTTTAAAAGATTGGTTGTTCACCTGGTTGTGAAGCTCATAGGGATCCTCTTTCATATCATAAAGATCCAGGGGTTTTCGGGTCAGGGTATTCACTGACATTTTGTAACGATCGGTTCTAACCATCGAATAAGCCATCGGAGGGAGACCCATCTCGCTCAAAATGGCTTCCTTATGTACATGTGCGTTTGGTGCGTCCGGACCGCCGGCAATTAGAGGGAGTAAGGAACGGCCATCGCTATCTTCATATGGTGCAGCACCAGCTGCATCCAGAAGCGTTGCACCGATATCAAGATGATCAGTCAGTCCGTTGCTCTGCCAACCTTCGATTCCACCGGGGGGCCGGATAATACAGGGGATATTTAAGGCACCATCATAAAAAACTTTCTTTGCAATCAATCCATGGTCCCCCAGCATCTCCCCGTGATCCGATGAGAAGATAATCCAAGTATTCCCCATCATCCCCTTCTCTTCCAAAGCTTTGATGACACGACCGATGCAGTCATCAATCAAACTGACTTTACCGTAGTAGTAAGTTTTCATCACCCGATTCTGAGCTTCGCTCATCATGTTGAGCTTTGCTGGCGCATACTTAAGTAACATTTCGACGTGAGGTGAAATCGGACCGGTCGCTTGATCTGTAATGGAAAGTGGCATCTCATCAGCGTTATACATCCGTCGATAACTCGCCGGAGAATCCCAGGGATCATGTGGTCCACCGAAGCAGACCTGCAGATAGAATGGCCTATCATTCCGGTAGGTAAATATCCACTCTGAAGCCTGTCTGGCGATGTACATGTCTAGGTGGTCCTCAGTGGGAAGCAGACTCGGTGGTAACTCCCAGTGCAGGGAAACACCTTGCTTCTGCCCCCTGAGATATGTACGCAAGTATTCGCGATATGTTTCAAGCAGGCCCTTTTCCTTCAGGTAATCAGTATAGGGGGAGTCTGTGGAGGCTGATTCGACTGGGCCGGTCACCTCCATGGCGTAGGTGTAGCCAAAATCATGCATTTCATTGATATGATCCCGTGTGTGACCCTCTCCGTGCGGCCAGAGATGTGTCTTGCCGACAACGGCGGTGCAGTATCCTGCGTCTCGAATATTTCGCACATGGCTCGGACCGTGGCGAAGTTCCGGATCAGCCCTCGCCCATACACCGTGATCGTTGACGTGCTTTCCAGAGATAAACGATGCCCGGGTAGCCATGCAAACGGGGGCGGTTGCACAGCACCTGCGAAACACGACCCCTTCAGCGGCTAGTCTATCGATATTTTTTGTCCGAGCCACTGGATCTCCAGCATACCCCATTGTATCTGCACGCTGCTGATCGGTGAAGATCAGTACAATATTTGGCTTGTTGGTCATCTTCATAGTTATAACCTACCAATACTGGATGGCTATCATTAACTATAATACATTGTATAAGAGAATTATAATTACGACTTGTAGCAGAAGCTTAAAATTAAGAAGATAACCTTCCTTAAAAGCCTTTAGTACATTATTTGTGTTTTAAAGTTCTTTTGTCATTTCAAGGTTTTTTCATTGAAATCAGACTCTGAATTTACTATTCATTCCAATTTCACAGAAAAACAAGGCAAAATATTTATTTTTTGATTATCTTGATCAATAAATTAAAAAATAATTGAGAAAATTATGAAAGATATCTTTTGGCCACCAAATTCAAGTGAATGGACAGAAATAGCTTCGCCTGAAGAACAAGGATTAGATTCTGCGAAAATTACCGAGATGTTTGAATTTATTGAAAAAAACTCATATGATGTCCATAGTGTTATCATAGCGCGTAATGGGTATTTGTTAACCGAAAAATACCTTAGTGATTCCCAACTTCTTGATAAAAAATCGTATCCCGGAGGGGAAAAAATTCATAATCAATGGTCTGCTACTAAAAGCTTGATGAGCATTTTAATTGGAATAGCTCTCCAACAAGGTTTCATAGACAACCTAAATCAGACACTATATGAGTTCTTTGCTGACATTTGGGATAATAATTTTACTGACAGTGAAATTAAGAAGAAGGTAACAATTGAACAGTTATTAAAAATGAATGCTGGATTTCTTGGCGGTAAAGAAGCTCCGAAAACTAAAAAAAGTTTTGATTTAATTAAATGGGCTCTTGCTGAGGTGCCAATAGGGTTTACTCCCGGACAAACGGGAAAATTTGAATATAGCAATGATGGAGTTAATCTCTTATCAGGTATAATTACCAAGGTAACTGGTAAAAGTGCTGTAGAATTTGCAAAAGAATATCTGTTTACCCCTTTAGAAATTTCAGAAGACGAGTACTCTTGGTGGCATGATGATAAAAATATTAGCGCTGGTGGATATGGATTTTCTTGTACTCCGAAAGTCCAAGCGAAAATTGGAATACTATGTCTGAACAACGGTAATTGGAATGGAACTCAAATAGTAGAACCAAATTTTATGACAAAAGCTTTATCATCCCAGACTAGTTTTGAATCTAAAGGTAAAGATAAGCTTAGTGGGGTTAGTTATGGGTATTTATTTTATATAATGGATAGTCCTTTTAAAGGATATTATATGGCCGGAGCTGGAGGACAGTGTATCTTTGCTATCCCAGAATACAATATTACGGTTGGTGTAACTGCTGCACTTGGAGTCGAATGGTTTTATGAACAAATGATATCAGATTACATTCTCCAATTTACTGAGGATAAATAATCTAGTTGTTAATTTTTAACGGAATAAAAATAATTTCAATTTTTTTTTTGAAGGAAAGGTCATGGAACAAAATAGAATGGAATCAAAGAATTTTTCACCAAAATAAACTAAAAATTAGGCGATTATTATTTTTCGTGAGTTTACGATTGAAAAACAATATTTGAATTTTCCCGTTAAGCAGGGAGAGAGAGAGCAAGAAGAGAGTTTGATACACTTCATTATTGATGGTAAAATCGTACGTGAGTTTAAAGTTTCACTAGCGAAGGACGAACCTGACTTTTGGGTTTTTCTTGATATCGCGGAATTTAAAGGTAAAAAAGCAACTTTACAAATCAAAAAGGAAAATGAAGCATTCGATAAAATTTATCAGGCTGACACATTTCCTGGGGAAGAAAGTCTCTACAAAGAGAACCTAAGACCTCAGTTCCATTTCTCAACGCGTCGAGGATGGAACAACGACCCAAATGGTCTTGTCTATCATGACGGAGAATACCACCTGTTTTATCAGCATAATCCTTACGGATTTAATTATGGTTCTGATGCCAACAAAGCTTGGGGTCATGCAATAAGCACTGACCTAATACATTGGAAAGAAATAGGTGATGCAATTCATCCAGATAACCTAGGTGGAATATATTCTGGTTCAGCAGTTGTTGATAAGCTTAATACTACGAGTTTTCAAAGTAGTGACGAAAAACCAATAATATGTATTTATACTTCCGCTGGTGGTAAAACTCCATGGTCAAAAGACAAGCCTTTTACCCAATCTATTGCATTTAGCAACGACAGGGGTAGAACTTTTACCAAATATAGTGGAAATCCTGTTCAAGATATCATTGAACCATTTAATCGCGATCCAAAAGTTATTTGGCATGAACCATCAAATCAATGGGTAATCGTGTTATACTTAGAAAAAAGTGTTATGGGATTTTTCACATCCAAGGACCTTAAATCTTGGGAACTTCAAAGTAAATACGGAAGAGAAAATCTTCAAGAATGCCCGGAATTATTCCAATTAGCTATTGATGGAAATCAACAGAACAAAAGATGGATTTTGTATGCTGGTAATGGTCGTTACGACATAGGACAATTCGATGGGAAGAAATTTATTCCCGAAGCTAAAGAGATTGTGTTTAGCTATGGTAATTGTTTCTACGCATCACAGACTTTTAACAATGTTCCTGAAGAAGATGGTAGACGTATTCAAATGGCATGGGGAATAAGTCCCATGCCAGGTATGCCATTTAATCAACAGATGCTCTTTCCCGTTGAACTTACACTAAGAACTACAGAAGATGGACTGAGAATGTTTGCTCAACCTATAGATGAAATTAAGAAAATTTACGGCAAGAACTGGATATATCAAGAAAAAGTTATCGAGGAAGGTCAACATTCAATTATGGAAGAAAATGTTGATTATGGCTTATACGATATTTCAGTTGAGTTTGAAATCGGGAGTGCCGAAAGATTTGGACTTTTAATTAAAAATATACAAATTACCTACGATATCAATGAGCAAAAGCTCTATTGTCAAGAACGTTATGCGCCATTAAAACCCATGGATGGTAAAATTAAACTCAGAATCCTTGTTGATCGCACAACATTGGAGATTTTCGCCAGCGATGGCCAAATCTATATGCCGGTCCGTACATCTATTAAAATCTCAGATATTTCTGAGGATCTTTCAAAATGGGGAACAGATCTTAATATTCCAGAGTTTCTTGAACTATATCCACACAAAATCAATTATTTAGTGCCATATTTTAAACCAATCATAATAGAAAAAAGCAATATTTTAGTTTTTAGTGAAGGAGGAATAACTAAACTAGTCAAAATGGAAGTTCACGAGCTAAACTCAATTTGGTAATAAATAATCCAAAAACACCAAAGTATTTTATCTTACTACTTTTAGGCATTATTAAATAAAAAAATAAAAAAAAATTTAATTATATATTTTTTACTTTTAAGCACGTTTTCTCTTTCGATTCAACGAATAACCGATTCCTGTAATAGTTACTATAGAAATTGCTAAAATAGCAGCAATTTGGAATCCTGGGATTTGGACACCAGCACCTCCACCACCAGAGCCCACATATTTAACGAAAGAATATTCACCCAATAGTATATTATATTCCCAATCTTTATGTATGGCATATCCCCATTGGGAATGAGAAATATAGATGTCCGAATATTGATAGGTTTGAAAGTGTCTGGTCAAGTTATCCCAAAGCTCTTGACCGTTATCTCTATCCACAAACCAAGCTCTGTCTGCCCAATCGTCGACTGTAGCATTATAATTAAATCCTGTGTTAATCAGTGCGTTGTATGGAAAGATCCCAGTCTTATTCACTTCATACGGAAGTCCGGGGCTCTTAATATAGTATTCAATGTATGGTGCAAATGCAGCATTTGCGCCAGGCCAGTTAGAAGGGAGTGCGTGAGATGTCATCCATGGTACTGTTCCTACCAATCCCCCAGAAAACAATACAGTGTAAATATCGGGTTGTACTTCTAAGGCAGGATCAGGTACTCCACCACTACCGCCCAATACAAGCCCTATATCTTTAATGGAATTTCCAAATACGCTCGCAACGTCAACAGAGGCCGAATCCCAAAGGAATTTAAATTCAAAGATTGGATTAGAATTTGCAACCTCAACCCACTTCGCGTCTGTGCTACTTATGGTTAATCCTCTGTCAGCTACTATTGGCCCCCAGTGAGGATCATCAATGAGAGCTTGTCGTGCTATGGTGTGATTATGATAAGCAAGAGGTATATCTGGGTTATAGAATTCATTTGTAGGGCCAAGAAAACCCCCAGATCGTACTCCACGTCCTTGTAGGATAGAACTAAGATAAACATCATAATCAAACGCGTAACTAACCGCTTTCCTCATAGCTCTATTAATTCCCTCAACATGAACTGTTCCATCAGCATCAATGTCATACAAATGACTCAGATCCCCACCTCCTATTCCAGCAGGATCAGATAAATTATAGGCAGGTGAACCCCCATCTGCCCAGGTTTTCCAATATGTTTCATTGATAGCATTCAATGTAATAAAATTACGATCCGTACTAATTCCCCCAACAATGTAATTAATATCAGGATCTTCAACCATGTCCTCATAGACAAGAGCTGCGTCATCTGCGGCATGATCTATGGTTCCTGTAACCATGGCTAAATTCATTGACTGATATCCTGATTGACTTAAGGGAAAGGTAACTATAGCAATCTCTGGGACCACGGAAAAATTATTAGCTTGCATGTCAGTAAGATTCCACCAGTCTTCATATCTTTCCAAAGTACCTGATTGCAGTACATCATCGTGCTCGATAAATCTGTAAGGTCCCGTGCCAATCAAATGCCCAGGGAATCCCGTAGAAGGATAACCTTCGGTAACATCTGGTTGTGGAAACCGAGGGTCATCTCCCAAACCTACAATTGGTGTTTCCTCATAGTCTTTATAAGCCTCCATTGAAACACAGGTAGTAGAATCAACATATAGAAGTACACTACTCCAATCATTAAAGTAAACTCTTATCTTTCCTCCAGATTGTTTATCTTCGAGTATAGTCACATTTTTAACTCTGGGATATGTACCATTATAATAGGTTTGATAATCAGCAGAACTTGGAGGAGTTTTAGTAGATCCGAACTCTCCGTAATTTGCAGTTTTTCCAATAAATTGTGATACATTCCAGCTGTTAGTTTCATAAGGAGCCCACTTTTCTGCTTGTATCCAAAAACTATACATTGTTTTATAAATAGCATCCGACATATGCTCGGGTTTTAATGCACCAGTTAGATTTCCAGACATTATTATAATACGATCAATATTCCACTTTGCAACCGTTGCGTTAAAATCAGACCCATCATGAAACGTAACATTTTCTCGTAAAGTTAAGTCTAATGCCTTAACACCGCCTGTCATCAAAAATGGTCCGTCTGGATGGTTATTCATTTCTTCTGGCCACGGAATTAATTCCCAAGATGTCGCAAGTCCTGGGATCATATCGTCATAGGAACCTGACCAATTTATTGCTGGTAGTATCATAAACGGCTCAAGGGCGTTAGGGCCATAAATAGAACCAGCAAATCCTGCTGAGGCTATAAGACCATCCCAATTTCCTACAGCCCCCCCAACCACTCCTATTTTGAATGTAGGTACTGCTGCCGGTCTGATTGTAGGTTGAGCCATTACGGGGTAAATGGGTAAGAAAATCGCACCTACTAAAAGTAAAATAATTAATTTAGTCGAGAATTTTCGCTTTATGTTTTTTCACCAATTTTTTTAAAAATTACGTTATTAAATGTTTATGATGTGAGAATATATAAGTGTTTCATAAAATCTAAGATATCCTAAAAAAAGGAGAAAAATTTAACGGTACCAATAAAAAGGTATAAATAACAATTGCATTTTTTATTAGTATCAAACTAAACTATTAATAGATAAAATGGTAAACATGCGTAAAAATGACATCAATGACAATAATTTTTTAAATTAAAGTGACTATTAAAAAAAAAGAAAGAAGTACCTTTAAATAATGAGAAAAAGAAGCTCCAAAATAAAAGAAAAACGCTTGGAAGATACCTCAGAATTAAGGGGACATTTTCACTTGGATTGGGGAAGACAAGGAACGGTTATTTTTGCGTATGTTGCTGTTTTATTAGGCTACTTTGGAATTGTCGCAAACTTAATTTTGATAAATGATATTGGCTATTGGATCCCTTATCCTGAAATGGATCCTACGATTTTAATTTGGACCTATAAAGTATATCCGCAAACTTTCTACTTACCGATTTTATTACTATTTTTAATAAGCTTTTTATTAACTTATAAGGAGGATATTCCCCATTATGGCATAAAAGCTTCGTTATGGCTAGTACCACCATTAATAGCTGAAGGTTTTTTGTTTTATTGGATAATGTTTGGATTATCCCCTGAGCCTTTCATTTTACAATTTGCTCATGGGGAGGGTTATTTAAATATTTTAATACTATACGGGTGTACGTTTACTGGGGCCTTAAGTGGGATGAGATTAAAACAATTCAATAAAAAAAAAAGAAGAAAATTATAAGCAAAAAAAAGTAATTATAAAGAAGGAGGCGTAATAAATTGTCTCGGCAAGCAACCAATATGGTAATGTATATTATTAAACGAATTATTATCATGTTTCCGATGTTAATACTCGCTTTAATAGCTACATGGCTTTTATCACACATGATGACAATAGACCCTATACTGAATAGAGTAGGTTGGGCAGATCCAGTAGTTCTTGAATCGGAGAGATTAAGAGTTGGATATTATGACCCTTGGTTTGTTAAACTTGCTCTTTTTTTAAGAAATTTCTTCACAGGCGATTGGGGTAAATCTTATATACTCAAGCCAGGAAAATCTGTCCTTAAACTTATTAGTGAGATCTTTCCTAAGACTATTGAATTGATGATAGTGCCAACGATTATAGCTCCAATTATAGCTGTCAAACTTGGGGCTAGTGCAGCAAGTAACAAGGATAAAAAGAAAGACTCCATGATTCGTTTTATTGCGATAATCGGAGCGGCTTTTCCAGTCTTTTGGTTTGCAGCCGTTATGCAAATGGGTTTTGGTATTTATATAACCGATTTTACCAATGGTCAGTTTGATATACCCGTTATGTTTGTAAATACACCAGGTTTATCTAATCCAGGCCCCATAGATGGATTTAGAACACACTTCCGAATAATTGATAGCATTATATACAATGATCAAGCTTTTCTATTTGACACAATCTTACATTTGATTCTTCCAACGTTATGTATGATTTTTGTTACATTATCGGGGATAACAAGACTGACACGCTCAAGCATGTTAGAAGTGTTAGATCAAGATTATATTAGAACTGCCCGTGCAAAAGGAGTCAAAGAAAACAAGGTTACTACTAAACATGCACTACGGAATGCCCTACTCCCATCAAGTGACAAAATCATTGGGGGTTTATTGGCAGCATTTCTTGGATCACTTTTTATTGAGACGGTTTTTGCTTACGAAGGGTTTGGGTATTATCTTGTCCAATCAGTTCTTCAGGGCGATTATTTGGTAGTTACTGGTTTAACGGTATTCACCGTAATATTTACTCTTGTTGGAACCTTAGTCGCTGATGTAGTGTATACAATTATCGATCCGAGGATAGTATATAAGTAAAAATTAAATAAATTAATGGTTTAAAATATGACTGAACAAGATATAACAATAGAAGAAGTAGATTATACGGATTTTTCCGTAGGTGGTAAGAAGAAATGGGTAAACCTACTGAAATTTTATTTACTCCCTGCTTGGCGTCATCCAGAATTCACTGCTTATGAAAATGAAATTGAAAAAATAAAATCAAAAAGGCGGGTATTCCGTCGTCTCCTTACTCCCCTTACAATTATTGGGTTTTCGATGCTTTTATTTATTATTATATTAGCAGTATTTGGTCCTTGGTTAACCGTGATTCCGTTACAAGAATTAACCTTGCCATTTATACCTACTGACGGAATCCCTTACGATGATCCGAGTCCAGAACATCCACTAGGGACAACATTGTATGGATATGATATTTATGCTCGAATAATTTGGGGTGCTAGAACTACAATGGGAATGGCGTTTATTCCTGTAATTATAGGAATGGGGGGTGGACTTATTTTAGGAACAATTTCAGCTTATTTTGGTGGCACAGTAGATTACACTATGATGCGTTTTGTTGATCTAATGTTTGTATTACCAATGGGAATTTTAACTTTTATTCTTATTCCCATGCTTGGTCAAGATTTATGGACTATACTTTTTATTTTTGGGATACTCGGTATTCCAGGTAACATAAGGTTTATGCGAACATTGGTTTTGGTAGTAAAAGAAATGGTTTTTGTGCGGGCAGCAAAAACAGGTGGTGCTCTTAAATTCAAAGTCATGTTTAAACATATTGTACCAAATGCGATATCTCCTATAATAATTAGTGTCTTTGGTGGAGCTGCGGCTACAATTTTAGGTTTAGCGGGGCTTGGTTTTCTTGGTATAGGAGACCAATCAGTTGCGACTTGGGGAACTGATATTAATTGGGGTGCCGGTCGCTTATTAACTGGTAGATGGGCGGCAATAATTCCGGGTATTTTTCTCGGAATAACAGCTGCTGGGTTTATGTTAGTAGGAGATGGATTGAGGGATGCTTTAGATCCACGATTTCACAAATAAAGAAAGGTGTATAGGATTAATGTTTCAAGGTAGCATAGGGCTAAATGCTGGAATGCCATTTATTGAAGCTATGATAGCAGCTGTAGTTTTATATTTAAGTGCTAGTATTCTAAATAATAATCTCCGAGAGGAAGTTCGGATTTCTAAAAAGGTTCACAGATTTAGTTCGCGTATAAGTACCTTAATTATTTTTGGAATAATATTAGCCATTCGTCTGCTTTTCGAATCTATTAGTAATGTTTATATTATCGAGGGATTCTATTTATTCAGATACTTGAATACAGATGCGTTTTTATTTGCTATAATGGCAACAATATATCTACCCTTACACGCCATTTTTCTGAAGAAATTTGAGAAAACCAAGTTGCTTGATGATGAGAATATTATTCACAGTGAACAATTTAGAGGATTATATATAAAATTTATTATTCTAGCTTGGATCGTTGGAATCATCTTTCTATCAATTCCTCTCTTAGGGATCGAAATGGAAAATCCTGATAATTTCAATCTTGGCTTTTTATGGGCAATTTTTGTAATCGGTCTTGTTATCGGTATAACAATTATAGTTAATAAAGTTCGTCCAATTGGAGCACGTATTCCAAGTATTGTGCTTAAACAAGCTATGTATGCTGGTGGATTTATCTCATTTGGAATTTGGTCTATTCAGCTCGTTATTGTTGAACTATATTTACGGAAATTATTCGGTATCACTCTATATATTCAGGATATTCGCATTTTAATTCTAGTTGTTAATGCTGTATATACTGCCGTTTTTTTTATTACTTTAAAGAAAATATTTAAGCCTCTAGCTACTGAAAGGAGTGAGTTAAAACTTAAGAAAGCGTTTATTAATATATATGAGAAAAAACAAGGTGAAGAAATAAAGGTTGTTGGAAATCATATTATTTTGGATGTTCAAGATCTCACGACTTATTTTTACACAGAAGAAGGAATTGTAAAAGCAGTTGAAGGTGTTTCTTTTCAAATTAATGAGGGAGAAACTCTTGGTCTTGTTGGAGAAACTGGTTGTGGGAAGTCAGTCACAGCGTTATCAATTCTACAATTAGTACGCCCACCAGGAATAATAGAAAAAGGAAAAGTCATATTTAGAGGAGAAGATTTGTTACAAAAATCGAAATCTAAAGTATTGGGATATCGTGGAAAAGATATTACCATGATTTTTCAAGATCCTTTGAATTCCCTTAATCCCGTTTTTAAAATCGGGGCTCAAATCACTGAAGTTTATTTCTTGCATATGGAAAATGAGTTACTCGTGGAATCGACTAAACAGAATAAAAGCATTTTTGCTCTTGCCCGAGAATGGGGTGAGCAACTTTTACGAGAGTTAAATCTCCCATTCCCCCATTTGGTCTTTGATCTATACCCCCATGAATTGAGTGGAGGAATGCGACAAAGGGTTCAGATCGCTATGGGTCTTGCTTGCAAACCGAAACTTTTAATCGCGGATGAGCCTACAACAGCATTGGATGTAACAATTCAAAACCAAATCCTAAGGCTAATGAAAGAACTTAAGAGTAAATTTAAAACTTCAATGTTGTTTATCACACATGATCTAGGAATAATTTCCAAAATGTGTGATCGGGTTGCTGTGATGTATTCCGGATTTATTGTTGAAATTGGGAATATTCAAAAATTATTTATTAGACCATATCATCCTTACACTAGAGGTCTTATAAGCTCTGTTCCTGTTATTGGAAAGAAGAGACGTCGTCACCTTGAAGTTATAAAAGGAATGGTTCCAAACCTGATTTATCCACCTTCTGGATGCAGATTTCATCCTCGATGCAATTACTGCTTCGAACCTTGTGATTCAAAAATCCCAAAAAGCATAGAGATTGAACCAGATTATTTTGTCGCATGTCATCTTTATGATCCAGAATATAAAGAATTATCAGAAATTTCTATAAAAAAAGCAGAAGAAAAAAATCATTAAAACTTTTTATGAATCAATAGAACAGAAAAATCGAAAAATTGAAGTAAAAAACAATTCAATCTTTAAGTGTAAAAAAAGATGGAGGATAAGTCGAAATGGCAGTTAATCTGACGATAATAGTTAATACTCAACTATTACTATTCTTAGTGGGATTGTTATATATAAGATGGCATATCAAATTGAAGAGATGGGATAAACCTTTTTTTTCAGCATTAATTATAAATACAACTTGGTTTGTATTTAGCATGGTTATGGCATTAACCATTTATTCAATAATAGGTCAGAATCTTTTCACTGACCTTCTCATAATAGTTATCAATACTTTTCTTGGGTTTGGTATCTTGATAATTATTTACAAAAATGAGTGGTTAAGATCTTTAGAAATTGTAGGACTGGCTCAAATCTCTTTATTCATTACCTCAATTTTTATAAATTTCCTTTTTGATATTATAGATATCTTTCTTATTGAAGGTAGTAATAGATTGAATGGTTCAAAATTTACTTTCTTTCTATTTGTTCTGATCTTTTTAGGTTTGATGGTATTTCTATCAAGTTGGGGAGATAAAATTCAATTAGTAAAGTTAAAAAGAGTAGTCGTTATTGTCAGTGTAATACCCGGGCTTCTTTATCTCATGGTAGCGTTTGTCTTTTACCAGGAACGTTTTTTAGTTAATTTTCTTCTAATTTTATCAATAAGTTTTATATCTTCAATTATATCAATGGTTGGAGCTAAAAAAATTGCTTATAAAACAATACCAATTCAGGAACTCCGAGATCATGCTATTTTAGAAAAAGATAAGCCTTTGTTAAAAGTTACAAACCTTAAAGTATATTATCCTCTACTTAAAGGGATGCTTAAAAGGAAAGTTGGAGAAGTAAAAGCGGTTGATGGTGTAACATTTGAAATTAAAACAGGTGAAACATTAGGATTAGTTGGAGAAAGCGGTTGTGGGAAGACGACTGTCGCAAACACAATTTTAGGATTAATAAAAAAAGATAATGGAGAAATATTTTTTCATGATGAATCCGTCCCAAAAGAATTAAAAAGTAATTTAAGGCAAAAAATTCAAATGGTTTTCCAAGATCCTGATGCATCTTTAAATCCACGATTAAAAGTCACTAACATTATAGCAGAACCTCTTAAGAATTTGCTTGGTATTACCAATAAAATGGAAATCAGAAGACATGTTTTGAGATTGTTAAAGGAGGTTTCATTAAAACGAGAACACATGGATCGTTATCCTCACGAGTTTTCAGGGGGGCAAAAGCAAAGAATTATTATCGCAAGAGCACTTGCTTGTAATCCGGAATTAATTGTTCTTGATGAGCCGACTTCCGCTCTTGATGTGTCTGTGCAAGCACAAATCTTAAACCTCCTTATAGACCTACAAGAGCAATATGGTTACGGTTTCTTGTTTATAACACATAATTTATCGGTTGTGAATCATATTGCGGATAGAGTTGCTGTAATGTATCTTGGTAAGTTTGTTGAGGTTGGAGAAACAGATCAAATCTTTTTAAATCCGGCACATCCCTATACTCAAGCACTCCTAAAGAGTCATTCTGAAATAGATCCTTTTAATCAAGATGTTAATTATGTTCTAGAAGGTGAAGTTCCGAGCCCAATTGCTCCCCCACCAGGATGTGCTTTTAATCCTCGGTGTGTATCAGATAATAGAACACCCGAATGTGAATTTGAGCTGCCTCATAAAATAAAAATCGAGAAAGGTCATTATATATGGTGTGTTAATCCCCCAACTGGGGGGATTGATGTCATGGAAGAAAATGAATAATACTGTTTGTATTTTTATAAATTTATACGCAGAATGCAATAAAAATACGGTTTGCTTTAAAAGTCATTTTTCAAAAAAAAATGATTCAAGCATAAGAATAAACAGTCTTAAAAAATAATACAATTGCAGACTAAAGACGAAATAAAAAAAAGAAAAAAAAAAGTTATTTTAAATTAAATTTTTTATTTATTCTTAATTTTTCTAATTAGTATCAAACTAATAATCGATGTAATTCCGATTATAATTGGAAGTTCATATCCAGGAATACCTGGTGCTGCTGGAGTAACGTATGGAGTACATGTTGAACCAGCTGTTTGCGTTATCGTTAATATGCTATCACTACCGTACTTCATATCCCAAACATCTAATAATCCACAAGAATCATAGGTTACTTCTAATGTAAGGGCTAAAGTATTTGTTGTCCACGCGGTGGCAGCGACAGTTAATAAAAATCCGACATCCACTCCAGCATCTGTTACCTTAGTTACTGTTGCATCAGTAAGATTGGCATTAGCTAATGTTACTATTTCGTCCCAATCAAAGAAATCTCCGGATGGCACAAAAAGACCCATTGTGTGATAAGAAAATCCATAAGTATTAAAGAAACCCCTTAATCCCGTATGATACTCTACAAAGTCATCTTCATTCTCAATAATAAAACCATTCCAAACATTTAATCCTGTGTCTTTATCTGCCCAATCACCTGTCCACCACGTGAAATTCGCAGTTACCGCACCAGTAAATGGCACACTACTATAACCAGTTGAATATTCAATATCCGCTCCTAAATCTCCAACAACTGTAATTTCATGACTCAAACCTCCTTCTCCAAGTGCTCCCATCTCGCCATCATCTACCCAGCCAACCCATTCACCAAATTCCCCAAATATCAGTAGGGCTACACCGTCAGTCGTCCACGCTCCATCCCTAGCAGTTGTATCCGTGTCATAATCCCAAGAGTATGTGTCACCTACAGCGATCCCAGTCCAACTTGGTGGTGCTGCGACAGAAACTCTAATAAATGGAAGGAATGCAAGTAATCCGATTCCAATAAATAATAATATCTTTGTTTTTTTCATATCAAAATATCACTAAAATTTTTTTTTTGTGTAAATAGATATTGTTTATTAATTATTTCTCCCATAATATTTAAATCTAGCATTCTTCCACATTAAAAAAATAGAATTAGCCGAAAATCCAATTTTGTTTTATCCTTTGAATTAATCTCACATAATGATTCTTTAATTTAAATGAAAATTAGGAAGAGTGTTTAGGATTTATTAGTAGATTAATTCACTTTTTTATAACTTGGTTAATTTTGCTTTATTTTTGCTTTATTCAATCACTAATTCTATATTGAAAAAAAAATACTGAAAAAAAATAGAGATTTTATTAATTCCTAAAGATCTTTTTCCTACTAATTATTAATATGGCAGTAGCGCAAAAAATCATGATTAATATCATATTGAAATCAAATCCAGATATCCCATTACTACTACTGGATATAGATTCGACTATTATATTTATCGTCACCGTTATATTATTATTAAACGAATTGTAAGCTCTTATTTCTAGGGGATAATCATCTGCGGAAAGGCTTGATGCATTGGTTATTATTCCTTCGGGGGTGATATTAAAATTGATCGTATCATTTATCGAATATTCTACCCCAGAAGTGTCAGAAGCATTTACATCATAAAAAAAGGGATCCCCTTCTTGTATTAGTTGATCTACAGGTGTTTCATCCCAATTTGGTGCGTTATCCTCAGCAAATTGGACAATATAATTTGTTAATAAATAAGCATAGTTCCCAAAGAATATACCAGCAAAGCCAACTGTAATATTGTATTTTGGTATAACATAGATACACTGTCCTGCAGCTCCATATGTAAAATATCCCTCAAAAGGGCCATCAGGATAAAATAGATACCCATAAGAAAAAACCGGATTTCCACTAAATTGGTCTGTTGTCGCGTCTATAATATAATCTTTATCTACTATTTGTGTTCCGTCCCAAGTACCATTGTTCAGGCACAGCATTCCTAATTTTGCTTGTACTTTCGGTGAGCAGGCAAATCCATATCCGCCCCAGCTAATGTTTTGAGCATCATGGTCCCAATCGTATTCATCTTCTGAAATTCCCAAAGGGGTAAAGAGATATTCTTTTGCGAATTCTTCGGCGCTTTTACCAGTTACATTAGTAATTATACCGGATAAGAGAGTAGGGCCATCGTTGCTATATTCAAACTCTCCAGTTTCCCCAGGAGTAAACCCCAATGGCACCTCATCAAGCGCAAATGTAATCCAATCAATACTAATTTTACTGTCAACATCAGCAGGATAATTAGGACCACCCTCAAGTAATCCGGAATTCATTGTTAATAATTGTTCTATTGTTATATCCTTCTTAAGTGTGCTATTAGTAAAACTAGGCTCCCAAATGTCAGCAAAAAATTCATATAATGTTTGATTTAGGTTATCTAAGAAACCTTCTTGGAGAGCTATTCCAATCAAGATGCTCATCAAGCTTTTAGTGGTAGACCATTGATCATGATATTGTACACCTCCAAAATACGATTTATTCGCAACAAGTTGGGAATTATTAAGGTATTCTTCAGTTATCAGATACCCGTTGCGTACTATGATAACACTATGTATATCAAATCCTCTAATTTCAATATACTCAAACAATTCAGCAATCCTATCTGAATCTAATCCCTGTTCTTCAGGCGAAGCTACTTCTGTCCATTCACTTGAATTTGATGGCCAAAATATATCTTGAGTTGATAAGTTAGAGACGGAAAAAGGAGTATTGTCACTACTTTCGCTAATTCCCCTCATTGATAAAGGTGCTAGAGAAAATAAAGTGATTAAAACCAATGAGATTATGCAGGGAAATAGCTTTTCTAATTTGTTTTTCATCATTATTGGTAAATTTTTTTTAAATTTAATGATTAAAAACAAACGAAAAAATAAAAATATTAGCCCAGATTAAATTAAGGAAAATTTTTGATTATTTTTATTACATTAAATTATAACTTTTTTCTTCTTTTCATTGAAAATTTCAATGGAAAAATTAAGTCGAATGATTAATAATGTTCATTTTACAATTATAGTTATGAAAGATAAAAATATCACTTTTAAAAAAAAAAAAAGAGATTTTACTAATTCCTAAGGATTTTTTTCCTTCTAACTATTATTACGACAGAAGTGCAAAAAATCATGATTAGTATCGTATTGAAATCAAATCCTGGTATCCCATTACTGGATATGGATTCAACTCTTATATTTATCGTCGCTGTTATACTATTATTAAAGGAGTTATAGACTCTTATTTCCAGTGGATAAACACCTGCGGAAAGGTTTAGTGAATTTGTTATTATTCCTTCGGGAGTGATGTTGAAATTCACGTTATCATTTAACGAATATTCTACACCGGAAGTGTCAGAAGCATTTACATCGTAAAGAAAGGAATCCCCTTCTTGTATTAGTTGATCTTCAGGTATTTGATCCCATTCTGGTGCGTTATCCTCAGCAAATTGGACAATATAAGATGTCACCAGTTGGTCATAAGGCGCACTATCTGAATTAGCAGCAAAACCAATGGTAATATTGTATTTTGGTATAACATAGATAAACTGTCCTCCTCCTCCTTCCATTAAATATCCCCCAAAAGGACCCCCAGTCCAAAATAAATACCCATAAGGTACATTTCCACTAACTTTGTCTGTTGTTGCATTTTTTATAAAATTTGAATCTACAATTTGTGTTCCATCCCAAGTACCATTGTTTAGACATAGAATTCCTAATTTTGCTTGTACTTTTGGCGAGCATTCAAATCCAACTCCACCAGCGCTCATGTTTTTTTCATCATGCCACCAATCGTATTCATCTTCTGAAATTCCTAAAGGAGTAAACAGATATTCTTGCGCGAATTCTTCAGAACTTTTACCAGTTACATTGGTAATTATACCTGATAAGAGATTAGGTCCATCATTGGTATATTCAAAAGTTCTCGCTTGTCCAGGAGTAAACTCTAATGGCACTAAGTCAAGAGCCCAATTAATGAGATCTTTAGCACCTAGAGTTTTCGAATTAGGAGGATAATTAGGACCACCTCCAAGGAGACCGGAATTATGTGTTAATAATTGTTCTATAGTGATATTCTTCTTTTGTGTGCTATTAATAAAGCTAGGCTCCCAAATATCAGTAAAGAATTCATATAATGTTTGATTTAGGCTGTCTAAGAAACCTTCCTTGAGAGCTATCCCAATCAAAATGCTTATCAAGCTTTTAGTAACTGACTGTTGCATATGGGTTTTTTCCCCTCCATAATACGATTTATTCTCAAGGAGCTGGGAATTATGTAGATATTCATAGGTAAGTAGATATCCATTACGTACTATGATAACACTATGGATATCATATGTTTTATTTTCAATAAGTTCAAACATAGCAGAAATCTTATCTGAATCTAATCCTTGAGTTTCAGGAGGTACTTCTATCCATTCGCTTGCATTTGATGGCCAAAAAACATCTTGCGTTGATAAATTCGAAACGGAATCTGAAAAATCGTCAACACTCGTGCTGATTCTCTGAATTGATGAAGCTGTTAGAGATAGTGAAGCAAATAAAAACGATAAAATCAAGAAAGTAAAAAGCTTTTTTATTTTATTCTTCATAGTTATTTGTAATTTTTGTTTAAATTTAATGATTAAAACAATCATTAAATAAAAAAATTATCTCAAATTAAATCGAAGGGAATTTCCTAAAGAGTTTTCTCTTTCTATTCTCTTTCTAAATATCTTTAGACATCATTAGTTTAATTTTTAAATAGTATGATTCTTTTATTATTATCACTATAAAAAGACAAAAAATGAAACTTATTGCTTAAAAAAGCTTGCTAAAAATGAAAGAAATTGATGACTCCGTCTCAATAGAATTAGGTACCAAAGTGAATATGGATGCAATAAAAAATTTGGATATAAATGAAATTAAAACATTACTACCAAATAATACAGGGAAAATAATTTTAGAAAATGTTGTAGAAGAACTTAAGGAACATAATAGATGGGATGATTACTATGAGATAGGACATGGGCTTTTTGAATATTTAGGAAAAGATCCTGAAATTTCTTTTGGAAAGGGAGTAGAAAATATACTTATAGAAAATGATTTAGAGAAATTAACTATTTTACTAGATATGAATATATTTGAATTTCTTACTCCAGATGAAAGCGAATCTATACTTAAATCTGTAGATATCGAAAAATTAATGGACTTTTTTTTAATTTTAGATAAATATAATTTTCTACACGATGGTTCTCTATCAGAAGATGATTATGGTGATAGAAGAGAGATGTATTTATTTTATTTAGAAAATTTATCCAAATTAATCGCAAATGTTAAAGGAAAACTTCCAAAATCTCTTGAAGACCAATTTCAAAAAAAATTTGAAGAATCACCCTCAGATTTCTGTAAGGTTTACCCCTTAATAATAAATATATTAGACTTTAACCTTGATTTCTGGGAGAAATTAAAGATTTTGATAATTAAGCATAAGGAATTTTCATGTGTACAAAAATTAATACCAGATCTACTTCAACATTTGAATAAATTAAATCCAGAAGATAGAATTAAATTTATTTCAAATTTTGAACAGAAGAAAATTACCAATTTACTAATTCAAAGCGCTATCGATAAAGAAGATATGGATTATCATGGGGGTGATTTGATTAATTTTTGGATTGAATACTTGTCTAATTTAGGGCAATTGGGAGTTAAGATATTAATAGAACTTTTCAAGACTGCTCCAAAATGGTCAGAAACATTATATATAATTGAAGATATTGATTACATATTTCGAGAGTTTCGTTCTAGTTTTGAAAAACTTATAGCATCTAATATCGAATTAAAAGAACTTATTTCTATCGAGGTCATGAAACTATTTAACGATGATGAAATAATAGGTAGCTTCAATGAGTGTTTGCTTGTAAATTTTCTAAGTTTTGTGAAAACTGAAGAACGAAAGAAGATTTTAGCTAATCCATCTACATATATAAAACGTTTAAGAATGTTGTTTAAGGATTTTGATTATGATTGGGATTATTTGCATATTTTAATAGAAGGTATTGAAAATAAAGAAATAGAATCTTTTTTAGTAAATGTCCTAACAAAAGAACTTGATTGGGAGCTTTATGATTATTTTTTAGAAAAGTTTTTTTCAATTTTCAATAAAAATCAGATACGAGGGATTTTCGAAAATGATGAATATAACCTTTTAGAAAGACTTGTGCAAAATTACTCCGATAATAATTCACACCTCGATCATTTTGTTAATTGTGCACGCCTCCACCATTTCTTTAATTGTGCTTATAAAAAGAGGTTAGATAGAGAAATTTTACTTAAAATTTACAATGTGCTGCCATCTGATATCCAAACAATGATCATAAACGAATTAGAGGATTCAAGAAAAAATTGGATTGTAGACTTCTTTTATTTCTCTAAATACCCCGATAAAAAAAACCAATACCTTAAACCTTATTTTTGTCTTACCTGTGGAAAAACTCATGATGGGGGAAAAATGTGGTTTGACCATAGAGATCGTGCTTACCGCGAGGGTGATACTAGGGGTTCGTACATCTAGTAAAATAAGATACCAATTAAGGATGAAATATGATTTAAGTTTAATCATCTTCTATATCCTAAAATTTTTAAAATCCTTAGATTTATAAAACTAAACGAGAACTCAGTATAGTTTCTTTCTGATGTCAAGTCCAATATAATTATGTGGATGTTAATTTCCAGGCGGGTACTGAAGGAGTCAAATATGCTGCGGAAAAAGGAATTGCAGTTATTGTTATGGAGCCCTTAAGAGGAGGAAAACTCTTTATTGATGAAAAAGATTTAAATGAGAATAATCCAGAGATAAAAAGAATTTTAGATGAGTCAAAAGTTAAAAGAAGTCTACCAGAATGGGCGCTACAATTTGTTTGGAATCATAAAGAGGTTTCTGTTGTTCTATCCGGGATGAGCACGATGAATCAAGTAGAGGAGAATATAGAATCTGCAAACAATTCAGGTATTAACATTATGACAAAAGAAGAGTTACAAACTATTGAAGATTTAAAGGAAGCATTTACTAAACAAATATTCGTAGTTCCTTGCACTTCTTGTAATTATTGCATGGAGTGTCCTGAAGGAGTGAACATTCCAGCTCAATTCAACCTACTTAATTCATTTAAGCAGTATGGAGAAAAAACGAGAGCAGGATTTACCAGCTATTACAAATCTCTCCCAAAAACTCAAGAAGAATTAAAAAAAAAGGGGAAAGGTAATGGATCTGCGAGCTTATGTATCAAATGTGGGGAATGTCTTGATAAATGTCCTCAACAAATTGAGATACCCGATGAGATAGAAAGAGTTAAATTAATTTTTGAAGAGGGTAAGAAAGTTAGTGATTTCTATTAAATAATTTAAGGAAATCAGATTCTCATTTTATTTTTATACTCAATTTTCTAAATCTTTTAATTTTGTTGGTTTGTGTTCTTCAAGGAATTCAAAATTTGATGTTTAAAGTATGTGTCATAAAGCTTTGCATAGTATCAACCTTTTTTCATTAGTTGTACATGGTTTCCTTCTTCAACTATCCTTCCATCATCAAGTACAAGTATCCTATCAACTGCCGAACAGTAACTAACCTATGAGCAATAACTATTGTAGTTCGTCCTTCCATAGCTTTTTCCAATTTTCTAATATTTGTTATTACGAATCCAATCACAGATATATTTATTTTCTTCCGTTTTGTGCCGTCGAGGACTTTCAATTCTGATTCCTTTCTTTTATCCGTTCCATATCTTATTTTGGCAATATTAATAGTAAATCGATTAATCCAAACCTAGGAAATTTAGACATTCTTCATAATTATAGGAAAACAAGAAGAGATTAAAAATAGGAAGGATAAGAATAAATATGATTTCTAAAGAAAAATATAAACCAACTTGGAATTCTTTAAAAAGGCATAGAAATCCAGAATGGCTTGATGATGCTAAATATGGCATCTATTACCATTGGGGAATATATTCCGTCCCTGAATTCGGGCCAAAAACAGCCAAAAATGGGTCTTGGTACGGTCATGAAATGTATCTCGAGGGAACGCCCCAATATAAACATCATACAAAAACTTACGGTCATCCCTCGGAGTTTGGATACAAGGATTTAATACCCTTATTTACAGCAGAAAAATTCGATCCCGAAGAATGGGCAAAACTCTTTAAACAAGTAGGAGCCAAATTTGCGGGACCAGTGTGCATTCACCACGACGGTTTTGCAATGTGGGATAGTAAGGTGACGAAATGGAATGCTGCTCAAATGGGACCCAAAAGAGATACAGTAGGTGAAATGGAAAAAGCCATCAGAAAACAGGGATTGAAATTCATGGTAGCGTTTCATCATGCCGAGAACCACTGGTTTTTCCCTCATTGGAACAAGGAATATGACGCATCTAATCCGGAGTATTCGGGATTATATGGACCAATCCACGATGAAGATTCAAAAATTAACTTATATTGGAGATGGACACGTCAAGCCAAGCCAAGTAATGAATACCTTGATAATTGGAAAGCAAAGATAATAGAAGTATTAGATAATTATAAGCCTGATCTCATATGGTTTGACTTTGGCTTGGGGAAGCTTCCTGATAAATACAAGAGAGAAATGCTTGCATATTACTTCAATAAGGCTGAAGAGTGGGGAAAGGAAGTTGCTGTAACTTACAAAATGCATAATCTACCTCCAAGTGTTGGAATTCTTGACTATGAGTTGGGTAGGGCTGATAAATTGACATATTATAAATGGATAACAGATACATCAGTTGACGATCAACATGCATGGTCCTATGTAAAAGAGGCGGGATACAAATCAGGAGACACGCTTGTCCATAATTTAGTAGATAGGGTATCCAAGAATGGGTACCTTCTACTGAATTTTGGACCGAAAGCAAATGGTGAAATACCTGAACCCGCGAAAAATTGCCTTCTTCAAATAGGAAAATGGCTTGAAGTTAATGGGGAGGCAATTTATAATACTACTCCATGGTTTACTGCTGATGAGGGAAAAACAAAACTAGCTAGAGGAGGAATGTTCAGCGAATCCACAGAAGTAAAGTATACTGCCAAGGATATCAGGTTTACCGTAAAGGATAATGTAATTTATGCCATAACTCTCGGATGGCCTGGTGAAGAATTTAGAATTAAGACCTTGAGAAAATCCTATAATAAATTAATACGACCTTTTGCAGATTGGAAATTTTATTACTTGATGGATGAATCGGACATTAGTTCCATTAAGATGTTAGGCGTGGATAAAGAATTGGAATGGGAATTAACGGATACAGGTCTTAAAATAAAAACTCCAAATAAAAAACCTTGCAAACACGCATACGTTTTTAAAATTTCAAGAACTTGAGTAAGTTTTTGCATATAAAATTGTTTTTTTTCATTTTTCTAAGCCTAATAAACACTTTTATAGTTTCTATAAACTGTAATGTATAATGTTTTATACTTTTTATCTAAATAATCTTCATCGATCATAGCTCTTTTTGAGTAGATCCATTACATCATCTGCTGTTGCCACTTTTGCATGATTTTCATAATCGGGTAGTTTAAAAGTATCTTTCCCAATATCATTTAATGTACTTTTAGGCACATTTTTATCCTTGAAACTCATCCACATTCCGATTTCTCTTAAGAAATTATCCATCTCATCACATGCTTTTTCTGCAGCTACCTTATCCGGTTTATCCTTTAAGGCAGGGTTGAATAGTCTACCTACATTTGCATATTTTTTGATCTTATACTTCCAAGTCCAGCGATTTATTTCAGGATACACTAAAGCCAATGCTTCACCGTGATGGATGTGAGAAGCATTACCGCCTATGGCCATTCCCATCCCATGCGGTAAAGTTACACCTGCATTAGAAATGGATAATCCCCCAAGGGTATTTGCCCAATGAAGAGCTTCCCTTGCTTGTCGATTTTGTCCATCCTTCATTGCTATTGGTAAGTAATTAATAACAAGTCTCATACTTTCCAAAGCATGCATATCTACATAATCAAAAGCACTAGTGTGAGAAGTATAACTTTCAAATGAGTGGCAAAAAGCATCCCAGCCTGTTGCAGCTGTAATATGAGCTGGTACCGTTATAGTTAACTCAGGGTCAATTATAGCAACATTTGGGTATAATAATTTGTCTGCTAGTGCGTATTTCAAATGTATGGCAGGATTTGTTATTACTGAAACGGGGGTTACTTCCGTTCCGGTTCCTGCGGTTGTGGTCACTGCTATGATTGGTAATAATTTATCTTCTATCGTTTTTCCATCTATTATGCGGTAATCCCATGCCTCACCATCGTGAGTGACTCCTACTGAAATGGCTTTTGCTACATCAATAGGCGAGCCTCCTCCTACGCCTAGAATTATATCCACATCATTTTTTTTAGCAATTTCTGTACCCGCATTTACCATATCAGTTGTCGGGTTAGTGGAAACACCATTATATCGTATAACACTGATCCCCTTGTCTTGACACAGATTTGCTATTTTATCTCTTATAGGTTCTAAACTATTACCAGATCCTGTTACCATTAAACATTTCTTTCCATATTGTGATATTATTTCTCCAGTTTCTTCAGCCCGACCCCAACCAAATCTAATATCAGTAGGGTTGTAATAATTAAAACTTTTCATATATTCCACTTATTCTTTATTTACATCAATAAAAACTTTCATTACTTTATCTTTTTTATCATCAATATATTTATAAGCTTTATTATAATCCTCAAATGGGAAATGCATCGTCATTAATGGTTCAAGGATTATCTTTTTATTATCTACAAGTTCAATCGCTTTAATGTAATCATCAGCTTGATACATTAATGTACCAATCAACCTAAGCTCACGATCTTGTACGAATCCTAAATCAACGGCAGGTTTCTCTTCAAAAACGCCAACAATTATTATGTCTGATCCCTTTCTTGCGTTTCCAATTGCCGCATCTATCGTTTCGTTGGTACCAACACATTCGATTATTAAATCGGCTTTGCCTGGCCCAAATGTATCTACAATCTCTTCAGACAAATTTTGTTTTGTTGGATTTATGGTAAAGTCAATCCCAACCTCTTTTGCGATTCCCAATCGAAAATCACTTAAATCCGTAATCATTACTGCTTTAGCCCCAAGAGCTTTT
>SDBT01001887.1_pt1 | contig 37641 bp, 59 predicted proteins | sample 2277101 | NCBI WGS metagenome assembly SDBT01 (sample SAMN10404973, study PRJNA504765) | marine sediment metagenome | isolation source: marine sediment core GS10_PC15, 103 cmbsf | place: Arctic Ocean: Southern Knipovich Ridge | collected 2010 | reverse complement strand
CACCCCCCCTCCCCCTCCACTCCGCAATTTCTCCCAGTCTTTACGCATCTTTTCTGCCACTTCCTTGTCTGCCTTTACCCCTGTTTTCTCGGCAATATTAAACTCGCCACACTCCGGACAATCATCAACTTTCTTACCTGATTTCCACGGCCCGCCGACACACCTTTGACACCGATGATAATACACAATTTCCACACTCATTTATTTCCAAAGCCTCCATCTTCTTTAGCCGTCTTTATGTTATGGCAAGGATCACACATACTCTGCCAATTTTTCCTATTCCAAAACTTTTTCATGTCCCCTTTATGCGGTTCGATATGGTCCACCAACGTCGCCGCCGTCGTCCTGCCGCCCCTCAAACACTCCGCACACAACGGATACTTTTTAAGGTGCAACTTACTTTCCCTTTGCCACCTCCTGCCATACCCACGCTTAGCGGCGCTCGGTCTGTCGTCTTTAACCTTAAACATATCCGGTCGCCTCTTCTTACGCAGCTGATAAAATGTTTCGGGTTTCTTTGGCATTTATCTATTATCCCTCAACACCAAAGAATAATAATTCAACCCACCGTCGCACCTTCTAACAAGCCTCAACTCCCTGTTCGATCCTGCCTCGGCGAGTGCCTGGCGTATCTCATATATCCTGGCGTTATACTGCATAGCAATCTCCGACATCTGCACGTTACTGACCTCTTTGAACTTCCATAACAATTTATATATATCCCATGCCTGTGCGCTTAGCCGCATCTCATCGGCGGATGTGACCGAAGGATTCGACAACATATCCTCGAAAGTAAGTTGCCCGTTTATAGACATGTCACCGGCCCTTTATTTGTGACCATCTCTTATAGCTTCACAAATCATCCCACAGCAAACTATTATGCAAAACACAATTATCCCTAACTTAAAACAGCCCATCTTTAGACTCCATTTTTAATCACCTAAAACCTAAAATTAATAATCACTATCTAACCCTTTAATAAACCAGCCTTTACGTCGCCAACGCAAGTTTACCTGTATTTTCTGTACGCGATTGCGCCAAGTCGCCCTGATTGCTCCCGGCTATCATCTCGGCAAACGCCCGCATTTGCCTGTTTTTGGACTCATCCGGTATATTTGTATAAATCCTCGTCGAATCCAAAGAGCTATGCCCCAACTGCTCTTTAAGAAAAAAAAGGTCCTTTTGACAATTGTATAAAATCGTAGCAAACGTATGCCTGAGCTTGTGTGGATGCAGGTCAAAAAGGCCCGCCTTCCGCCCTGTTTCTTTGACGATTCTATACAAACTGTCATAACTCAGGGCCCTCCCTCTTATATTGATAAACAGTGGTGTTTTTTTAGCGCCTCTAAGGTGCCATTTATTACAAAATTCGTTTAACATTAATGTCAGCTCCACCGACACCTGTACCGCCCTTTGCTTGCAACCCTTACCCCTGCGAACATTAATAATATTCTTACCATGCACAATCGGCAGGTCCCTTAACTGTAAGCAACAAATCTCCGCCGCCCGTAGCCCGCTAAATACCCCGATCGCAAATACCATCCTCTCGATATCACGCAGCTCTTTATTGGCCAATACGCGCCCAACATCGGCGAGCCCGAGAAAATCATTCGGCGACAGTTGCGTCTTTTTGGCATAATCGCCCCTGGACATATCGGGCATACCCCTGCCGAGAATATTAATGACCGCCTGCCCGGACCACAACCTCCCACCCCGCGTCCTTTTGCCCGCCTCGTTCAGTTCACGAGCAATCACATAAGGCCCGACCCGCCTGCCGCCCTTACGCGCTCGGGCCTTAGCAAAGATCAATCGAACAATCTCCAACTCACCAACACCACTACCATAAAGCTTCTTACTCACACCACATCCCCTTAATAAACCGTTCACCCTTCGCCGACAGGCCGTACCATTTACCGCTAAGGGGCCTAAGATGATAAGCCGGCGACACCGCTATCTCATCGATAAGCCATTCCTCTAACAGCTTTAATACCGTGAGCCTGTTGAGACGTTTTACGACCTCAATACTCCCATCATCTAAAGAAAAGAGTATTATGTCATACGATAAAATACCCTTGTATTTACCATGTCCCTCAAACAAAACCTCCCGAATAACAAACCGGTCTTCCAGCCGCCCCAAAACGTCCCTCTGCGCCGATGTCAGTTTAAGTCTTTTCATTGTTCTCATTTTTAATCTCCTGTTTTAACTTTGCCTGCAGTTGAACGATCTGCCGGTCCTTAACGTTTACAATGTCACCTAAATTTTCGATTACATTACCGGCGATTAAAAGCTGTTTGTCCTGGGCGGCAATGATCTTGTCTTTGTCCGGCCTCTTTCCCCACACCCACAAACCATGAATAGCAAGGCAGAAAAACACAATATCACGCGCCGCCATCGGCCACATACCACCGGCGCCCTGCAGGCCGGCGGCGCCGTGAACCACAAAACAAGCGGCGTTGCTGACCATCCACAAATAAAAACACACAATCAATTTGTAGTTATTAAAAACAACACCAACAACAGCCAAAACAGCAGCAACAATACCAACAATCTCAATCATCCAATCCCATCCTTTCTTTTGAGCGGCCTCTTTAGCCCATCGCGGCGTTACAGCTCTCGACGCCCAAGCCTCGACGTACAACAGTACGCCTCCATTTGGCCGCTCGGCCAAGCCTTGCGACATGCTAAACATTCTCACTCAATTTATCTTCGTGTCTTTTTCATCTTCCGGTAGAATTATAGGTTTCCAATGAGTAGGAGCTTTTATAAATCGACCCCAACTACACCACCTAATTCCAGGCTCTTTTAACTTGACCCCATATTCATCTTCAAAAACGTTGACATAATATCCAATTCCCAATTCTGCCGGAAATTCAGCTTTTTTTGCCATAGGACTGTCAACGGGCCACATCTCACAAAGCCACACAAGACCTTGTTTTGGCAGTTCCTCACCTACAGGTATCCATCGATGCCTGTTGAGTTGTTCAATTTTCTTTGCATTATCCTTTGCCTCTCTGATAAAAGTATCCAAGCAAAGTGTTAAATTAAATGGGGCTTCAAGAGTGTAGTCTTTGCCTTCATAGGTCATTTTTAACATTTATTCACCGCCTTCTTTTTCATTCCCTTACGCCATTTCGGCCAGTCCATCCTGCCACACCGCGCGCCCTCGATGCAGGGCGAGCTTGTACCGCTAATCTCTGCATTACTACCCTTGACCGCCATTACGGGATAGCCACACTTCCGACACAAAAACTTAATCGAACGTTTATACACCTTTAACACTTTCATTTATTCACCGCCTTTCGGATTTTCAAACCAGCATTTACCTTCCGGACCCAATAACGTGCCATCTTCGTTTTTGTGACCACATAATCCACACACCCCTTTTTCGAGTATTACATTCTCCGGGTATTGATGACAAAAACACAAACAAGGCTCGACAACAACAGGATCGGCGTCATCCTCAATCGGCTCACCATCCCGCAACCGGTCACGAATATCGATCGCCTGTTTAAGCAAGGGGCTATAATTACCGTCATTGCCATCAAAGTCGAATCGCTGTTTCGCCTCTTCAACCACCCACAAAGCCTCCAAAATTTCTTTTCGTTTAATCATCATCACCCTCCTGGTTTGCAATTTGCAATAATATATCAGCATGACAGGGACTATTCAGCCGGCACCAACAGGCAAGGTTTTTACCTTTGAGTTCGTCCAGATAATGAGGGCTGTAATATAACCGGGCGTTTACATAACTGCGATAAACACGAAGCAACCCTTTTATTGTAACAGCTTTTATTCCACCAAACTTCTGCCCAATTTCAAACGGATTGCCCCACTTAGAGCCACGCCCTACATAAACCGTATTCGCAGGCATCCGCCAACCTTTAGTCCTTTTGCGTTGAATCCGTTTTGGTTTCATTCCAGGATCCTCTCGAATAATCCTCTCTATTCCATTGGAATATTGCCTCTCTGGCACTATAATTACATTCCACGTAATTGCCGCAGACACAATCTACCCTTGTATGTACAACCGTCGTAACTTCCGGCATTTTCCCACATTCACACGGCTTAACTTTAGGCAAACTCATTTCGGATACTCCTGAATAATCTCACCATCCAATAAAAACCCCGCCTTTTTCTTACCAAGCCTTGCCATAGTCGCAAACCTCCCATTCACATCACGATACACATCACGATACACAGTCACAGTCTTGACATCTTTCTTAACTAATTCCACTTCATCAGGTCTCACGTTCATCGGCCAACTACCATCAGTACAGCCTTCAACGCAACAATCCGTTGGGTGTAAAAACTTATAAGCATCATTTTGTGTTTTTGTCCGCCAATGTATTACATCAAAATGTTGATTTGGACCGTATACCCCATACTCCCCCCACTGCTTAAAGAAAAACGGCACCCCGGCAGCCTTACACTGGTCCCGAATATTACGCGCCCAGTCCGGGTGCATCGGACGCGCCCCCGGCCCCGATTCACCACCGACAATCACCCAGTCGATACCGGCCAAATTCAATTCGCCCATATCCGCCAAACAAGGCTCAATACTCAAAAACCGAACCGCCGCCGGCACCTGTCTTAATGTATCGATCCGATGCTTATAATCAGGATGCTCAACCGTTGTACCAAGCCAGCAATTACGTGGCCATTCAGCAATTGATATATCATCATCACCGGCCAACCATTGAGTAAATCCCAACATTCTTTCCGGTCGTTTAGTCAGGAATTGTAAAGTATGTTCTAAGTTTCGTCCGCCACATTTAGACGCAACTTCCCATACCTTATCAATAAACTCAAACGGAACCGACTTATGAAACAAATCTCCCATCGAGCAAACAAATATCCGTCTCGGTTCTCGCCAGTGCAAAGGTATTTCAAGGGCCTTTTCGTCGCAATACACATTTTGGCTCCATTTCCGGCTTTTGAGGTCTACAACTTTTAGGTACTTCAATCGACAAGCACTATTTTGCTTTATCTCCATGTGAGCTTGTCTCAAAGCCATCCGCTCGGCATAACAATTTTTACAGCCAGCCGATACCTTCGTACATCCAACAACCGGGTTCCACGCCGCCTCGGTCCATGCAATTTTTGTTTTATTCGCCATAGAAAATCCCTTTCTCTAAGCCGCCATTTTTAGCGGTCTCAATATCGCCTTTTTACTCATTTCACTCGCCGCTTTCCTCGGCGAATACGGGACCCACAACGTCTTGAACTTCTTTAATATCCTTACCCCGACCGCGATCCAGCAACAAACCTCCGAGCAATATTCTTTTTCAGGGTCCTGGCGAATAACACCGATCGGTAAAACAAAGCCGAACACAATACCGCCCCACAAATCATACTTTTTACCGACCTTACCCTCGGCCATGCTCCGGGCCACATTAAGCTGCCAGTCGGCGATCTCGAACTCGATATAATACCAACGCTCCGGATTCCGAAGGACCCGGCTCGCCGGAGCAAACCGAACGCCGTCGGCGTCGCCACGCATCGTCGAAGAAAAACAGGTCCCTAAATATATAGACTCGCCTGATAGCACTATGCCAGATTCAAACACACCGTGCTCATTGGGAAACCACGTTTCCATGTGACTAAAATCATAATCGCCCGAAGCCGCCCGAAAGTCGCCACGGATAGCCGCCAGCCCCTTCGTCCAGAGACTAATAGCAATATCCACCCCCTTACCCTTAACCGGCCCGTAAAACAAAAACCGTATCTTACTCATCCCATCGGCCTCCATCATCGCACCGCCGCTTTCGTAGCAATACTGATTCCAAGGTTAATCATCTTTTCAGCAAACACCGCGGCGTCCGAGTCGGCGCTGTCGATACGGATCTGCGTACCATCGACAAGCGTAATCGTCACACCCGCTATTTTCTGCGAGCCGAACCGAAAGTAACGAACGTCACCCGTCTCGGTGTTATACCCCACCGACACACAACCGGTCATCAAGATACCCACCGCCAACACAAGCGACGCCGCACCAACCGATTCCAAAACACACATTAACTTTTTCATATCCAACCCTTTCTTTTTTCTGAACCACGAAGATCACGAAGTTATTTTCTTGTTAAATAAATTGCGAGTATTATAAGACCACCAATAAGCACTATTGATGTCTGTAAACCATTAATTGCCTCTACTATTTGTTCCATGATATTTTCACCTTTCTTCGATCCACTTCGTTAACCCCTCGATGGCTCTGCCGCCAAACTCGAACGTAATATCACCGGCGGCTTTTAACTTTTCGATCGCCGCCTCTTTACTCGCCGCGCCGATGATCCTGACATCACGGACGAACCCGCCGCCGAACTTCCTTATCCTGCCGGGGCGAGGCTGCAGGTGCTGGTTATTACAAATCAAATATCCTTCCAAAACAAAATCAATCATCAAACCACCTTTTTGGCCACCTTCATCTTTTCAATTTCCGCTTTGAGTTTAATACTCGCCTTCGTCGGTTTTATTATCTTGCCCTCTTTGCTCGCCTGCTGCAGTGCCTTAACAATATACCCTGGCTTCAATACCCATTTACCGCCGGCCTTTTCCGATTGCCACTGGCGTGCCAGACCGTTTTGGATCACATTAAAAATCGATTCCGGCGGCGTCTTATCGTCGTAAATAATCCTCCGGGCGATGGTCATACTCACACCACCGGTATACCACAGGAAACGGAAGGCTTCGAGCATGTCTTTTGCCGACTTTTTTTCGTCGTTAGATAAAATTTTCGCGGGTTTTTTCTTTATCTTAATGCTATCTAAAACTGTATCTTTATCTTTATCCCTGTTTCCAGGGATAGGGGTATCCCCGTTTATAGTGATAGCCTCTCCCTTTTTTCGATGATAGGCTATCCCTCTTTGCGCGGATAGGGCTATCCCTGTTTTCAGGGATAGGTCGGCGGCCAGTTTCAGGGTCCTTTTATTGCCGGATTTCTTGTCGATATGCGATGTGATATAGCCCTTTTGGACCAGCTCATTTATCACCACCGAGACCCTTTTGGGCGTCAATCCGAAGAACCTCGCGAAGTGACTATTGGCGGCCCAGCAACCCTTGTCGTCGTTGTCGAGACTATCGATTTCAGCGATAAAACCTTTTTCCGTAAACGACAGTTTCGGGTCCAGCCATATTTCAGCGGCAACCCAAATCCCCTTAAAACCGCGTTTCAACTTACCCACCATCACCGGCCCCGTTTCTTCATTGAAAACAAAAGCACAACAACCGCTATCACAATCACCAAATCCCCCAACAAAACCACAACCCCCAAAACCTTAATTGCACCAACTAATTCATCCATGAATCCGCCTTTCAATCTGAACCACGAAGATCACAAAGCCCACGAAGTTAATTACTCACTCAATTTTTCCCACAATTCGACCTCTATTTCGTTAAATTCGTACAATACCCTGGAAATACTTGCGGACGAATTTTTGTATGCTTTAGTAAGCACACGACACACATATTTAACTTGCATTATCTTTGCCGGGCACGTTTGAGTTGTCACTTCTATAACATGAAGTTTGACCAGATCGGTTTCTTCGAGAACGTGTTTTAATACGTCACCGGGTTTGAATTTTGGTATGATCATTTTTTTCTCCTGTATTTAAGATTAAAAATTTTAGGGGTGGCCGGCGGAATTTTTCCGCCTGGCCCAATATTCAAAACGGTTCAAAAACTTAATTATCAAAGCCACCCCTGGGCCATAGTTTAACTTTTCAATTTGAGAGGTCTGTTTACCCTGCTGCTGCGTTACGGCTCTCGTCTCACAATCCTCACAGTGCAACAGCACAGTTCCGGTTGTTCGCTCGGCCAAGCCTTGCCGCAAGGCAAACATCCTCACTCAAAACCTCTTAACTTTTCAAATTATTCAGTTATCAAAATAAGAACGTGATAGGCAGGATTCGATACCTGCATGGTTCATCACGGGCTTCGGTACGCTGTTTTTTCGGCCTCTACCGCGTATTGGCCTTCTCCGGGCGAAAGGAGTGGTGGTAAATGAACTTCACAAATCGCCATCGCGTTTTCAACGTAGCGTCGAACCGGCTTTTATCTCTTATTTACCGCGTCTATCTTCCGCCACTACCACGCTCTTAACTTTTCAAAACCAACGTACAGAAGCCCCGGCATTTTCAGCCAAACCGTTATCTGCGTGCCCACCAACATCACCAACGTTGATTATCCCCTTCGTTTCATGTTTGCCGATTTTTCAAAGCTTTTTGTTTATCATACTGCTGTATCGCATACACTATCGCATATAAACACCAGACAAAACGGTATGTATATTCCTTTACCGTACATTCCCAAAAATCTTCAAACCGGAATCCATTCGACTCGAAACGGTTAACCGCCCCAACAGCCTCATATTCGCTGTCGGCGTAATATAGAACCTCACTTTTGACATCTTCCCAAATTTTAGACTTTAGTTCGTCATCGCTTTCGCTCTCAAGGTACATATCAAAATGGTTTTTTATCTCCTCCGTGAACAAGTCGGCACTCCACTCCATAGAACCATCCACCCTGTCTACGCTTTGAAGTTTTTCGTGCCAGTAGCCTTTGTTTATATTCAATTCATCATCGGTTACCCTAAAAAACCGAAACATATCATCAATCCGACTGAACACAAAACAACCCATGTCCCCCGAAATACATAAATAATCCGGCCATGTTGTAATATTATATTTCATGTTAAAACTACCATCCCCCATAACAATATACCGAAACACCCCATCCTCTTTTAAGCTTTGCATTTGATGATTTTCGACGTTTCGCAAAAATTGTTCGCGTATATTATGGTTATCCATTTTTAATAACCCCTTTCATAATTTGTGAGATTAACTTTTCAAAACCAACGTACAGAAGCCCCGGCATTTTCAGCCAAACCATTATCTGCGTGCCCACCAACATCACCAACGTCGATTATCCACTTTTCAAAATATCGGCCCGCTGTCTTTACCGTAGCGCCGGAGTGCCAGAGGGCCGATACTGAGGAATCCCTTTTTTAAAGTCGGCGGCGAGGGCCGATCCATCGGCCCCGCACCTTGCCATATTCCAGGCGGCGAACCCGCCGACATCACAAACAAATATAACCGGACAGCCGTACTGTAATGACAGCCTAAGCTGCCCGGTTCGGAGGAGGGTGACAGAAGAAAAACAAAGAAAAAGAAAACTATTTTTTCTCAAAACCCCTTAAAAAAAACACATAAAAAAGCCTGCATTCACCGAAAGTAAGTTAACTTATCCCATAATAAACCCCAAAACCCCAATACCCACCCCCCACAACATATATTATCGGCGTTTTTCGCATAATGTTTTTGGGTTATTTGGCGCTTTGCACATAACATTGAGAGCAAATTTGGGCTGATTTTGCTACTAACTCCTGTTCCTCTATACGTAAATAATATTTGGCCGTTGTGTCAATCGAGCTGTGTCGCATCAATTGTCGTGTTTGTTCCATACTCATACCGTTTTGGATCATAGTGTTGGCGAAGGTGCCTCGCAGGTCGTGAAATCGACGGCGCTCGACGCAGGACCTTTTCAGGATTTCGCGGAAACCCCGACTAAAGCTCGACCAGGGATTGCCCCGGTGCTCGAAATTCAAGGTCCCGGCGGCCTTCATGGTCATACGTCTTTGGTAAACGCCCGGCGGTAAAATGATATAAGGCTGTTTGGCCGGCAGCCAGTCCATCAACTCAATCAAAAGACGATGCAGGTTAATTGTCATGTCCGGCAAATTCACCTTTTCGGGTAAAGGGACGATGGCCTGATTGTGGTTCTTTATTTCCCATCGCCAGGTATAGGCAGTGTCTTTTTTGGGGCTTATCAGGATATAGCTTTTATCGAAGTGAATATCACTGATTGTCAGGTTTTGTATTTCCGCCCGTCTCAAACTCAATAAACCCAAAAGAATTACCGTCCGCCACCGGGTATCTGTTACCCTCATCATCCGCTCGATCTCCACCGCTTCGTATGGCCTGTGCCTTTTGGTCCCTATCTTAAAGAGTTTTAACTGGTCAAAAGGGTTGATCTCTATATACCGCCGCGCAACGGACCATCGGAAAAACGGTTTAATGTTTTTCAAATAGATATTTACCGAATTACGGCAGAGACCCTTAGCAAGCCAATTTCTGAAATCCTCGCAGTGGCCGTAATTGATTTCGCCGATTTCAAGGTCGCCGAACAACTCGACAAAACGTCGAACCGCCCTGCTCTTGATGGCCTGTGAGGATTCCGCCAGGTCACTACATTGTAAATACTGCTTAAAAATTTTCGTTACCGACTGTTCCATAATGCCTCCTTTCTGTTGACAGATCGGCAAATGCAAGCTGTCAACAAAATAAAGGAAACAGTCAAAAGAAGCAAGCAATATGAATGTTTCATTAATTCCCGTATGGACTTTTCAAAGAACACTGTCGCTATAAAATACCATTCACCCGCCCTGCCGTCTCATTTCGCGAGACCCGCACGAGCTGGGGACCGGTTTGATTACAAGGGTTTGATACTGAAAAAGCTGGATATTTGGCTTGATATGCCTGTTTTTTTGAGAGTCCGTTATTTTCGCCCATTTTCACGCTCCGTCTATGCCCTTCCAGAAATTTTTTTCTTGACAACACAGTGACATTGATGTAAACTACTCAATTCTACAGGAGGTCAGGATTCATTTCACGGAAGGGTTATTAACTTTTTAATATGCTTTTACAAATATCGACCGTTTTGGGTTTTGTCAACATAAAAATTATGTACGGAACGCAATATTGCGGTCAGTGTGTATTTAAGTTGTTTGATAATAAATACTTGCGTATGTAAAAAAAACTTATAAAATTTTAATTATGCCAAGTAAAAAACATACGTCCGTTGTACTGAATGATAAAGTTCAACATATTAAAGAACGGTTGGCGCCAGTATATGGATTGAAAAACATCATATCCGCCGGGCTGGTTTTGTTTGACGGTTTATCATCCGACAAACAAAAGAAAGTTATCGCGGATATGCGCCTTGGTAGTAAGATTGAGGTTGATGATATACAAACAAAGTTTGAAAAGGTGAAAAATATTATAAAAAAGGTTGACAACGGCACAAACACCCGTATATTAAGTGAAACTGAATCCGCTATTTTGAATGAATTACGGGACGCCCTTGCAAATAGCAAAACCATGCAAAACGAATAAAGTCATTTGATTTGAATCTCCGGTCCTAAAATAACGCCGTCAGCGAAATACTTTTCAATTTTACCACCTTCACAAACATTGTCAGGCTCGGCCTCGGAGGCGAAATACTGATGAATTACCATCTTATCATAGTCCATTAACCCACAAGACGCCCTAAGTCTTTTTTGTTTTGTGTTCATTCTCATTTTCCTACCCTTTCAAAGATTAAGACCGGCAAAGCAGGTCTAAGGCTAATCAAATAATAGGTTAATTGTTGCAATATAGCCTTTTTCAAGTCTTGATGTTGCCATTGCTGATGCCCATACCGCGAATCTTACGGCATTTCTTTTTTGTTTGAACCGAAAGCCGTATAATTCAAGATTAGCTACGCACTCAAATTGCCCAAACATGAATTTATTGATTGGAAACTGCATGCTATTTGGCTCAAACAACTCATAATCTCTTTTGCAAACTTGCACCATGTACATTTTCTTACCCTTTCAAAGAAAGCAAGCCAACACTCACCAGACGACCGGGCGGAGGTTGGCAAATATTAGCTTGCGGTAATAATAACAAATTGTAATTTCGCCCAGTCATCTTTATATAGTATCGCCCATATTTCCAGAATTGCAAGAACTATTATGTGTTTGGACACTTAGTTTTTTAAGACTTTTATTCTACCCACTCACGCCAGTATATGGATTGAAAAATATTATAAAAAACCTTGACAACGGCACGAACACCCGTATATTAAGTGAATCTGAATCCGCTATTTTGCAGGAATTACGAGATGCCCTTGGGCCGGAAAAGGCCGCAAAAGAAAATACAGGCTAATATGTAAGTTGGGAGAGTGCCGTGAAAGGTTTTTTCTTATTTTTAATTTTGTTGATTGGTTCAATTCTCTTTTTGCCTTTGTTAGGGGAACACATCTCTGACAAGGTTCAAACAGCTTCGCGTAAGCGCGAAGAAATAAGGTTAAGAGAGAGGGAGATGATCGCAAAAGAGACCAAAAGAAAGAAAGCAGGGGATGTTAAAAGAATACAAGATGCAATCTCAAGAAAGGCTGTTATTCTTGGTATGACAAAAGCAAATGTCTTAAAAAGCTGGGGTAAGCCCTCTGATATTAATAGATCTGTAAGCAACTATGGGGTATCGGAACAATGGGTTTATGGTTCGTATGGTACGTATCTGTATTTTGACGATGGCATATTAACATCATTTCAGGATTAATTGGGAGGTTGTAATGATTGAGGCGATTGAGAAACACGAAGGTCGAATTACAAACACGGTTAAGGTAAGGTTTGCGCATCCTATCAGAGATGGAATAGGGTTTGGTATTGGTTTTATTTTAGCTCCTGTTATTTTGATTGTGATTTTGGCCTTGATTGCAGGGGTTGTAATACCATTGCTCTAATCAAATAAATCACTGCCAGAGGTGTTTGCGTTGGGCGAATAGTCTTTGGTCGTGGTCCCGGACCTCTTTACTGTATATTCGGTTGTAGTCGTCGTCTGTCGCGGTCCCGTTGATTAAGGGGTGGTTGTGGGTGATGATTGCGTTTGCAGCCCATATATAGCGGCCCATCGCCTTTACACGGCCTATTAGCTCCATATCACAGCATAAATGGTTGTAGCCGGTATGGAACAATTCGCCCTCTAATAACGGCAATAACCTTTTATCGGCCAGCCAGTGCGTTGCCAGGCAGTTGCCGTCATGGTACTGGTCGTTTAAGCCTACCAGTCCCCATCCGTCGGGCAATAGCTCCATTGCCCTTACAGCGTTGGCGATAAAGCCCGGGTGGCCGATGGTGTCGTCGCCCAAAAATAATACCAAATCATATCGACATCGCAAAATTAATCTCGCCACCATCTTCGGGCAGCCGATTCGGTCAATGTCAACGTCGGTGATAATCTCGAAATCATCGGCCTTTAATCCCGAATTGGCATTGACCGATTCGATACACTCATAAACCCTGTTGAGACGAACGATCGGGATAATTACGCTTACCTTATTCATCGAAAAACTCGCTTAAATAATTACGCTGGTTATGGTCGCATCGCACGGACGGATCGCAGAATATGTCGAACCCGGCGGCGTGGGCCTGATTACAAAAATGGACGTCCGAAGTGGTCCGGCTTCCGTCTTTGAAATATTTCTTTTCATACCAGGGCCTTTCGATGGCCTCGAACACCCGGCGCTTAATTAATATAGTGGACCCCCCTACCGCAGCCGCTTTGAACAGTCCCGCTTTCGGCAGCTCTTTACTCGTCATCCATTTATAACTGCCGTTGCCGTCACCTTTGATCGATACCGACCATGCCTTTGTTTTGTCAAAGAACATTCGTGTTGCGCCTGTGACGATGTCTTTGTCGTGGTCCAATAATCTCTCGATGGTATCATCGGGCGGCCATACATCGGCATCTAAAAAGAAGATATGAGTTATCTCTGGTATAGCCAGGGCCTCGGTGATTATCATATTTCTGCCGGCGGCGGCGTTGTCGGATGGTTTACCATTGAGGCTATGAACGAAACTGTTTTGTCCGGTCACTCCGCAAAACAAAGCCGCGTGAACATCAACGAACTTATCCATCGCCATCGGCATCCCGATAATTATCTTCGTCGGTTTCGGTCGCCGTCTCGTCTTAAATATCTTTTTTCTTTTCATAGCTTTACCATTTCGGGGGGGTAAGTTTGCAATGTTCATTTTCGATTCGTGTTTTGCCCCACAGGTCACATTTACAGATCATGCAATATGGTTTTGTGCCGGGCCTTTGTTCTCTTTGCGGCAGGTCAGGCAATACGCTTAAATCATCGAAGTGCTTAAAATAAGATATCCCGTGTTTGAGTAGAAATCGGACATATCTTAATTCAGTCAGCCAGGTAACTTTACCGCATTTATTCTCACAGATATCAAGCCGCTCCTTAGCAAAGGCCGGTGCCGGGACATTCAGTATGTTTTTAACCTTGCCCTCGGCAATATGTTTTAGCTTTTTCAAACTTTTTTTTCCACAACATCCCATTATAAATTACCAATTAAAATATTTTTGTAGTTTTATATTCTAATTCTTCACAAACTACAGGTGTAGTACACGGATCATTAGCTGCTCGCCATTCTGTTTCAGATTCAAAACAATCATATCCAACATGCGAAGGCGTTGTAAGAGTTACATAATAATAAAGATCAGCTGGACTTGTAGAATCCCATGTTAGTATCTCAAGTGAAAATGAAAATACAAGTTCTCTTGCGTCTATATAAAGTCTATCTAAATTAGATGTACCTGTCAATGCTGTAGTACAATTAGAACTAGCATATTCTTTTACAGTGCCATATATACCAGTAAATTCTTGAGCGAACTTACAAGGATTTCCTGTTTGAGGTAGTATATAAGTACCACCGATGTCAGCAATATTTATATATTCTGTTCCACTACCATTGCACCCACTACATCTACCAACACTTCTAAGGTCAATCTGTACATAAGCTGGTGTATCTTCATCACATTTATCACAAGGCGGGGTTGTAAATGTTATAATCTTTTTCGCCACCGGATCAAAAAGAACTTTATTACTACCGACCTCAAACTGATTTTTGGGGACTGTCATAAGTTTTATTATTCCTAAGAGCAACCACAATCTGTACTTGCCTGGAACACGGTAGTGCAATACCACGACCCAAGTTCCTCTATATATTTTACAAAAATCCTTTTACCATTGGTCAGTCGGGGTGTCGCATCTTCAAGATTGCCACCGCCGGCAATAGAACAATTAACCAGTATTTCCTCACCGGTAGTATCTACGTCTTTATAACACATAATAAAGGAGTGGTTGTCGGCGTCCGCTGTAGGATACGCAACGTGAACCCCGTCGGCGGCGGCGAGCTTCGGTATCCGCTCCAATACCCTTTCCATTGAAAGTGATATTGACGTGCCGCCGCCGGTCCTGTTGACGTTAATGAAATCGCCGCCGTTGATGTTCTGCAGGGCCTGTAGCCGGTCGACCATTATGTTCAACTTTCGGACCGCGGCGGTATTGGCGCCGACGAATCTCAATAGTTCTTCGTTACCCGCCATTATGAAAATACCAAATTAAAATTAGCGTCATCGTATATAATAAAAGACTGCACACCCACGTTGTTAATCAGATCGGAGGGAGGTTTTCCAGTTGGCAGGATGTACACTAAAACACCCTTCCACGTTTCGACTCTCCATTGAAATTCATAGGTCACGGTCCAGTTGGCCCCACCGTCATTGGATACGCCATTAAGCCGCGTACACAGCCATGTCCCGATCGCATCGCCCTGAAATGTGGCATCGTTCATCTTACCCACATAGGTCCGGGATTTATTCAGTGGATCAACCGCTTCTTTTTGGTTTCTTATAAGTGTGGTCTGGGGTTTTAATATGGTTAAAAACCCGCCCTGTTCGTGAGTTTTACCCTTGAATCCTGTCCAGAATTGGTTTTCTTCGGCATCGGCGGGTGATTTATATTCGACAGTAATATTATTACCGGCAAAGTCTTTATTGGTCTGGGTGGATATTACCGATGATCCCGTCTGGATCGTATCGAAATCCGGCTGGCCCTCGTCGTCGTCGGATGCTTTTACCGAATAGTGCAGGGTTACTTTTACGGCATCGGCGGATATCGATTCACCGGTTTTCTTGCGCAATAAACAGGCGGGGACATCCGGGTGTGCGTCACCAATAAGCGGCATCCCGAACACCTCAATAGCGTTTTTAATCCTATCATAACCAACCCCCCCCACCCCGGAAACAATGGCCGTGCGCGTCATAGTGTATCCTGAAGGCGTTAATATCCCGCCATTACCGTTTAAGATATCGAGTTTAACAACCACAGCCATTATCCGATCCCCCCCTTCTTTTTCTCAATTCGTACCAAAACCTCGGTTTGTTTTTTTGTCTCGGCGGTCTGTTCGACAAGCTGCCTGACAATCGGACCCTCTTGCCCCATAGCCAGTCCCGAAATAGACACCTCCGGCCTTATCTCGCGAGCCAGCCCGCCGCCGAAGCCGCCGATCCCCCTTCGCCTTTCTGCCTCTTCTAAAAAATCCTTTCTCGCTCGCGTTACACCCTTGAGGAAATGTTCTTCACTTATAAAGCCTTTCTCCAGCATTGCTTGTAAACCCGTTTTTTCTCTCTTAAATATTTCAGCCGGTGTGAGTAGCGACTCCTTAAGTGATTCAGCCCTTGATTTGAGTGATTCTATTTTTTCAATTTTAGCCATTGCCATGGCAAGTTTTTCATTTCCTTTGACAGCCTTTTCCATCTGCTCGTTAAATTCAGCAAGTTCGAGACTTCTTTTGTCCCATTCCAAGTTGTCGGCGGCTTGCTGAATTTTCAAAAGCGACTCTGCAAATGAATCCAATCCCGCTGTTTCAATATCGAACGCAAGCGCCTTGTTTAGTTTTTCCAAAGATTGAATGGTTTCTGTTTGTGTAAGCAGGTTAAGAAGTTTTTCGATCCTCGCCTTCTGATCAGCGGTTGCACCCTCTGTAACGGCCTTGGAGTAAATATCACTGAATTTTTTTTGAGGCCCTTCGAGTCCGACACTGAATATGTCTTTTTGTAATCCCTTGACTATCTTGTCGATTTCGGGTGACATCTTTTCAATATTATTGGCGGCGTTTTTGGCCTCGTCGCCAACCTGCTTAACGGCATCGGATACTTTCTGAACAACATTAATTTTATCTTCGAGGGCATCAAAAGCTTTGTCCATTGCTATAACCGCCCCTGTGGCAACGACGATACTCGCCGCAACTGCCGCCCATCCTGCAGGGCCGGCAAAAGACATTGCGACCGCCCGTGCAGCGGCCAAAAATTTATAGGTGTTTGCTAATAACTTTACAAGAGACACAACCGCCTTAAGCGCCTTAGTCGCCAACCACAAACCCCCCGTCCATTTCGCAAAACTAATTGCGCTGTCAATGGCCTTTTGATCTAACTTGTCTAAAAACTCACCTATGGCCTTAACACCTTTTGTCATTGTGGGCAGAAATTTATTACCCAATATCTCCGCAGCGTTTGTTAGATTTGCCTTTAATCTCTTGACCATATTGGCATAAGATTCGGCGGTTCGCAGGGCGTCGCCCTGAGCGTCGGAGGTGCCTGCTAATATCGCGTCGTATCGCAAAAGAACCTTTTCAAGATTATTAACATCCTTCCAGCTTTTTCGGATCCCTTTGTTAAAGGCCGCCTGTTTCAGCGACGACTCTGTGATTATTATGCCGAACTTTCTGACCGTTTCGTGATTGCCGACAAGGGCGGAGGTAAAATCCCTGATTACGTCGGCATCGGCGGCATTATTAAAACTGGCCACATCAACGGCCAATTTCACTAAAGCCTTGTCTAATTCAAGCGCTTTGTTCCTTGAAAGGCCGAGTGGAACGAACGTATCCTGCAGGCCGGACATCCATTTTTCAACGTCCTGCCTGGCCCGACCGACGCTTTTACCGAAATCGGTTGACCACTTCCTGGCCGCGGCGGCTTGGTCTTTAAAGACGGTATCGAATTTCGACATTATCTCTTGCGCATCGGAGGCGACGTTGACTAATTTCATTATTCCTAAAGTGGCCGCGCCACCGGCAAGGAAAGCCTTACCAAAATTCAACATCCGCGTTCGGGCATGGTCTAATTGCTTACCGAACCGCCGGACCCCCCTGCCGGATTTTTTCATCCTGCGGTCAAATACTTTCGTTCTTGCCGTCAAATTAACTGCCAGTGTCGATATCGTTGCCATCTTCTTTACCTTTCTTTATTACCTTACCGCCGGAGGCCAGTACAGCCGACTTTAACGCCGCCTTCATGGACTGTTCGCTTTGGTCATCTTTCGGCTTAAAGCTCAGTAGAAAATCCTTTAACGGCAGCGTCTCTCCCTTTTTGGTCCAGGGCATTAAGGTCACCTGGCATATACTGGCCACCAAATAATCGAGCCTTAACTGGCCCCACGGGTCTATCTGTTCGAGTAGTCGCCATTCTTCAATTTCCTCTGCGTCGATACGCCTCAATAATTCGTCGACGGTACATCCAAGATGACCTGCTAAACGGAAGCAGAACTGTCGTCTTGGATTTTCTCGGAGTTTTTTGCCAGTTCCTCAAGGTCCCGCTGGCCCATTGCGTTAAGCTTACCAGCTACGTCATAGACACGGTCCATCGCCGCGCATGATTTCATTCCGAGTTTAGTGACCTCGGCGTCGCCGAACAACCTTTCGCCCTTATCATCAACCATAACAAGTGCGCAGAATTTCGCGCGGAAGTTGTTAAGGTTCGCCTTCCTTTGGCCCTTTTTGCCTTCCTGCAGGCTGGCGGCCTCGAAGTCGTCTTTTTGTGCCGCTGTTAATGTGCGGATGCGGACGTCGCCGCCCCATTCCGGCACGGGCACGGTCTCTGTTTTCAGGTCGTCGGCCTTGAGGATATCGGACTTGGATAATAGTTTCGCCATGTTTGTTTTACCTTTCATTTACTAAAATTATTAAATTGTTTTCAACTATCGCAACGCGACAGGTGTTTACTTTTTCTTTTTCTTAGCCTTTTTCGTTGTCTTTTTCTTTGCCGTTACGATTTTGACATACTTTTCTTTCTGCAACCTCTCGGCAATTGCGACAGGCAGCGATTTGACGTCGCCGACTTTGCCTTTGCGGTCAGCCGGAAAAGTCACTTTTCGCAGGTATTCGACCTGCACGGTTTCTGCGGACATAATGGCCCCTTTCAACTTATATTATTCGAATAATATTTTTTTACGCAACGTCGGCAAACGTCGGCTCGCCGGAAAACTTCAAGGTGACGGTTTCGGTTATTTTGTCGTCGTTATTGGCCGAACCTCCGCCCAAAGACGTCATAAACCCGTTGCAAGTGAATGTCGAGGTGTCGGGGAAAACAATAACCCAGTCTTTAGCCGCTGCTGTTAACGCGGTATTCAGCTTGTTACTATTGCCAGAGTCCGATCCGTCGAAGTTCAGTTCCAGCGTCAATTCGCCGGCGTCAAGCATCCCCGGAATATATGACTCCCATTTATTCGTCGCGTCCAGGTCCGTTACCTTGATGGCCGCCACTGTCCTCGACGGTAATGTAATCGAGGTGATCGAGCCGATGGTGGATGGGGACGTTGACCCATGTAGCAACTTTGTATTGTAACCGTGAGTTCCTGCCATTTTCATATCTCCTTAATTAAAAATCATTATTAAGCTGGTGCAACATCGGTAAACGTCGGCGCGGCGGTAAACTTCAAGGTGACGGTCTCGGTTATTTTGTCGTCGTTATTGGCCGAACCTCCACCCAGGGACGTTATAAATCCGCTGGCCGCGAATGTGGATCCGTCAGGGAACGTAATCGTCCAAACCTGAACAGCCGCCGTTAATGCCGTATTCAGGGCGTCACTATTGCCGGATGCCGAGCCGTCGAAGTTTAGTTCCAGCGACAATTCGCCGGCGTCCCGCATACCCGGAATATAGGTTTCCCATTTATTCGTCGCGTCCAGGTCCGTTACCTTAATGGCCGCCACTGTCCTCGATGGTAATGTAATCGAGGTAATCGAGCCGATAGTACCCGATGATGCACCGGCAAGTTTTGTGTTGTAACCATGAGTTCCTGCCATTTTCTTATCTCCTTAATTAAAATTATTAGTCATCGAACCAAACTCTAAAATCCATTCTTTTTCCGTATCTTGTAAGTTTGTCGGTGCCCGGCCTTATCGACGGGATGTCGCCTTCGTTTTCCAACTCGACGAAGGAAATTTTGACCGTGTTTACCGTGCCGGCAGATCCGTTGAATGCCAACCTGCAGTAATTAGCCAACTGGCGCACCTCGGCCATTGTTTCGGCCCAAACGTTTATCTGCCATCGTGAATTGACCAACTCGATGGGTTCGTCCAGATCGCTGTCGCGCACGCCTGATATCTGTTGGTATGAAATGGCCGGGACGGCCTTGCCCTGCGGTACGTAGTTGGGGTATATCCTGTCGGTTATCATGTCGGTGATATCGGAATCGGCCAGAAATATCGAGGTAATCGCCGTCTCGATGGTATTATCTGTTCCTGCGATATTGATATAATGTATCGCCGACGGCGACGATTCGACGCCTGCGATCGCATCGGTTATATAGACCTCATACCACCTGTCGCCCGTTAATCCTGTTTGCGTGATATCGCCGTCGCCCGACCGCGTTTGCCCCGTTATCCACGTTGTCGCACCTCGCAGTCTGTAATATAACTGGATTGTCCCTGTGCCCTCGACAGTGGCGATGAAGCTGTCCTCGTCGCCGCCATCGACGATGGCCGTTATCGTCGGGGCGGTCGTTATTATACCGCTGCCAGGCGTTAATCCGATTAAACTACTTAACATTAAGGGGTCTCCCCTGTTTGGGTTATTACCGTCTGGACGCTGTCGATATTGTCGCCGTTGGTGTCCTTTAACTGCTTTTCAATCAGGCCGGTTTCTGTTCCTTTTGTTTTGACCGTATAAATACCCGTCGCCGCTATGAATTTCTCATCACCTTCGACAACGTCTTTGATAAATGTCAGTTTCGTTCCCGACCCTTCCAATTGGGTCTGAATTTCCGCCGGCGTTATTATGATGTTCATTACGTATAACTCCGCCGCTGTATCAGGCGTGAACGGCAATGCCCTGCCCAATATCACTACACCGGAATTATCCATTGACGCTATCCATGAATCGGCGAACCTGTCGTTTGTCACATCGTGGACGCGGACACGGTGGCATTGATAATAATTATTAGTTGTCGCCGGCAACGACGAACAGGTAAAAGACGTCGCCGAATCGGATGTTGTTATGGGGTATTCGTCGATAATGCTCATCGCTATTCTGAATCCAGCCGAATCATGGTCGGTGTGCTCCGATACATCGTGAGCGTGGACCGCCTGGGCGATGGCCTCTGCCGTCAAACCAGCGGCCTCGACGGCTACCGAGGATACGGCGACGAAATCAAGAAACAAAACATCGCCGACTGTTGTGCTGGTCGCCGTGAACCTGATCTTTACTTCGCCGTCGGAGGTTTGTATATGGGCGTTTTGCAGTGAATATTGATAGTTGGAATTACTCGAACCGTTCAATATGGCCGAGCCACTGTCGGACCGTTGGTCCCATGACGATGTCTCGTAGTTGTAGACCCACACATGGACCACTCGCGTGGGATTAGAGTCGAAATAGGCCTCTATATTGACCGACGAAGGCACCCTGTCCAGCCCGGTACCTATATCAAAGACAAGATCGACGTTCAATCCGAATCCATTAACGGCGGGCGTTTCGGGCGATATTTGCCAATATGTATTATTTATCGTGGCGGTGTCGGCGTAGGTGCCGCTGTCGATATCGCCGGTGGTATCGTTACTGCTTTCGGCGGCGTGTGTTTGTGGGCTTGCGGCGACGATGTTGTCCCTGATCGCTTCGAGCGAATCGTCACCGACGGTAAAGGAACTGGTATCGCTTGTCTTTGACATTATATTCGACAGCACCGTACCATCGGTAACTTCGTTTGTCATATCGGCATTATTAGCTACAGCAGTTTTCATTAAGTGGTCAAGGTTTTTGGATACCAATTCAGCATCAACAGCAGCTTCCAAAGCTACCGATGCACTCAAACCAAGAATTTCACGAACATTTACACCGCCACCTGATTCTATCTGGGGACTAAGGTCATATAAATATGCGGTTACATCAACATCGGAATCAGCAGCATTTGGTGATTTAACCTTCATGATAACTTCCGCATTTGCATGTACCGGAAATGGTGTTGACCAGACCGCAGACCTGCCTTCAGTTCCAAAGGTAATACTCTGTGGAGAAGGCTGTATCGTTTGACCGCCAACAGTAATTACAAGCTCAAAAATTCCACCAGTACCATCCAGGTCTTTATTACCATCACCGAGCAAAACAAACCCTTGACACCATGTAGCAATATCTGCATCTGGCGTATGTGTTAGCACCGTAATAGAAGAGGTTATGTTTCTATCGGCATTTTCAGTATCTAATTGTATTAACATAATTTATCTCCATGCCTCTGCAAAGGCTGCAGGAGGTCGAATAGAATTTGCAGGAATTTGAGATTCCTCCGCAGAGTAAAAAGTGCTTGGTGAATCTTGATTATTAAAACAGGTTGTCAACCAAGCAGGTGAACGAACTACACTTGAAACACGAAACTCATCCAATACACCGTCTGCATAATATTGACTACCTAAAAAACTCCCAATATAAAAGTCTTCTGAAGCTATAGAACCTGTTTCAGCAGGACTTCCTATCGCAATACCATCAAGATAGAAAGTTATATTAGAACCGTTATAAGTTATAGCAAACCGGTGCATACTTCCTCTTGGATCTGATATTACATCGCTAAATACCCATGTCCCCCTCCAACAATATATTCTATACTGCCCACCTGAAAAATATGGTTTCCAATCAAGTTGACCTATCATACTGGTAAATCTCCTATCGACATCAATAGTATCTATCTTAGCCGAAATTTCCAAGGTGCAGGCTTCAAGCAATGCTGGAAAGCTTGCTTTAACAAAATAATCACCAGTTCCGTCAAACTCACAACCATTTCCAACTTTCCCCGCAGGTTGCTTTAGTATATAAACTTTGTTATCAGATATCTGAGTATCATCATATAAGACAGCAATTTTACCATCAGGCAAGCATTGAATCCCCTCGATATCATCACGAGTAAATTGGTAGACACTACCGAGAATAGTTCCATCTGCTTGTACTTGAAAAATTTTATTAGCATCGCCGGTTATAAAATAGTGCGTTCCATTCCATGATATACCCTGCATGTAACTTATAGAAGCACTTAATGTAATATCAGTAGCATGGCTATAATCAGAGAGATTAAATCTAAAAATAGTATTACTACCACCTGCATTATAACAAACAGCATATATATAGGTTTCGTCAACGTATAAATTTCCATCTGTAAACTCAGCATCCACGCCCTCGCGGTCATTTTCAACGCAATCTGTAACTACTAAATCCGAAGTTCGCATTTTAACAATACGTAATGATGTCCACGGAGTTTCTCCATCGTCGCCCATTCCAAAATATAAAAATCCGTCAAATACAGCACCATCGACCATGTGATTATAAGTGTCGCCACCAGCAGCGGCCAGAATTGCCTGAGCTTCAGCAAAAACTGTGTTATTAGTTAAAAGCAAATTCCAAAATATATCGTATTTTTTTACGTTATCTGTATGTAATACATAATAATTAGTGCCATCGAAAGCCACGCCTTGATGAGCACCAATTTCACCACTGTTCGAATCTTCTGCAAAATCACCTACATTTCCACTCGCAGTAAAATTATTTACTCCTGTGCTATCGATTCCGTCTCTTGCATCTTTTAAGTGTAATACTGCTTCAAAATCAGAATCCCAAGTATCCGCATCGTTGGTTTCTGCCAAACTTGAGTCCCCATAGTTCAAATATAATATAGTATCAGAATTATAAGAAAGCGTAGGTACCTTAACCCATAGCTCAAGCGTCCTGCCAGCATTATCCAGACTAACAATTTCTCTTTTTAATTTTGCACCTTCAGAATCTTGAAGCCAGATATTACTTTTTGCAGCATTAGCCCAAAAAGAAACTGGCATTGATTCCTCTGTGATTAATACCGGAAAGTCGGTATGATCGCCCAACCCGCCTACCTTTGTGTTATCGATAGTTATTTTAATCTGGTAGCTCATATCAGTCTTTATTTTCCATATTTTTGTTTAGTTACCAATTTTGGCGAGCCGAACCACCAGGCTTGCGTATGTTATGCTGCAGCCCAGAGCAAAAGTTAATACCGATATAAGGGCGGTGGCCCATATCGGGGGCCGGTTCTGAATCTTTTTTATGGCCTCCCATTGTTGATGGTCACTGCTCTCCAAATTTTCTATTGCCTTTTCTACGCCTGAATGTTGTTTGCACTGTTCCATAATTACCCCTTCGCTGCCTTTAATATCCCGGTTATAATTTCCGCTTTGATTATTGCCGCGGCGTTTGCCAGTTGCGTATCCGAGGCGTTTCGCATATACGGTATCGGGGCAACAAACCCGCCCGGCCCGACATGACCAAACTCAATGGCGTTCGGTATATAATTTCGCTTACCTTCCTTCGATATATCAATAAACTCAGCAACGTCCGGCCTAAGTCGCACCTGTACCCCGAATGCCCCGCGTCTTTGTTTCTTGAACGCCCGGACAATAAGGTGTTTTTTGAGCAAAGTCCCCATTTCCCCGCCAACCATCGATGATGCGTTTTCTCTGGCCGCTTTATGTACGGGTTTGGCGCCCTTGCGAACGGCACGGCGGACGACCTTTTTGGCCGTCGCCGGTATCATCATTGTCAGCTTTTTTTCAAGCTCAGCGAACCCCGTAGATTGCATAGTCATCATGCTCATCAAGCCACCTCCCGGCATTGCATAATCAATTCGATATTGGCCTCGTTGGTATTGAGTTTCGATACGATCTCAAAAATCCTCGCTCCGTATTTGATTCGATGCTCGGTTGTTACGTCCGAACGATAATAGATGGTCACAATATGCGTCGTTTCGGCTGATATCTGTTGAGCGATTAACAGTTCATTGCCCCTCAATGGTACGATAGAGGCCCACACCGTCGCGTATCCGGCCCATGTGGCTATGTCCTGGCCGTGCCCGTCTTTTGCCGTCGTCGCCGACTGCAACGCAATTTTCCTGTTTAATCTGCCACTTCGCATACTAATAAACCTTATTCAAAGATAACAACGATTTGACACTGTCCGGGACCTCAGCAACACCGGTACCTACAATCACCGGCTGGCGGATACAATAGTAATGAGAAACCAATAATTTGATTGCCTGTTTGATTGTCGCCGGCACATCGCTGCCGGCTGTCCCGTAACCGGCGGTAAAGTTGACCTCGACGGCGTTGATAATATTGCGGATTGCCGGCCAGCTTTGATTGTACCCAAGTGCGATCCTGCCTGGTTCCGATTCGACGTCAACGGTATAAACATCCGCCGACAACGTTTGCTGGACCCCGTCGGTATCATAATATTTAATGCTTGTTACCGAGATCAAAGGCGGCCTCGGCGGCGAGATCACTATCGGGAACCTGTCCAAAGTCAGTTTAAACGCCGTGGTAATATACGCCCTGTTCTGAAACCCCTCGGCGTACCCTCTGGCAGCGGCGATATAGCCGGCCAACAGGTCGTTTTCCTCGCCGTTATAATACATCACCTCGTCACCGGCGAAGGTCTCGGCCACATAAGTCGCCTCGATAACGACCTCGTTTACCGTTGTATCTTCATCGGTCAGAAACGATCCATTGTAGTTAGTGGTCCCGGCGAACGTCACCCACTCGCCGCCGGCGGTCGATAGCGAGTTTGCCGTAACGGGTATCCCGACCTTGCCGCCGGTCTTATCGACGGCGGCGGCGTTATCGACGACCTGTTGGTCGCCGGTATCGATCCGCAGGTGTTCCTTAATCTCCTGCATACTGACCGGCTCGACGGCGGGTGCCGTTGTAATTGTCAGGGCTGTATCAATTTTCATAATCAAACCCAGCTTTTATTTAAGTTTCTTCTTGATCAGTTTCCGCAATCCGGCAACCGTGGCATTTGGTGGAGCTTTTATATCAATGGTCGCGGCGTATTCGACTAACTTGTCAATATCGTCACATGCCTGGTAATCGAGTTCGAGTGGCGGTCCCGCAATTTCCTGCAGCTTTTCTTTGATTAGCACCCGCAACCCATCAATAGTAGGCTTTTGGGGTACATCAACACCGAGGGCACCGGCATAAATCACCATTTCTCTCATGTCCTCGGATGTCTCATAATCAAACTGCGCCTTGTTGGTGTCCGTCGCTCCGGGGTCCAGGGCATTTTCCGCCGCGGTAATCGTCGCCGTCTCTTTTGTTTTGATTTTGGCCGGTTTTGCCGAACCGCCTTTAATAAGTGCCTCGGCCTCTCTTTCAGTCACCTCAAAGATTGTTGCCGGTGTTCTCACTATTTTGAGAATGGCCCCCGGAGCTATCTTCCCCTTCGGTCCCTGACTTAACGTCAACATTTCAATCGCCTTCATTTTCTTTTCCTTAACTAATTGTTATAAATTTTCGTTTAACCGACATTGACAAAGAACGTCCCGGATTTGGCATCGCCACCCTCATCGACCACAATCTTCACCCGTTCATCGACCAAAAGAAGATGTGACCAGGCGTTTGTAATGGCCGAACCGTCGGCGACGGCGTTGACCGGATGTCCCGGCACAAAACCAACAGAGGCGTTCATGTTGGCTTTGGTAAGTATCGCCTCGCCGGTATTGTCATTGGTCACAACGATATCAATCCCGGAGGCATAATCGTCCTTTTGATAAACGATAGATAAAATCCTGCCGTTCATCGCACTAACATACCCGGTGGCGTCGCCATCGCTGTTGGTTGTTATTGTTACTTGTTTTTGTTTTACAAACATAATGGCCCCTTTATTTTACCCAATGAAAGACTATAAACCTGTAGTAATAACGGCATACGTGAGGAATACTTTTAATGTTCCATCGCCAGTTGTATACTCTGCCCCGTCATTATCTAATACAAGTGCGTCATTCTCTACACTTGTCACCGCCGTTGCAGCTAAAGCCACTGGTTCTACAGCAATAATAAAATCTGCAGTCGCATCAATAAAAGCGTCACCTTCTATTGAACCAGTAGCAGCAAGGCCACTGCCATCTACATACATAATCAGCATATTGCCATCAGCTGAAGCATCATCATAAGCAGTGCCACCTTTGTTAAGCCAAAGCATACAACTTATGAGCTTTAACATTTTACCCGAACCCGGTGATGCAATAAGCTCTTTTGGGTTAGCAGCCAAATCAAGAATCTCGGCAGAATTAACATCAACTACTACTGAAAAAATTTCAGAATTAGCACCTGCCAACATGACCGTACCCGTGGAGTCCGGCATAGTTATCGTCCTGGCCGCCGTGGGTGTCGCAAAGGCAATTGTTATCTGGTTGGAATCGTCCGCCGTTCCCTCACCAACTAAATTACCCGCAATGGTTATATGCCTGAAAATGCCGATGTCCTTACTGGCATCGACAACAACGGTTTTACTGGCAGCAACCGTCCCCGGCGTTACGCCGGTGGCGGTGCCGGCATTCAATTCCGCAGCCGAGGCCGTAACCGCCGTCCCTGCGATTTTCCAGGCCCCACCCGATTCAATATCAATTTCACCACCGGAAACAACATCCAGCGATCCACCGATAACCGTTCTGGCCCCGCCCTGCTCTTTGTAGTTGGCCGAACTCGCGGCGTAAATCGCCGTCACAAGAGCGATAAGCACAAGGGCCGCAATTAAAAATCTATATTTTTTCATCGTTCAATCCTTTCACATTTTTTGTATAATTTTCAAAAATCTTCAAATATACGCCGAGCGCCATGGCGCCCGGCGTATAAATCACTTTTTTTTACGATTCAGATCAAGATTCAGAAGGTGATACCACCGCTACGGAATGCAATACCGAATCGGCATCGGTGATAGGTGCCTTGCTGCCTTTGTAGCGAATTGCCATAGTATTACCGAAGGCAATATTGGCCGTCGTCGAGGTGACGACACCCTGCAGGTACCTTTTGAGAGGCTTATAAACATCGACAATCAAAAGCTGGTTATTCAGATCGTCGCCCCCGGAATCCGTTGCCGTTGCTACAGCGCCGCTCAGGGCCGCCATGCTGCCATCGGCGTTAAGAGCGTCCTGCTCGACGGTCAAAACGGCCACACCGGTATTAACCGAATCGGTGATGGCAACGAAAAACACAACACCGTCCCATCCCTCCATATCCAGAATATCAGAACTTTGGTCGATACTGCTTGACAAAGAGACCGGCGCCCCGACCTCCTCAATTTGAACGTTCTTTGTTAATTGCATCTTACTAACTCCTTATTTTAATTTCAGATTTCAAATTTCAGATTTCAAATTGTCCCTTCAAGGTTGCTTTTTTAGCCGAGCTTTACCCTTGCGAATGCCTCTGCAAGGACCGGCATTCCATCGGCCTCCAACCTGCCGATATAAGCGTTCTGGTTAGTTAATGAGTAGAGTTCGAGCAATACTTGAATGGAGAAGGTCAAGGCGTCGACGATCCAGTAATTCTGGAAATTACCCAGGATGCCGACATAAAGGCCGGTTTCGAAGGTGTTCGGAGCGTACTCGGATTCGTTGATTATCATATTCAGGACCCTATCCGGCTGGCCAACCTGAACCGACTGCTGCCAGATATAACGGCCCTCGCCGTCTTTGAGTTTACTGATCTGCAATACACCGTCTCGGTGGAAAATCCACTGCGCCAGTCTGCGATGGCCGACCTTTAAGGAAAATTCAGCATTTTTCAAGCCGTCGAACTTTATCGAATCGGTCTCGTTACCGGTGGAAACATCGCGACCGGTTGGAATGCCATTGTCCGACGCGGTGAAAACGCCCAAAGGCTCAGCGGCACCGGTGCCGTTAAGGAACGCATTTTCCTGAACAACTGAAAACTTATAACCCAAACGATCGCGAACGATGGCGTCGATAGGCATTGCCGACCTAAGAAGCAATCTTTTCGATACCTTGATCATTTTGGCCAATAACTTCGGTGTCAATTCACGTTTGCCGAAACTCATCGTCGAATCCTCTGAAGTTGTGCTAATCTCTCCAGTCCAGTCAGGATCGGCGGGATCATTATCCAGCGAAGGCGCTCCGAGACTATCGGCGGTCGCAATCGGCGGCAAAACGTTGCATATCGTCCTCATAAAGACATTGTTGTCCATAAACTTTATCAGTTCAGCCATAAACTGCACCGGCGCCGATAGATAACCACCACCGGTATCAACATCTTTTTGCAGGGCGCGGGTACTGAGGGCAGTCATTAAATAATTCCTAAAGTCCTCCACATACGCCTTGGCCTGTTGCTCCATCGGAACAATCACGGAACGTCCGAACCCCTTAACGCTTTTGCGAAGCTCAATAGTTTTCGGTTCGGTTGTTCGGCCTTCATCGCTACTGTTTGCGGTCTGCAACGAGGTTTGGCGTCCCTTGGATTCTTCAAGAGCGGCCTCTTCGGCATTCAAAGCGAGAAGTCTTTTCTCGTCTTTTTCGGCATTGTCGATTTGGACTTTGAGTTCCGACGCCGCCTTCATGGCCGTATCGAACTGCGTGCGTTGCTCATCGTCCGGCTCTTTGCCGCCCTCGGTCGCCGCGTCATATATCGCCCTGGCGTTATTGATGAGCGTTACTCTTTTTTCTCTCAACTCTTTCGGTGTCAACTTCATTTTCTTATCCTTTCTAATTTTTAAGTTTTTTCTAATCGCCGGACAGGGCCACGGCCTCCGTATTGCGATTAATCAATTTCAATTTCTGCTAAAGCCAAACGCATACTCATCGATTGGCTTTTATTTTGCGATTTGTGTTCCTTTTCCCAGTGTTCCAGGCTGCGTTTAGCGACTACAACATCCGTTTCGGCATACGCCGGAAATGTCACCGGTGAGACATCGAACAATTTGACCTCTATTAGCGTCCTTATTTCCTCCTTGTCCTCAATGTGCCATGCGTCGGTGATGGTCTGGAACCCAAAGCTCATCCCTGTAATATTGCCGTTCTCGATATTTGTCACGATGTCGCGGCCAACCTGCGTATCGGGCGGGAGAATTGAAACCAACAGGCCCTCATCATCCTCTCGCAATGTCAGGGTCCCGGCGGTATTTCTGCCGAGTATCCTGGACGAATCATGGTCAACCAGCGCCCTGATATCGTCGACTTTAATGGTTTTAGCAAACGCGCCCGGCTGGATTTTCTCTCTGAACCATCTGAGGTTGTCTGTTAAAATGTTAAAAACCGCCGCATGACCGACTATTTTTTTTGTCTCGATGTCCCCTTCTTTGGTTGCCCGTATTTCGACGGGTCCGACCAATCGCCGAATCTCTTTTTCGATATCTATTTTCTTACTCATTTTCCAAATCTCCTATATACACTTGAACAGCCCTTGCCTGGGGCATCCACTTTTCCCACGTATCTAAAATGTGATTGATTACCTTGCCGTTTCGGCTAACATCCTGTAATGTCAATAACGCCTCTGTGGTATGAATATTGGCAATATTTTTGGCTAATTTTTCGGCATGTCCCTCGACGTCGTTGTTTACTCTCAAAACCGGCTCGATGCAACCGGTGATGTGCTCGGTGTGTCTTTTATAAAAGTCGATTATAAAATCGTCGAAGGTGTCCGGCTTTTTCAGCGCCTTGCGAACGGCCTTGACCTCTTTTGTAACGATCCGCCCCCAGGTCTGCTCTAAAAGCAGATTCATCGAGTTTTTTTCGCCCCCAGACGCCGCTGTGCTGCCTAACTGCTCGGCCTGCGGCTCAATGTTCCCCTTTTCATCGACCGTCTGCATGTTCAACGGGACCAGTGGCTTATCGAGTCCGGGCAAATTATTCAAATCCTCTTTACGCCTGACCTCGTTTCGGGTGAAATAGCCGAAGTTTATGCCCGTTTTATACGATAATGTCCGTGTTTTAATGTCACCACGCAAAAGAGCATCGACAATAAACCTCGCAAAATAGGGTTCGGTGGCTCCGAACAGTTTAATTTCCGCCTCATTCTCCCACTTTTTAAGCCACCGGTGCATCGTATAGACCACAAAATTAATACTCTGCTGCTCGATATTATTAAACGATGACTTTTCCAGGTCACCCAGCATGTGCGGCGGTATCCCGAACCACCTGGCAATCTCGGCGATCTCAAATTTCCGAGTCTGCAAAAGTTGCGCATCCTCCGGAGAAATCCCCACTGTTTCGTACTTTAAACCCATATCAATAATCGCGATCCTGTACTTTTCCCCTAATCCCTGCGCATCTTCCCATCCCTTTCGCAGAGATTTTTTGGTTTCAGGCGTCAACGTATCGGTATGTGTCAATATTCCCGTTGGCGTCGAATCGTTCTTTAAGAATGTCGCCCCGTTGTCTCTGGCCGCTATCCCAGAACCTAAAGTTTCGGCCATGTAATGAACAACCGAATATCCCTTCAATCCATCGAACCCCATCCCCTTAATATGATAAACATCATCATGCCGCAAATACACCGTTTTGCCGTCTTCCATTGATCCAATCCCATCCAGCGATGTATTAACCCTGTAAAACAAGGTGTTTTCTTTTAATTGGACCCCAACTTTCCCCGCCAGTGCCGGTGTTATAACCTCAGGGACAACCCTGTTCGGCAATAATGGCCACAACGCAATCGGCTTGCCAGCGCCATTGCGTTCGATTTCGGCGTATCCATTGCCCCAGCTAAGTACATGCCCCGTCAACGTCTCACGAAATGTCCCCGCATCCATGAAGCGATTCGGCTGTGTCTTCAGCAATCGAAAAACCGGATGTTTTGGCGCCCTTTCCTTACCCTCTTCGATCTCTTTATAAGTAATAAACGGTAAAAACCCAACCACACTCGAAATCAGATTAACTGCAGCCCAATAGGGCGAATATCCCAGGGCGTCATTTGGAGTCACCTCCTTGCCCGACGCCGTCGCTAAACTGCCACCGTAAAAAGCCTTTTGCAACCAATATGCCAACGTCGAAGGATGTCCCCCTGTCACCTTCTGCGCCCTTTTAATATCGAAGCCGAATATCCTCATAAGAGGTCCTCCCCCCTCTCGGCGCGACCGGCAAAGATGTCGTTTATATCGATTTTCTCCTCAACTAAGCCAGCCAGGCCGATCGCCATAACCCCGGCGACAATACCGTCGATTTTCTCCGTTGATTTGTCCCTGTCCGGTTTGATATTTCCGGCGGCGTCCATCCTGGCAACTGCATTGCAAGCCATCCATCGCAGGACCTCATTACCACCGTGGTTTAATTCTTTGGCGATAACCAGCCGTTCCAGTTCCTTCGTCGGCGCCGACATCGAGCCGAACCCCTGCCCGAACTGGATCATCTCGATACCGTCACCTGTCAGTTGTGTTGTAATTTGCGTCGCGTTCCATCTGTCGAACGCAATCTGTTCGATATTGAACAGATCAGCGATACCGTTGACGTCCTTACCATGTTTCTTCAACTCGCTCACTAAAACAGGATTATGGGCGTGAATGTTTTTAAGGCCGGCTATATCGGCCCTGATTATGTCATAATCAACAACATCACCGGGCGTGAGTTTAATCATCCCCTTTTTGGCCCAGTCTAAAAAGTTGATTCGCGTTTTTTCCTGCCGTTCTCTGGCCCTTTCCTCCGGCATCCAGAAATAAGACAGCAAAACATTAACATCCGGAAAGAACAACTCCAGCGCCGATAGATCGATAACACTCGACAGGTCCAGCCCGCCATAACACGGGCGCCCGATGAGGTCGGCGATATTAATTCCCTTATTGCACTTGTCCCATTTGTCCATATCTATCCACCGTATCGCGGTGGACGTTTTTATATTCAAATGCAGCCTCTTAAAAACATTTTCAAAACTCGGATACATCAATGCCTTTGCGAATTTTTTCTCGAAATAACGCCTGTCCAGCGATACCCCCATATTCGGGTTCGCTTTTAGGTGCACCTTCGGGTCCTTCCAGTCGTCTTTATCGCCGGCCTTAAAAATGACCGGCAGAAATTCGGCGTCGCTGATAATACCCCTGCAAATCTTTTCGGCGTGGTCCTGTTTCTCATTACAAAGCGACGGCCTGTCATAATCGCTGGTCGTTATCGATATAAGCAGCGGCTGCCGTCGCCCGCCCATTGATGTTTCGATAACGTCGAACAAAAGGGAGTTCGGCTGGGCGTGCAGCTCGTCAATGATTCCAAGATGCGTATTCAATCCGTCCTTCGTTTTGGCGTCGGCGGATAATACCTGGTAACTCGACCCCGTATCGGTCCCCGTCGCCGGGTCAATCTCGACAAGCGAATTAAGATATACCCTTACCCTTTTTGAGAGTATCGGCGACTTTTGGACCATCCCCTTGGCGTGCGCGAATACAAGTTTGGCCTGTTTGTGGTCGGTCGCCGCCGAATATATCTCGGCCCCGGGTTCACCATCGCAAAGCATTACACAAAGTATGATCCCCGCGCAAAACGCGGTTTTGCCGTTTTTGCGAGGCAGCATTATAAACGCCTCTCTATATCGCCGGGTCCCGTCGGGGCATTTCCACCCGAACAGATTCGCGAGAATGGCCTTTTCCCATATTTCAATCTCAAATGGCCTGCCCGCAAGTGGTCCCTTTACGTGGACCAGGCAATCTGGAAAGAAGTCAATGGCCTTTTGCGCCGCCGCCTTATCGAAATGACAATTCCCCGCATCGACAAACGGATCATAATTCGGCAAACTGCAAATCAGCTTGCGCCATTTCGCCGGCATTGAATGCCGATATTTTTTGTTGCCCGTTTTCTTTTTTCTGGTCTTTACCATTTATGCGATCTGTGCCCTCGGAAAATGTTTTCTCTCAACACCCGTTTGCGTCGGCGCCTTCGGTGCAACGCTCAATCCCGCCCGCGATGCCGGTGTCATGCCGAACTGCTTGGCCAGCTCGACAACCTTTTTAAATACACGATTCCTCACCCCGACTATCGGGTCCTGTGCGTAATTGCCCTTGTCCGTCTCATAGACCATATTTTTCAAATCGATCTGGTCTGTCACAATCACATATTCAGCAATCGCCTGGCAGAACATGGCAAGCGGCGTCTGTTCCCATTCGGTCAGGACCCCCATCGCCAAAAGCTGTTTGGTTTTACTGTTCCATTCGGCCTGCGTTATCCTGTTAAACTTTTTCTCTGTGACTGTAAGCTTTTTCTTCCCCCTGCCCGATTTAATTAACATCCAACTCGGCGCCTCCGGAGCGCCCGCCGGCGGCGTAATTTCATTTTTGCGTTTATCGACGAGGCGTGACCCGCGTTTTTTCAGCATTGCAGTCGGCTTCTTTGGCGGTCCCGGCATATATATTTGTCCTTTATAAGCCAACCTGTCAGGCGTCCCAATACCACCCGACAGGTCAACAGGCGAAATAACTTTTTTTTAAAAAACAAAAGCGGCAGTCGGGTGGTTAGGCACCTAACTGCCGCTTTCTTTATTCAAGCCTTCGGAAAAACTTTTCGGTTTATACGTTCATTTTTTCCCTCAAGCTTAATAACGTAAAGTATTATTTACTTATCAAAACATATTGTCGTCTAAAGCATAAAAAAAAGTCAATAAAAAAATGCGGTTTTAACGAAAAAAGCGCACATATAGAACAAACCCCCAAAAAAGTGCTGCATATAGAACCATCACCGGCCTCTAAAAAACAAAAATTTGAACCACGAATCCCGCGAAGAACACGAAGTTAATCATTTTTCTTGTTTCTTTGGTGGCGGAGGTGGCGGAGGTGGCGGAGGTGGCTTTACGTGTGGCGGTGGCGGCGGTGGATTTGGTGCTTTTTTTCCCATTTTTAATCCTTACAAGTTTTTTTCATAAATTCTACCCAACGAACATCATTAACTCCAATTTATTTTTCTTTCAGTTTAATCTTTTTGAGAGCTTAATCTTTTTGAGAGCATCAACCAGTTCTTTTTGTGCTTTAACCCCAACCTCCGAAAACGCCTTCGCCATATCTTCGAGACCTTCGCATAACTTTCTTATTCGCCAATTAAGGCGACCCCTCCGATGATAACGATCCATCTCCTTCGCCTCTTTCTGTGTAATAGTACGCATTGCCAACTCTCCTAAATTTTAGATTCATTTTTCTTGTTTGGTTTTTCTGATAATATTTCCCCCAGCAAAAGAAACTCTATAAAATCAACACTTTTGCATACCTTAAACTTGCGTATTTCCGCCCCGTCTTTAAGCACACACGCATCCCATCCCTCCGGTTTATACCTCATCGTATATGTTATCAACCAGCTTTCGGCCCCATTTTCCTTATCAACTTTTATATGAGCAACCTTAACCGTCTTTACTCCGCACCCAGACCACTCTATTTCAGTTAGCACGTACATAAAAGTAAACACTTTAGGAATCGGACACTCCCAAGTTCTTTGATAAATCATAATCGTTTCCGGTTCATTTAGCGATACCATAATCTATCTCCTATTCATTTTCTCGTTACCACAATTATAACAAACAATCCACCGCCGTCAACAAAATTATAATATCTCTCATTTTCAAAACAATTCTTTTTGCTCGATCTCTCTATTGACCAATAAAACCTCTACTGAATTTTGCCGGGCCTTCTTTTTTTCTCCCCTGGTTGCGTTTCTTAATGACTGCTTACTTTTTCCCAAACAAATTTTATTCCAACCCTCATACAACAAATCAAGCTTCGGATGGTCGTAATAACTTACAATAACGCGGGCCTTTTCAAATCTCTTTAGCGACTCATACAATCGCTTATGATCTTCACCCTCGAAATCGTGAACATATTTATCACTCTTTTCGAAATACGGAGGGTCACAATATATCGCCGTACCCCCTTCGTCTTTGATATTATCGAGTACATCGAACGCGTCCCTTTTTATGATCACCACATTTCGAAGTCTTTTATGCCAGGCCGGTATCGAACCAACAACACTTTGCCAGCGCGTCGCCCCCTGCCCGCCACCGATGCACCATCTTAAAGCAAACGGATAATTATAACGGGCGGTACCGGACACACCATTAAGCCCCATCCACGAACTCACAAAATAATCATAGGCCCTTTGAATATCGATTTCACCTTCTGGCGACCAGGCGGAGATCCACCTTTCTTTGGCCTCGTCGAAAATCTCCTCGGCATAAAGCGTTCGATACAACCTGTCATACAGTTCAGGGGCGAGCTCTTTGTCCTGAATCACCCTTGCAAGGTTAATCAAATCACCGTGCAAATCATTTACAGTCTCCATTTCACACCCCGGCTTAGCAAACAAAACCGCCATCGACCCACAAAAAGGACTCCAATAAACTTTATGTGGCCCAAGATACTCAACAATCACAGGAGCAAGGGTCCTCTTACCACCAAACCAAGGCGCCAAAGCCTTAATTTTCATATCATCCACATCACCCTCCTCTCACGACAATAACATTCAACCATAATTCAATCCTCAATTTTTTGAGCAGTGTTCTATATTGCTATATTGTTTATAACGTTCATACTCTCCAAACTTTTCCATTTCCATAAACCTCTCCAGTCTTTGTAATACATATCGAGGGTTGCCAGGCCATTCAGGTCTACCAAAATATCTCTCCGTGCAAATATGGCAATACCAATATGTTACGCTTGTGCCCGAATCAGTTGCGATAGAACAAAGTATCTCGCCTTGCTCGAAAACTCTACCACATTCGATACACGGTTTCCATTCCTTGCCGGATGCTACAATTTTTGAAAACATTTTCATTTTGGCTTATGTTCCCGCATAAAAGGCAAAAATTCATCATTAATAACTTTGTTTAATTGGCATGGCCCCGATACTGTATGCCTCACCCCCTCCCTGAACATCTGCTCTTGATGGGCCAGGCTTTCCGGTTCCATATCCAAAACTGCCTGCGTAGCTGGATTCATCGCCCTGCCCTTAACCTTATTCTTAAACGGCAAATCCCAGTTGTCAATTATCGCTTCCCAATTTATTTCATCGGGGTTTGCGTCGGCGTTGCCTGCTCGCATAATACCCACAAACTGCTGTTGGATATGTTCGAGCCGAAGAGTTTCAGCCGGGTTCCTCATCCCTGCAAGTATTTGATTGACTGGATATGTATTTCTAAGCCAATTGTGGACCGCGCAATTGACACAAAATCCTTTTGGCTGCTTAGAACGTCGCAACATTTTAGCATCTTCATTTCTCGAACCCCCCACTCTAAGAGGGGCATTACATCGTTGGCAATAAACTTTCATATCATCCATATTCAATCCTCAAACAACTTTAACAATTCTCTAAAAGCCAACTCCGCCGACCGCCATCAAAGTGGCCCAAGGCTGCCACAAACTAATACACTTCATATCAAAAATCCTTACACAATTATTTTCTAAAAATATTTCAAATCCTTAGCGAAATCATAAGGCTCATATTCAGCATGTCCCCCGCGTTTTCTCGCGGCCCTTTCAAGCTCGGCCCAGTGGCGTAAATGAGCATCGTAACTGAACCAATTTACCAACCATATAAACGGGTTAAACACCTTCAAAGCCACCCTCTTTTTAACCAATTTTCGCCACCATTTTTTAACACTCAAAACCATAAATACACCGCCTTTTTAACCTGTTTTCAAACCCAAAACGTTCTACATACAACAAACCAACAAAAAAACCACACTCACAAAACCGCCTCCAATGTTCTCAAGGGGCGCCCACAGTTCAAACACTTACGATACCTCTTTATCCCCTTTTTTGTCCGCACCGTCCTGACAACTCTCCAAACACTAAACCCGCACCGCAAACACACTAACCCCTTTTCCCCACAATTATTTACGCCCGTTTTTTTCTTAACAACCATAACCAAAATCCCTTAACTAACATTACCAACCAACTTAATCCACAACTAACCCACTCAACTTTCCTCACCCCACCCCCCTAACCC
>SDBT01001886.1_pt1 | contig 37660 bp, 30 predicted proteins | sample 2277101 | NCBI WGS metagenome assembly SDBT01 (sample SAMN10404973, study PRJNA504765) | marine sediment metagenome | isolation source: marine sediment core GS10_PC15, 103 cmbsf | place: Arctic Ocean: Southern Knipovich Ridge | collected 2010 | reverse complement strand
CTCGTAACTTCGAGCCTTCGATTAATGAAATTGAGGATGTTTATCTTTATAGTGTGGATGAACTTTCTGAGGTTGCCGACGCGAACCGTAAGGCGCGCGAAGGCGATATTGCGCGTGGTATGGAGATAGTTTATGAAAATGTGGCCGAGTTTATGGAGTGGTTCAAGTCGCGTGACATCGGTCCGTTGATCGGTCAGATGAAGCAGATGTTCGAGCAGATAAGCCAGCAGGAGTTGGAGCGGTTTTTTGTCGGTGTTCGTGAAGATGCGTCTTGCCGTGAAGTTATGGAGCCGATGGTTAAGCGTATTGTGAACCGGCTTTTGCATTGTGTTATTAAGAATGTGAATGTTGTTGCTAAAGAACATGGGCCGGGTGAGGCTGCGAAGCTGGTCGATAGTATTGTTCAGCATGCTGAAGAGATAAAGTCTGAGATAGAGAATAGGGAGCAGTAAATTGATTACTGATTAGTGATTATTGATTATTTGTTGAGGCCGACTTTGTCGGCGGTTGTTTTAGAAACAGCCCCGGCGCGCCGGGACTTCGCGACGTTCAGCATGGGCACGGCAAGTTGCCCATCCTACAGTTTTTAGTTTTTAATTGTGAGTGATTGATGGATAAAAGTATGATGGATAGACCTATGTTGCGTCTTTTGTTTTGGGAGACTACGATAAAGTGTAACCTTGCTTGCGCTCATTGTCGGCGTGTTGAAGGTGATGAGACTGCTGTTGAAGATTTGTCAACGGCTTGTGCGAAGAAGTTGATCGATGAGCTTGCGGAGTTGGGTAAGAGCCAGCCGTTTATGCCTATTTTGGTTTTTTCCGGTGGTGAGCCTCTTTGTCGTGAGGATTTGTTCGAGCTAATCGAGTATGCAACAGCTCAAGGGATAACGGGTGCTCTGGCGACGAATGGTACTCTTGTTGATGCGGCGGTTGCTGAGCGTATTGCTCAGAGTGGGATCGCTCGTGTTTCTGTTAGTCTGGATGGTGCGACGGCTGAGGTGCATAACCAGTTGCGTCAGCTTGAAGGTTCTTTTGAAGATGCGATTGCTGGTATTGGTCAACTTCGTGAGAGGGGAGTTGCGTTTCAGATTAATGTTACGCTGACGAAGAATAATGCTCATCAGATTGAAGAAGTTTATGAGCTTGCCAAGTCGTTGGGTGCGGTTGCGGTGCATATCTTTATGTTAGTTCCTGTCGGTTGCGGTCAGGTTCTTGCCGAGACTGATATGCTTTCTCCGGAGCAGTATGAGCAGATGCTTGTTAAGATATGTGAGTTGGACAGTCGTGGGGATATTCAGGTTAAGGTGACTTGCGGGCCTCATTACGAGCGTGTGATTCGTGAGCAGGGTCTTTACAAGATGCGTGCGAAGTCGGGTGAAGGCGGTGGTAAGGTACCGGGTCGTCACGGTCATGGTGTATCGAAGGGGTGTCTGGCTGGGTTGGGAGTTATTTTTGTTGGTCATCAGGGTGATGTTTTTCCTTGCGGTTATCTGCCGGTTAATTGTGGAAATGTTGTTCGGCAGAGTCTTGGTGAGATATGGCGCGGTAGTAGTGATCTTGCGATGATGCGCGATACCGATAAGCTTGAGGGTAAGTGCGGTTTGTGCGGTTATCGGCAGATATGCGGCGGGTGTCGGGGCAGGGCGTTTGGGATTTCAGGAAATTATATGGCGGAAGAGCCGTTTTGTGCTTATATTCCGCCTCAGGCAGTTGATTCGTAGGTCGTATTTCGTATGTCGTATATCGTATGTCGTATATCGTATGTTGTATGTCGTATTTCGTGATGTTGGAGTAGTTTATGATCAATATAAGTAAGCTTTATTGTGGTCAGGTGACACCTGGTGACTGGATTCGTTATGGTAAGACAGGTTCCGGTGAGCGTGATGAGGACGTTGTACCTAAGACGGCTTCTGAACGTCGTCCGATTGTGGTTTGGAATATTACTCGTGCGTGTAATCTCAAGTGCGTTCACTGTTATAACGATAGCGGAAGTAGCAAGGCCGACGATGAGGTATCCAACGAAGAGGCGAAGGTGATTCTCGATGATCTTGCTCAATTCGGAGTTCCTTCAGTTCTGTTTTCCGGTGGTGAGCCTTTGATGCGTCCTGATCTTTTCGATTTGATCGGTTACGCGGGAGATAAAGGTCTTCGTACTGTTATATCTACGAATGGAACTCTGATAACGGCTGAGCAGGCGCGTATGATCAAGGATCGGGGGGTTTCTTATGTTGGTATCAGCCTTGACGGAATCGGTCCGATTAATGACAAGTTTCGCGGTGTTGAGGGTGCTTTTGAACGGGCAATCAGCGGGATACACAACTGTCAGGAAGCTGGTGTTCGGATCGGTCTTCGTTTGACTCTTACTCAGCGCAATGTGGCGGACCTCGAGGGATTGTTCGATTTTTTCGAGAAGGAGAATATCGAGCGAGCGTGTTTTTATCATTTGGTACCGAGCGGTCGAGGTGGTGACATCAGCGGTGAGGACCTGACTCATGCTCAGAGCCGTGAGGCGATTGAATTGATATTGGCCAAGACGAAAGAGCTTCAGGCGTCAGGTAGAAAGACGGATATTCTGACGGTTGATAATCATGTCGATGGTATTTATCTTTATCTTAAACTTCTGCAGGAAGATCCGGAGAAGGCCGAGTCGGTGTGGAAACTAATGACGTGGAACGGCGGGGGGCTTTACAGTAGTGGTGTTGGGATAGGTTGTATTGATTTTCACGGGCGTGTTCATCCTGACCAGTTCTGGTGGCATTATAATCTTGGCGATCTTCGTAAGAGGCCCTTTAGCGAGATATGGATGGATACGAGCGATCCTGTTATGGCTGGTCTTAAGGACCGCCCGAATTATGTTAAGGGGCGGTGCCGGCTTTGCAAGTTCTTTAGCGCGTGTGGCGGTAGTCTTCGTGTTCGCGCTGATTTGCATTTTGGTGATTCTTGGGCCCCTGATCCTGGATGCTATTTGACTGATGAGGAAATAGGGCTTGACGAGGCTAAGAATGCGGAACTTGAACGTACTGGTGAGGTTTTTGAGATGCCTGAGTAGGGACTCAAGACTCAAGAAAAGCAGGACGCAGGAAAAGCAGGACTCAAGGGAGTTATCCATCGCCTGTCCTTCGGATCCCGAAGGTCGGGACTGTCACGCTTTAATACTAATTAAAGTTAATTCAGACGGGTATTTTTTATGGCAAATTCAACCTGCCGAATAAATCGGCAGGCTAACTGATGAATCTGAAACGGTTCCAATTAACTGAAATTAGTATAAGTTGATTATTTGTGGATTGTTGTAACATAATATATTAGGATCACTTACGTTAAAACAGAAACCATCTTCGGTTGGTTTGAGTCAATTATTTTTTTATTTTAGTGAGTGTTATTATTTAATGGGTAGTTACCTGAAGAATTTTATGCTGCCTGCGGGCAACTGGCTTCTCGAAGTTGCGGTTGATGAGCCTGAAGGGCTCGATCGCTATCTTAATGAAGAAAGTGTTGAGCTTTACGAGCATAACCATATAGGTAAGCTTCCGGAAGTAATTGGTATTTTGCCAATTCGCAACGCGGTTGCATTTCCGGGAACGGTGACCCCTCTGGCGATAGGAAGAGATAAGAGCAGGCGTCTTCTTGAGGATACCAGACCCAACAGATCGGTTATAGGTCTGTTGACGCAGCGTGATCCGGAAAATGATGATCCTGGATTTAAGGACCTTTATTCAGTAGGTACTGCGGCGACTGTTTTGAAGGTAATCAGACTTCCTCAGGGTTCTATGCACATTGTAGTTCATGGTATGTCGCGGTTTAAGATAGTCAAGCCTGTATCTACGGAGCCTTATCTTAAAGCCAAGATAAGGCCGCTTAGGGTCAAGGCGCGAATGAGCAAGAAGCTTCAGGCTCTTATTGTGAGTGTTCGCCATGCCGCGAACCGTGTTGTAACTCTTAGTCCTAATGTTCCTGATGAGGCTTCTGTTCTGCTGGAGAATATTGAAGATCCTTCTGCATTGGCGGACTTTCTTGGGGCCAATCTTAATCTTCCGATATCGGAAAAGCAGAAACTTCTTGAAGATCTTGACGCTGCCCGGCGTCTGGAGAAGATATCTTTAGCGCTTGCGAGCCAGGTAGAGGTATTGGAACTGAGTCATAAGATTCAGGGCAGGGTGCGCGACTCGATAGATAAGAACCAGCGAGAGTATTTTCTTCAGGAACAGCTGAAGGCGATTCAGTCTGAACTTGGTCAGGAAGACCGGCGGACCGAGGAGTTGCGGGAACTGCGTGAGAAAATTAAGAAGGCGAAGATGCCTACGCTGGTCGAAAAAGAAACGGTTCGGGAGCTGGAAAGGCTCGGTAAGATACCTCCTGTCTCGCCTGAATACGGTGTGATACGAACATATCTGGACTGGGTTTGCGAGTTGCCGTGGTCGATAGAGACCGAGGACAGGCTCGATGTGAACAGTGCCGAGAGGATTCTTAACCGTGACCATTATGATTTGAGTAAGGTTAAGAAACGTATTTTGGAATTTTTGGCTGTGCGTAAACTCAATCCGAGCGGCAAGAGTCCTATTCTTTGTTTTGTCGGTCCGCCTGGTGTGGGCAAGACTTCATTGGGCAGGAGTATCGCGCGGGCGATGAGCCGGAAGTTTATTCGGATATCACTGGGCGGGATACGAGACGAGGCTGATATTCGCGGGCATCGGAGGACTTATATTGGCGCTCTGCCGGGCAGGATTCTTCAGGAATTGAGAAAATGCAAGACGAAGAATCCGGTTTTTATGCTGGATGAACTCGATAAGATCGGTGCGGATTTCAGGGGCGATCCTGCCAGTGCGTTGCTTGAGGTTCTGGATCCTGAGCAGAATTTTAATTTTACGGACCATTATCTGGACCAGCCTTTTGATTTGTCGAAGGTTATGTTTATTGGGACTGCCAACTATACCGAACCGATCCCGCCTGCGCTGAATGACAGGATGGAAGTTATCGAACTGCCCGGCTATACCGCGAGAGAGAAGCTTAATATAGCGAAGAAGTATCTTGTGCCGAGACAGCTTAAGGAGCATGGGCTTAGCAAGAAAGTTCTGACGATAAAAGATGAGTCGCTGCTTTGTATAATTGGCGGCTATACTCGTGAGGCTGGTGTTCGGAATCTTGAGAGAAGTATCGCGGCGATATGTCGCTCGGTTGCGACGGATATTGCAAAGGCAAAAAAGAGGCGTGCGACGATCGGTAAAAAGGAATTGGCGAAGATTCTTGGGCCTGTGCGGTTCGAATCTGAGTTGGCACTTCGGACGGGGATTGCCGGTGTTGCCACGGCGCTTGCATATACGCCAGTTGGTGGTGAATTGCTGTTTATCGAGTCGGCTTCAATGCCTGGTAAGGGTAAGTTGCAGTTGACCGGACATATCGGGGATGTTATGAAGGAAAGTGCTCAGGCGGCGTTTTCTGTTGTCAAGGCAAACGGAAAGAAGCTGGGGATTTCGGATGAGAGGTTCAGGAAGTTCGATTATCATATCCATGTACCTGCCGGAGCTGTCCCGAAGGATGGTCCAAGTGCGGGCGTTGCGATGTTTACTTCGCTGGTTAGTTTGCTACTGGGCAAGCCGACGAGGCCGGATGTTGCGATGACCGGTGAGATAACTCTTCGCGGATTAGTACTTCCGATAGGCGGTTTGAAGGAAAAAGTCTTAGCGGCCAAACAAGCGGGGATTAAGACGGTGATAGTACCTGCCAGAAATAAAAAAGACATACCCGACATCCCAGCCGAAGCCAAAAAGGGTCTGAAATTCGAATTCGTCAAGAATACGCAAGATGTTCTGAAGATTGCCCTTGATACTGTCCAGTAAGAAGTTAAGAATCGCGGAGTATATCTTGTGAAAGAAAGAAATGGAGATCAGAAAGGTTATCTAAAGAAATTCTTTAGAATACCCAGTATTGATTACGAGAAACCACCCTTGGAACCTAAGTGGGCTATAATTATAAGTTTGTCGGTTTTGGTTGGTGGGCTGGTGATCGTTTGTGTAGCTAATTTCTACCTCCAAGTACCTTTGGTTACAGCTCTTCTCTGGTATGGTGCTGGAGTTTATACTGCTTTTGGATTCTCCTGGTCCTTCCTTGAATGGAGGACGCGTAATGCTGCAATCCGTGGTCACAATTGTTTTGTAGTTTTTGCGGCCTGTCTTGTTGGACTGTTAATAATTATACAGGAGGACTATGAAGCCTTTCCGACTTGGGGCGTTGTCCTGCTGATCGTAGCCGTTATGGCAGGGTATTCGGTTGGATTTATTTGTGGAGTAAGGAATCTCGTTAAATGGCTGCGAGGGGAATACAGCAACAAACAGCCTCCACACCTACAACACGATGGCTATTACGGTGACGTCATGGATCAGGATCGTCGAGATGATGATGTGAGCGACAGCGGCAATTGAAGGACTTTAGTCTGGTTTCTAAAGACCTGTTAATGTTTTGTTTACATAGTTGTTATTGCTCTGGCGATTTTCACCACGTCGAGCATTTGTGGTATGTCGTGTACTCTTACGATTGAGGCTCCGGCGGAGATTGACAGGGCTACTGTTGCGGCGGTTCCGAAGAGTCTTTGGTCGGTTTTTTCTTTTCCTGTTATTTTTCCGATGAACCCTTTTCGGCTTGTTCCTATCAGGACGCGGTAGCCTGTTTCGACGAACTTATCGAGGTTTCTTAAGAGTTCGAGGTTGTGTTCCAGTGTTTTTCCGAAACCTATTCCGGGATCGATGAAGATTTTCTTTTTTTGTATTCCGAATTTCTGGGCGTGCTTTGCCCGGTCCAGGAGGAACTTTAGTACTTCCTCGACGACGTTTTTGTATTTTGGTTTTTTTTGCATGTCTTTGGGCGTGCCCTGCATATGCATAAGTATTACGGGGACTTTTTTATCAGCGGCGAGTTTTGCCATTCTGTCGTCTGCCAGTGCGGTTATGTCGTTTATCATTGCGGCACCAACTGACAGGGCGGCTTGGGCGACTTCGAAGTTGCTTGTGTCAATGCAGATGGGTGTTTTTATGATTCTTGCCAATTCCTCTATTACGGGGATGGCTCTGGTCATTTGCTTGTTGGTTGGTACTGGCTTTGATCCTGGTCTTGTAGATTCTGAGCCGATGTCGATTATCGCGGCTCCGTCGTATGCCATTTTCATAGCGTGCTCTATTGCGGCGTCCGGGCCGAAAAATTGTCCCCCGTCACTGAACGAATCGGGAGTGACATTTAGAATTCCCATTATCAAAGAGCCATTAGAGAAATCGAGTTGCCCGTTGGGCCATTTTACTATGTTATGATCCTGGTTTACCATGGTTTTTATCCCTCCTTTATTTTGAAGCCGATTGCTTCGAGGGTGCGTGTTATTTTGCTGTTGCTGTTTTTTATGATTATGGTAGTGTTTTGAAATTCTCTGCGGACGGGATAATTCTTTCGCAGGTCGTCGAAGAATCGGCCTCGGTCTGGTTCCGGGACCATTGCGATTTCTCTTGTGTTGAAGTCGTCTCGATTAATTACGTAAACCTGCTGGACTGTTTGGCGGATTATTTCCTGTTCGTCGGGGCTTTTGGTATCGAGTTGGATTTCGGGAACTTCCGGATCGGGGAGGAAATCTTCGATCGAGTGTTTTGGTTCGAGGTTGAAGTGTTTGCAGAGGGCATCGTAAATCATAATCATGCCGGCGACTTTTCCGTCGAATGAATAACCGGCGATGTGGGGTGTCGATAGAGAGAGTATTCGCAGAAGCTCGATGTCAATATTCGGTTCGTTTTCCCAGACATCGAGGATGACGGGGCCGAGTTTGCCGGATTCGATTGCAATTTTTAGAGCAGCAGTATCAACTACGCCTCCCCGAGAGGTGTTAATAAGGCCTGAGCCCGTTTTTAGAGAATCAAAGAATTGTTCGTCGGCCAAGTGGAATGTTTTGTCGATGCCGTCGAAAGTAAGCGGTGTATGGAGAGTTATAAAATCACAGTTGAAAAGTTCGGTAAGGGGTAAATATTTTTTGTCGTTGGTTTTTCGCTGTAATGGAGGATCGTTGAGATATGGTTGCATTCCCATGGCTCGGACTTTTTGTTCTACTCTGGATCCGACGTTTCCTACTCCTACGATTCCGATTGATTTTCCTTCGAGTTTGATTTTGTTTTTTGCCGCTACCGAGAGCAATGCTGTAACGATGTATTCGGCGACTGAGTTGGCATTTGATCCCGGTGCCGAGGCGAATCCAATGTTTTTTTCAGCGAGATATTCGGTGTCGATGTGTTCGAGTCCGATTGTTGCGGTGCCTACGAATTGAATGTTGGTGTCTTTTAGGAGTTTTTCGTTAACCTGCGTTATGCTTCTGACGAGCAGTGCGTCGGCATCGGCTATTACTTGAGGAGTTATTTCTCTGCCGGGTAGAGTTTGTACCTGACCGAGAGAATTAAAGCATTCTGAAACGAACGGAATGTTTGTATCGGCGATTATTTTTATCATAATTCAAAGCCTGCGATTTCAACACCACAATCGGGACAGCACGAGTCGGTGACGTGGTTGTTGCCTATATTGTATCCAGTGCGTTCGATTAAGATTCTACCACAATTATAACAAAAAGTGTTTTCTGATTTTGAGCCGGGTACATTTCCGGGATAGATATATCGCAGTCCGGCATTTTTTCCGATTTGCTCTGCCCGCTGGAGTGAACTTAGCGGTGTAGGGACCGAGTCGAGGTATTTGTATTGGGGATGGAATCTGCTAATGTGCCAGGGGACATCCGGGCCGGCGCTGTTGACAATAAAATCCGCGATATTTTTTAGTTCATCGTCGGAATCGTTTTTGTCGGGGACAAGTAGTGTAGTGACTTCGAGCCAGATTTGTGTCTCTTTTGCGATGTATTTTATGGTATCGAGTACCGGTTGCAATCTTGCTTTGCAGAGGTGTTTGTAGTAGTCATCGTTGAATGCCTTTAGGTCAACATTTATGCCGTTTAGCCATTCTTTTGCGAAATCGATTGCCTGTTGTGTCATGTATCCGTTACTGACGAAGACATTTGCCAGGCCTTTTTGTTTTGCGAGTTTTCCGGTTTCGCAACAGAGTTCCATGAAGATTGTCGGTTCGGTGTATGTGTATGCGATGCTGGAGCATCCGTTTCTTATGGCGGCGGTGACAATCTGCTCGGGGCTGACAGACTGGCCGTTAATAGTTTTTTGTTCGCAGGCCATTTGGCTTATGTGCCAGTTCTGGCAGAATTCGCATTTGAAGTTGCAGCCTGGACACGCAACTGAAAAGCTGCTTGAGCCCGGTTGAAAGTGGAATAGTGGCTTCTTTTCAATCGGGTCCGGCGTTACGGCACATACCTTGTTGTAATTAAGTGAGTACAGAACGCCGTCTATATTTTGCCTGACTAAACAGTGGCCGAGCTTGTCGTTTGCAATCAGGCATTTGAAGTTGCACAGATTGCATTGGGTTTTGTTGTCCTTTGCCGGGTCCCACAATACGGCCCGCTTGATATTTTTTTCAGTCAAGTCCATGACACTGATATCTCCAGATCGATTATCTTATATTCTAATGTTCCTGTGGAGCAATGTAAAATCTATTACAGACTTGTTTTTTGGAAGAGTGGTTTGTGGAATTGGGGCTATTTTTTAAATTGTAGCGGATTTTCAAAAAATTCTGTAACGTTTTCCCATTTTCGGCGTTTTATTTATATATATGACGTTTGTGCAGAGATAGTGTGTTTGCCATCCCATCCGTATTGTTGCTCGGATGGTATTGAGTGTAAAGATTTTACATACTTTTAACAAAGCCATGCTCGCTATGTGACGTTTCAGATGTCAGAGGTTTTGGTGTCGAGGTCTCTGTTTTATGAAATCCTTGATGGTTCAAGGTGCTTTTGATAAGATTATTGGTATCGGAAGGATAGAATTATGTTTAGTAATCGTTTAAGTGGGAAATGTCAGCTTGCAAGTATTAGCCGAATGCTGGCCGTTACTGTAGTCGTCTTATTGACGTGGGTCTTCAATGGTTCTCCCTGCTACGCCGCGGAAAGCAAAAACACAGCAACACCCAATAAGAAACCCGAAGCCGTCATCAAGGGCCGCATTGTTGATCCAAAAGGCAAAGGAGTCGCTGGCGTCCGGGTACTATGCTGGTGGTTCCCAGACGAATCCTGGGAGAGGGAGCAAGGCCGAAACCGTACTGACTCAAAAGGTCAATATCAATTTACTGTCCTTGCGATGCGGACTTATGAAATTCATGCAGGAGGCTTCGTAGGTACTTCTACCCAGAGTAAAAGATTCGACGTCAAACCGAACGAAATATTCCAGGTAGATGAACTAATTATCCGCCCTGCTACTAACTCATGTAGGGGTAGGGTATTGTTTGAAGATGGCCGACCCGCGGCGAACCTCGCATATGGTTATCTCTCCAAGACTTTTTCTCTTACTGATTACGAAAATCCACTCAAGACAAATAGCAAGGGCCAATTTATTATTGAGCATATCTTGCCTGATGAGCTGTTTTCATTCTGGGTTTTTCCCAAAGAGAACACACTTTGTGTCTGGAAACGTCTGGATCCGAACTCAAAAAACCTTGAGTTTACCTTAAAGACCAGTGAATATATCCAGTTACCTGAAGATTGGTTACGTGGAGGATTTACACACCAAGAAATTGCCAGAGACATGACTTTTGCCAGGGATTCCAAAATTCAATTTTCCCTCCCTGATCTCCAGGGCAACAAAATCTCCCTTCATGACCAACAGTTTAAGAATAAGCCCGTCCTGGTTAATATTTTCGGTTCCTGGTGTCGTGGTTGTCGTGATGAGATTCCCTACTTGATTGAGTTTAAGAATAAATACAAGAAACAGGGGCTGGAAATTATAGGAATTGCATTCGAACGTGGATCAAAAGAAGAGCAACTCGAAGCAGTCAGAAAAACAGCTAAGGAGTTTGAGGTTAATTATCCCCTGCTTGTCGGAGGTTCCATAGACAAGACAAAGATAGCAACTGTCATCAGAGGCTTGGAACTGTTCAAAGGTTATCCCACTACGATCTATATTGATCGAAACGGTCTGGTCAAACATATCCAGAGCGGATTTTGGGTACATTCGGGACCTCACAAACAGTGGCAGTTCAGGCAGATGGAGAATCATATTAAGTCGTTGTTGCGCAAGTAATGATTTGAACTATGAATGGAATGTCGTAGTTATTGGAAAGTAAGCACATTAAAACAAACTGCCGTTCTGCTTTTAATATTACAATAATAGTTCTTGTTCTTCAGGCTGCAACATAAGAAAAAATCATTATCATCTTAGGTTAAAAAAACCAGAGTTCTTTTCATTTGGCTTAGTGTATTCCATCGATAAGGTCGAGAGGATAACAAATCCCAAGAAGTGCTTTGGCCATAGGTTTATGTAAAGTGAGGCCGAGCCATATCAAGGAATTTACAAAAGAATCGAGGCAAACCCCTCGTTTTTGGGCCAGAAACGGGGGAAAAAGAAAAAAAACAATTTTTTTAGCTTTTAAGTTTGCAACGCAAACAAGTTTGCCGTATTATATATTACAGAATAAATGTTTCGAACCCGAAAGGAGCAATGTTATGAATACACAACAAAATCAAGTTCCGGAGGATATGGAAAAACTCAAGGAAATTCCAAAATGGACACGCAAGTATGCGCAAAATCGAACCATCCCTGTTCTGATTGGGATGGTAATTTTCTTGTGCCTGTTCGGGGGTATTGGCGGGTCGTCATATTTTGGCGGCCACGCTTATCAAGCGGGAAATATGGTTCTATTCTGGTTTTGTGTTTTTGTAATGGCAGTGTCAATGATATGTTTGTTTTTTTTCAGTGTTCCAAAGTGGGGAGGGAAATTCATCGTGCGTATAAGTAAGCGACTATACGGGAGGGAAGGTGATGTGTTGATAACCGCGCCGAATGCAACGAAGAAGCAATGGGTAGTGTATATTGTTGGATTGCTGTTTGGGAGTTGCGTTTTGGGAAATGTATTTTTAGGCTCAATGGGTTATTTAAAAATCGAATACATGCAGCCGATATCGGCGGTATATGTTGTTCCATTTCTTGTCTTTTTGTATTTCTGGCAAAGGCCAATGAAGGGTCCTATAGCACTGCTTTGGCCAATACTATATACTATTCACGCCCTCCTGATCGTTACCGGTGTACCGATATTATTCACAGGGGATAATGTCCGTTGGAATATGATGTTGCCTCTTTTTGGCTACGGCTTTTTGACCCATGTAATCGGTCACCTTTATAGCCGCTATGCATTGAAAAAGCTAAAAACAACAGCACAATTAGGGGAGAAAACCAATGAACAGTAAACAACATAACAAATCACAGGATCAGGATATGGAAAAAATCAAAGAAATTCCAAAATGGACGCGCAGATATGCACAGAATCGGACGCTGACAACTTTTGTACTCTTGGTAATGGTGTGCCTTATTTCTATGGTCATTATGCCTCCCTTGATGTGTTTAATAATAGGATTTCATAAAGGCAATATGATCTTAGCAGGTGTTGGTATTGCTCTGTTAATTCCCGTATCGATATTTTTTATTATCTTTCTTTTAAAGTTTGGTGGCAAAAACCGCGGATTGATAGACCAACTGATAGAGCAACGGATATATGGCAAAGAAGGAGCCGTGTCGATGCCGCTACCGAAAACAACGAAGAAAATGAGATGGTTAGATTTTGTTGGTGGAGTGATAGTTTTCATTTGCGCGATAGGGACCATGAATTTGTATATGGCGAGTTATATTTCAGTCAAAAATCTGCTACCTGTTACAGCGATCTATGGCGTTCCGTTTCTGATCTTTCAATATTTATTTCAACGTCCGAGACTCGGGCCTTTACTTTTGCTATGCCCGATACTTTATACTGTTCATGCGGTATTGGTCCTTGTAGGTGTGCCGATATTTTTCACGGGAAATTGGGGCATTTGTAATATGGCTATTCCATTATTTGGATACACTTTTTTGGCTTATGCAGTCGGTCATTTCTACAGTCGGTACGCATTGAAAAAGCTAAAAACAGCAGCGCATTTAGAGGAGAATACTAATGGACAGTGAACAACATAACAAATCACAGGATCAGGATTTTGAAAAACTCAAAGAAATTTCGAAATGGTCGCAACGTTATGCTGAAAACAGAACCCTCCCTTTTCTGGTGAACATGATAGTATTTGTGTTATTTTGGATTGCATTTGGCATCTCATCTTATTTTGGAGGCAGGGCTTACCGGTCTGGGAATGTGCTACTATTGTGGATTTGTATCCTGTCGCTGATGATTTTAATTATAGCACTAATCTTTTGCTGTGTTGACAAATGGGGCGGGAAATATATTGAAAAACTTATCAGGTGGTTATACCGCAAAGACGGGCAAGTTACACTTGCGATCCCCAAAAAAACAAAAAGACTGCGACGGGCAGGGTGGATTGTAGGATTGCTTTTAGGCGTCTGTGTTATGATTTCAGTAATCTTGCTAGTGTTTTGTAAATTACCAATTAAATATATGCAGCCTGTTTCGGCAATTTGTTTTATTCCACTTATTATAGCTATAGGAATCTGGCGACCACCTTCTATTAAACCTGTCGGTTTTTTAGTGTGGTTATGGCCAATCCTTTATATTACTCACGCTATTCTGATTGTTGCAGGTGTACCCATTCACTTCGACCGACCCTGGATATTTCTCAATATGCTAATACCCATAGCAGGATATGGAATTCTATGTAGCTTTATTGGTCACTTCTACAGCCGATACGCGTTGAAAAAGCTAAAAGGTCTTACACATCTTGATGGAGCGACGGTTAATGGAGATTGATAAGATTATTCATGAGCCGGCACGATTGAGGATCGTGATGATCCTGGCCGGGGTTGAACAGGCGGATTTTAATTTTCTGCTCAAGACCCTTAGTTTGACAAGAGGGAACCTGTCGCGGCATATAGAGAAACTTGAATCGGCAGCCTATCTCAAAGTGAAAAAGTCCTTCAATGGTAAAATGCCGAATACCAGCTATCAGCTTACCCAAAAAGGTTCCAAGGCTTTGGCTCAATACTGGGACAATCTCGATGCAGTTCGGCGGTTGGGGCAATCTTGACGAATGCTAAATTCATGGGCTTGAGATTGCCACGTCGTCCCGATAAATCGGGACTCCTCGCAATGACATTTATTGGTTTATGAATTTACTTATTAGAGTCCGTAGGCTTGGGCGAGTAGTTTTATTGGGTGGGTTACGTGGGAGTTGCTTATGTGTTCGATTTGCATTTTGCATGCTCCGCACTCGGTTAGGACTTTTTTTACGGTAGAAGCTTTTAGGGTGTCCGTTCGCGCTGTCGCCGCCGTTAGTGCTGGGTGAAAATAGCTTGCTCACCACCCCCGCAGCCTGTAAAATATCTTCAATTGCCATGAACGCTATATTAAATTGATAAAGAGCAACCCCCGTGCCGAACAGGATTGTGTGATCGCGCATGTTATGCCATTATTTGATAGGTTTTAGCAATGGTGGTAAATTTAGGGTCTATTTTCTGATATCATAAAAAGGTTAGTTGTTTTAATCTTATGTTTTTTCAGGATATAATTATTTAGCCCTAAATGCCTTGGAACCGAACCTATTTGGCAAACCGAGCTTAATTTGGGATACATACAATTGAAAGCTGTAAAAGAAATCAGAAGAAGTGCTTTAAGATTGGATTATATTATATTGGTTAAGAGTGTACCAGATGTTGCAAAGGGTGTACCTGACTATGCTATGAACAAAGAAACAGGCATATTAGAACGATCGAGGCTAAAATCAATCCTTAATCCTTACGATGCAAATGCACTTGAATTTGTTCTCCAAATGAGAGAGTACAGAAGAAAGAAGTATAATGATTGTGGTCGAGCTATTGTTCTTTCAATGGGTCCAAGAAAAACAAAGAGAATGTTAAAAAACATCTTGAAATATGATGTCGAGGAAGCTGTTCACTTATGTGATAAAAGATTTGCAGGTGCAGATACATACGCAACTTCTTATGCTCTTGCTCAAGCGATAAAAAACATTCAAAAAGAATATTCACTTGATGAGTATGTGGTGGTATGCGGAAAACAATCCCTTGACGGGGACACAGCCCAGGTACCACCACAAATAGCAGAAGAACTTGGAATACCTCTTATTTGCTATGCTATCGATTTTAGATTTGATGGCAGTAAGTTAGAGATAGATAAGGAAGGGCCATCTTCTATTGAGACAGTTACGCCTTTATCATATCCTTGCTTATTAACAGTTACGAATTCCAAGAAATTAAGATTGCCTACTATGAAAGGCATTTTACAAGCAGATAGAAAAAAAGTAGTAGCTTTAAGAGTAGATGATGTCGATTATGATATTGGGAGATTGGGATTAGAAGGATCAAAAACAAGAGTGGTTAAAGTATATACTCCAAAAATCAACAAAAAGGAATGTTGTTATGTTAACCAGGGAATAGATTTTGATGATTTTATAATCCAGATCAAGGATAGGTTTAATGATAATTCTACAAAAGTAAATCCACAAAAAAAGCAAATATCCTATAATAAAGATACATCATGTCAGGGGGATGTTTGTGTTTTTGTCGAACAAAATCAAGGAAGAATAGAATCTGTTTCTATTGAATTGATGGGTAACGGGAAAGAATTAGCAGATAGTCTCGGTGTAAAGTTATGTGCTGTTTTATTAGGGCATGACGTTAAATATTTAGGCCCAAAGTTAATTGAAACGGGCGCTGACATTGTGTATCTTGCTGAGAACAAAATCTTCAAGCAATATCAAAGCAAACCCTATGCTAAGGCACTATCTGATTTTGTAGAAAGTTATAGTCCTCAGATAATGCTTTTTGGAGCTACTATTATTGGGAGAGAACTGGCACCGAGAGTTTCATACGCTACAAAATCAGGATTAACGGCTGATTGTACTGAATTAAAGATTGATGATTATCATGGTAAAGGTTTTAAATTAAAGGGGATATTGGTACAAACGCGTCCTGCATTAGGGGGCAATGTCATAGCCAACATAATCAGTACAAATAACTCAAAATGTCAAATGGCTACAGTCAGACCGGGAGTTATGGATAAGCCAGATCTTAATGTAAGCAGGCGAGGTGACATAATAAATTATGTACCTAAGATAGAAGATGGTGATATTGGTATTTCAATATTTGATTCCAGACCTGACAAGGAAAAACCAATAGACCTTGATTCTGCAAAGGTGGTTGTATGTGGCGGTAGGGCTTTAGGTAGTCGTGAAGGATTTGAAAAATATGTCGTCCCACTGGTAGATGTTTTAAAATCATACCTGGGAATTAATGATGTGGCTATGGCTTCAACGAGAGCTGTAACTGATTCAGGTTGGTTGAAAACAGATTATCAAGTAGGACAAACCGGAAAAACGATCAAGCCTAAGTTATATATTGGGATTGGTGTGTCTGGTGCGATCCAACATAAAGAAGGCATGAAAAAATCAGATACTATAGTAGCAATAAATAATGATATTAGTGCACCTATATTTCAGATAGCTGATTATGGTTTTGTAGGCGATTTTAAGGAAATAGTTCCACAGATCATAAACGGATTCAGGAATGGAAGAGAATAATGGGATCAGATGTAACAATAATTGGAGCAGGGGTTATCGGTCTTGCTGTTGCCTCGGAAATTTCAGAAATTTTCAGAAACGTTTTTGTTTTGGAAAAACATAAAATCTTTGGTCAGGAAACAAGCAGCAGGAATAGCGAGGTTATTCATGCAGGAATATATTATGCAAAGAATTCACTTAAATCCAAACTTTGTGTCGAAGGGAATAAGCTTCTTTATGAAGTCTGCGAAAAAAACAGCATACCTTATAAAAAATGTGGCAAGCTGATTGTTGCAACAAATGAAGCAGAAGTCAGAGAGTTAGAAAGATTAATGACAAAAGCTAAAGTAAACGGGGTTGATGTTAAATATGTTTCAGGTGAAGAGTTAAGGAAATTAGAACCTAATGTTAAAGCTGTTAAAGCGATTTATTCACCATCAACAGGGATTATTGACTCGTATAGTCTTATGAAACATCTTGAATCAATGGCAAAAAATAATGGAGCAGAGTTGGCTTATGGTGTGAAGGTTGTAGGTGTTGAAAAGATAGCAAAACAGGGATATAAGGTAAATATCATTGACAGTGATGGACAGCCATTTTCATATAATACGAAATATTTGATAAATTGTGCTGGTTTGGAGTCAGACAAAATTGCAGAATCAATTGGTATTGATATTGGCCTGAATAATTATAAGATCTATTTTTGGAAAGGTGAATATTTCAATGTTTGTGGCGGTAAAGGTAAGATGATTGATAGACTTGTTTATCCTGTTCCTCCAGCTGATAATGTTGGTCTTGGCGTACATGCAACAATAGACCTAACTGGTGGTTTAAGGTTAGGGCCTAATGCGAAATATCTTGTAGATAAAGTATATGACTATTCTGTAGATAGTTCTGAGCAACAAGCTTTTTTTGAATCTGCAAGTAAGTTTCTTCCTTTTATCGAATACGAAAATTTAAGTCCTGAAATGGCTGGAATAAGACCCAAATTGCAAAAACCAGGTGATAATGAAAGAGATTTTATTATAAGCGAAGAATGTGAAAGAGGATTTCCAGGGGTGATTAATCTTATAGGCATAGAATCACCAGGACTTACATCTTGTATAAGTATTGCAAAATATGTAAAAGAGCTGTTAACAAAGACTTAGATTTTTATGAAGGAACACAAAAAACCTGTGTGGACATTCTGGGTTGTTAAGGAAAAAAGGTTGTGAGGGTGTGAAATAAACTGTGCAAAAGGCCTTAATTTTCTCCACCTTGTGATGCATATTTATCGGTTATTCCTCAAAATCACGTGGTAGGAACTGCGCCTGGCCGATTGTTCCTCCAGCTCGCAAAACCGCAAGGTCGTCCTCACCTACTTGGCCGTTTATGAATTGCTGAACAATAGGATGCGGGTGATTACGGATATGGTCTGCATCTCCGTCGGCAATGATCTTACCGTGATGTAGCATAATAATCCTGTCAGCAATCTTGTACGCACTTTTCATTTCGTGTGTTACGACAACAGTTGTTTCTCCAAGTTCCCTTTGGAGCTTTAGAATCAACTCGCTGATTATATCGCATCTGATAGGATCGAGTCCAGTAGTAGGTTCGTCGTATAGAATGATTTCGGGATTTAGTGCGATTGCCCTTGCCAGTGCGACTCGCTTTTTCTGTCCTCCTGAGAGATTCGAAGGATGGAAATTCTGGAAGCCGTCAAGTCCTACTAAAGCGAGTTTTGATTTTACGATTTCGTGGATTTTGTCCATATCGGTGATTTTGGCGTGCTGTAAGATTGGGAACAGAATATTTTCAGCGACGCTTAGGCTGTCGAAAAGTGCCCCTCCCTGAAAGAGAAACCCGTAATGTGTTCGTATATTTAGCAGCTGGTTCTCGCTGAGGTTGTCGACTCTCTTCTCGTTGAAATAGACTTCTCCTGAAGTTGGTCTCTCAAGTACAATCAGGTGCTTTATCAGTACGGTCTTTCCACATCCGCTTGGTCCGATTATTACGGTAGTCTTTCCCCTCTCGATAGAGAGTGATACATTATCGAGAACGAGATGGTCATCGAATCGTTTTACGATGTTCTTAAGAACGATGATCCCATCAGTATCTGCTACATGAGAATCATGTTTCTCGGTGGATTGTTCCACTTGTGGACCTTTGAGGCATATTGTTGACATAACTTAAACCAGACTCTTAATTGGCCAGAAAATACTATATACAGATTTGAAAACAACTGCCAGGGCAAAATCAATCGCCAGGATTGAAATAAAACTCGCTACAAAAGCTTCGGTACATGCCTGGCCTACACCGTGTGCGCCCTCTTTGCATGTAAATCCTTTATAGCAACTAATAAGCGCGATAGCGGCACCGAAGAAGAAACCCTTTGTTATTCCGATTCCAACGTCCCAGAGTTCAACTCCTGAAGCACTAAAATCCCAATATGCCCTGTTGTTTATACCAAATTGAATTACACTGACAAAATAACCCCCTAAAACTCCAAGTAAATCAGCATAAATAATCAAAACCGGTGTTAATAGCAAACACGCCAGAAATCGTGGAACTACCAGATACCGTATGGGATCTGTTCCCATGCTTCTTACGGCGTCGATCTGCTCTGTAACTTTCATTGTTCCGAGTTCGGCAGTAAGAGCGCCTCCGACTCTTCCAGCTAACATGACAGCGGCAAGTACGGGTCCGAGTTCCTTAACGACGGATACATTGATCAAGACTCCAAGATGCTCTTCAAGGCCCATTCCTGCGAGTTGGTCGTAAGCCTGTACACCGAGTGTCATACCTACAAAAGCCCCTGTTATCATAATGACAGGTACGCTTTTTACTCCGATAATATTCATCTGTGACCAGACAAGTGGATAAGTAGATGACCTCAGACAACCTCTTAACGAGGCGGAAAATGACTGCCAGATGAATCTACCGAATTTTCCAAGGCTACTAATATCCTCAATTGTACGTTCTCCAAGTGAGGCAAGCATCTTTCCGGACTCCTACAATTACCATATTACGCTGCCAGGAAGCATTTATTGTATCGTCCTGACAAAATCATTACGACAAACACGAATCAATATTTATTTCGGCAACTTGAGCCACAAAATTTAGTACGCTTTTATGGTTATTTTGTGCTCAAAGGGCTCTGAAGCGGGATTTGTTGGTGGAAATGAGAGGCTTTATCAGGAATTGTTCTTACTTTTGTCCGAGAGCCTTTCGATGCTCTGAGCTAACTGATTTAGGTTTGAAGCTAACTGCTCTATCCGGTCATCAAGGGCAACGAGTTGCTTCGAGATAGCTCTCGAGCCGAGTATGCTTGGGGCAAATATGAAAAAAAAGAGTATGCAGACTGTGCCCCCAATAGCAATGTAAGTAACAAAATACAGGATTTTTTGGATTAATTCGAGCATTCCTTCGTCCATTTGTGATCCTCGCATAATGGTTTGATATCAATAATTACTATAAAGCAGCAATGTGTAAATGTCCAATAAAAAGTGGCGATGTGCACTTCGATAATTGAATCTGGTCTATGTCGAGAGCTTCAAAGTGGATTTGTTTTTTGAGAAGTTTTGTTTAACTGGTAACAAAGCCCGGGTAGGATGTGTGGGTAATGTGTTGCTGGCTTGCGCATGTTACCTATTTTAACTAAAGTTTTTTGAAATCGGACACCGATAAGATATTACCTATTTTAACATGGCTTGTTATTAGCAAGGTAAATAGAGTAGTATGGATAGAATGGACAACAAAGAAAGTTTTGGAGATATTTTAATTATGAGTAATCCCAATACGTTAGACCGTTATTTGAAGGCGTTGTTGGAAGGTGACCGTCAGCAGTGCAGAACCGTTATTGAAGAGACTCTCCAGAGCGGAATCCCTGCAAATTCAGTTTGTAGCGATGTGATATGGCCGATAATGAAGGAGATAGAGCATCTTAATAGAACTGATAAAATCTCAATTGTTCAGGAGCATTTGGCAACTCGTATTAACAGGACAATTGTTGACCAACTTCAGAATAAGCTTCCGAGAAGGCCTGTAAAGAATAAAAAGGTGGTTGTCTGTTGTGCCCCTGAAGAATTGCAGGAGCTTGGTGCACAGATAACGGCGGATTTGTTTGAGAGTGAGGGTTGGGATGTGAGGTTCATTGGTGGTGGTTTAACGAATGATGATATTCTTGGTTATGTAAATGAGTGGGGGCCGGAAGTTCTTTTGATTTATGGGACCAAAGCGAGTCAGGCACCTGATGTTCGTCGTCTGATTGACCGGATCAAAGGTGTCAATGCCTGGCCTGATATGCAGATACTGGTTTCAGGTGGATTGTTCAATAGGGCCGAGGGTCTTTGGGAAGAAATTGGTGCCGATATGTTTGCAGAGAACGCGGTCAAGGCGGTACTTGTTGCTTCTGGCGCAGAACCTGTAATTCGCAGCGATGAGGGTCGGACTATCAATCGACGTAAGCGTCGTCGTGAACGTGTCGGGCATTTAGAAACAATGGGAGTTTGAAGACGGGCCTTTACACAAACTGACCTATTGGTCAGTTTGTAAAGTAATAAGTAATAAGTAATAAGTAATAAGTAATAAGTAATAAGTAATAAGTAATAAGTAATAAGTAATAAGTAATAAGTAGAAAGTAAAAAGTAAAGATTTTGGATTCGGCCTTTGGACGAGGGTCTTTTATTGTCGTTGTTGTAACTTAATATATTACAATTACTTCCTTAGAAATAGGCACAAAATAGCGTCAGTTCGAGTTTATACTTCTTGACAAATGAGGACAGGATGTTATTCTCTCATTATTGCCTTGTCCATTATTCTTGACAAAGGAGATTGGGTCGTTATTGTTTTAGTTGTGCATTATCTTTGTGTAGTTTGTACTCTACGCTGTCAACGAGTGCCTGCCAAGAGGCCTCGATGATATTCTCAGAGACTCCTACGGTTCCCCAGACGTCAGTTTTGTCTCTTGATTCGATAATGACTCTTACTCTTGCAGCGGTTCCTTCACCGGCGTTTACGACACGTACCTTATAGTCGAAAAGATGTACGTCCCTGATCGCGGGATAAAATGGCTCAAGTGCCTTTCTCAGTGCAGCGTCGAGCGCGTTTACCGGGCCGTCTCCTTCTCCGACGACGTGTTCAATTTCATCACCGACTTTTAGCTTAACGGTTGCTTCTGTTAGCAGTACACCTGAATCTCTTTTTTCTGTTGTTACATAGTATTTGATCAATTCGAATGCTGATTTGTAATTTCCCATGATCTTCTTTATCAGTAGGTCGAAGCTGGCGTTTGCGGCTTCGAATTGGTATCCTTCGTCCTCGAGCTTCTGTACGTGTTTTAGTATTTTAGTTGCGAGTTTTTGGTCTTCTGCGATATTTGCCTTTTCGAGTTCAGCGAGTACATTTGACTTTCCGCTTAGCTCAGAAATGAGAAAACGCCTTTCGTTTCCTACTATTTTGGGATCAATATGCTCGTAGGTTTTTTTATTTTTTCTCAGCGCATTAACATGCAATCCGGCTTTATGCGCAAAAGCGCTTTCTCCGACGAATGGCATGTTCATGACAGGATTGAGATTTGCCAATTCGAAGATATATCTTGAGACTTCAGTTAAAGTAGCGATTTTTTCAGGTGGTAATGACTTGAAACCCATCTTTATCGCGAGGTTCGGGATAACGGTTAATAGATTCGCGTTTCCGCATCTTTCGCCGAGTCCGTTTAGTGTGCCCTGGACATGTCGGGCACCAGCTCTTACTGCGGCGAGTGTGTTTGCAGTAGCGCAATCACTGTCATTATGTGCATGAATTCCGACTGTTATTTGAGGGAAAGTCTCGCAGACTATTTTTGTGATTTCATAGATTTCGTCAGGTAATGAACCTCCGTTTGTATCGCAAAGGACCAGTGCATCGGCATCGGCGTCGGTTGCGGCTTGGAGGACTTTTAGAGCGTATTTTTGGTCGTTATTATATGCGTCGAAAAAATGTTCAGCGTCGAAGATGACCTCGATATTTTTTTTCTTTAGGTAGCTGACGGAATCTGAGCAGATTTCGAGGTTTTCATCGAGTGAACAGCCTAGTACTGTTGTAACGTGAAAATCCCATGTTTTTCCGACGATTGTTGCGGCAGGTGTCTTGCAGGCGAGGATTGCAGATAGTGAAGCGTCTTTGGCTGCGTTTGCCCATGCTTTTCTTGTACTTCCGAAAGCTGCAATTTTGGAGTCTTTTAGGTCGAGTTGTGCGGCCTTTTGGAAGAACTTCATTTCCTTTTGGTTCGAGGCAGCATATCCACCCTCGATGTAGTGTACTCCGAGTTCGGCTAGACATCTTGCGATAGCGAGCTTATCCTCGAGTGAAAAGCTGATTCCTTCGGCTTGCATTCCGTCGCGTAGCGTTGTGTCGTAGATGACGATATTTTCCATTTTTGTATCTTTTCTAATATTGCTTTGCCTTGTTTGTACCATGATCTTTCATTCTATCGGTGAGTTTGCGGAGTGTAAAGGGCTCCTTTTCAATTGATTATTGATTATTGATAATTGATTATTTGCGGAACCCGGCAAAGCTGGATGAAGAAATTTACGTAAGTCTTTATTGTTACAATAGTTACGTACGTTTTTTGTTGAAATTGGGTTCGTTTTGAATAAATCGTGACTCGTGACCCGTGCCCCGTGATCCGTTGGGCGAGGTGGGCATATGTGCGGTTGGGGTGAAATTGGGTTCGTTTTGCATTTTAGTCGTGACTCGTCTCTCGTGACCCGTGGTCCGTATTTTGGGGTGAAAAAGTTATGTAAGTCTTTGTTGGGTAAGGACATAAGTATGTTTGTGTGCAAAAGTTGCGAAAAACGACGAAAAGTGCGCGCTTTCGTCGAATAAATGAGTAAATGTGTGTAAGAGTTGATGAGAAATAGAGACTTTTTGGGAGTAAAATTTGTACCGTTTGCGTGTTTGGTCGGCAGCTTGGGAATAAAATTGGGTTCGTTTTGCATATTCTCGATGCTCGATTCCTGATATTCGATTTTTGAAGTTTTGGAAATTGGGTTCGTTTTGCATAAATCGTGACTCGTGGCCTGTGGACCGTTGGGCGAGGTGGGTGAAGATGCGTTGGTGGTGAAATTGGGTTTGTTTTGCATTTTTTTGGTCGTTGGTCTCTCATCTCTCGTCTCTGTCTGGTTGAAATTGGGTTTGTTTTGCATGTTTTTCGTTACTGTTTGGAGTGAAATTGGGTTCGTTTTGCATATTTTTCGTTCGGTAAGAAAGTGTGAGCAAATACTTTGGTGGTTAATTTGGGTGTCCCTACTTTTTGGTATGAATATGGTATTCAATTCATTTGCCTTTTTCCGCTTATGACTTGTATCTTTAATAACATGAATATTCAATTTGATAATTATTAAACAATACCCTGAGTATGTTGTCAAGGTTTAAATTTGTGATATGTGAAAATATTTATGACATCCCAACAAGTCTCCGGCGTGCCGGGACAGGCTCGGGCTTCGCTTTGGGCTCAGCAGGATTTGCGGTTTTCGGAGGTTTTAGATTGCCGCGTCGCTTCGCTCCTCGCAATGACAATGGGGGGGCTTAATTGTTTGGTTATTTTCCGTAGCATTGGGGTGGGCCTATTGCGGGTGGTTCGATATCTTTGGCGAGTAGGCAAGACCTTATGTTGGTGCATAGGTGGCATTTGCTGGCGTAAAGTTTAGATTCGTTGAAACCTTCTTTTCGGGCAAGTTCCAACAACCCTGCTGGGCCTTTTTTGGATAGGGTTTTTATGATTTGGTTTTTGTCGGGGTGGAAGTCGGTCCAGATTTTTTGTAGGGGGGTTTGGTTAATGTTGCCGAAGATTATGCCGCTGCATGTTGAGCTGAAGACGTTTCCGTAGGGGTCTATGTGGACGCCCTTGGCGCCGAGGAAATCGGATTTGCAGTTTGACGTAGCTATTTCATCGAGAGTTTTAGTGGCGAGGAGTTTGGCTAAATTTCCGGCGGCTCTTCCGGTGAAGCGGCATTTGTAGTCGGTTAAGGCTTTGATGTAGATTTGGTTTTTCTGCTTGTCTGAGAGGGCGGTGAAATCTGTTGGGTTTTCGAGGTATTTTCGCCAGCGGACCTGGAGGCGGTCGGGGCCTAATATATCAATCGCGAGTTGGGCGAGTCGGCGGACCGGTTCTATTGGGACGTACTCCTGGTGGAATGGGTCGGTGCTGATTTTGAATTTTCGGATGCCGAGTTCGTTTAGGAGTTTTAGGCGTTCGGTGATGATCTTTTCGTCGGTGGCCCAGAAGGCGTTTGTCTCTACCAGGTCAACGGGAGTTAAGCCTTGTTTTTTTGCTTCTGTTAGTATTTCGCAAAGTCTGTCCCAATAGTGAAATGGTTCGCCTCCAGTTATGTGTATTCTTGCAGAGTCACCGGCGAGAATCTTGAGTGACTGCCATGCGGATATGGCCGTATCGACAGGCATTAAGCCGTTCTGCGATGGGGAGCAATTGTAATAGCAGAATTCGCAGGCGGCGTTACATTTGTATGTTAGCATAAGTCCGGCGTTTCGCCAGAGACGGAATTTTGGTTCGTGGCGGGCGAGTGTTTTGTTGTACTGATTGTCGGACAATATTATCAACTTTAATGACTCCTACTAAGCGCATTGCGTGGACCTAAAGGTCCACCCTACAGACTCAAAAATTAAAAATCAAAATTACAAATAAAAAATCAAAATTTTCTGCAAGTATCTATGCTCAGAAACAGCCCTTACTTGCGGGGGCTTCGCTACGCTGAGCATAGTCAAGCACCTAAGGTGCATGCAATTTACCCATCCTACGTGAGTTCAGTAAATTATATGTTATAAAGCATTAGTTGTTCAGTTTTACTTATTTGTGTTGTGATATTTTTTTAGGTGTATCTGGATTACGGTTATATCGGCTGGTGTTATTCCGCTGATTCTGGCGGCTTGTGCGAGTGTTGCGGGGCGAAATTGTGATAACTTGTGGCGGGCCTCGGCTTTTAGGTGTGTTATTTCGTTGTAGTTTAGCTCTGCGGGTATTTTTTTGTTTTCGAGTGTGCGAAATGCGTCGACGAGTTTTTGCTGCTTGACCAGATAGCCCTGGTACTTTGCGTCGATGATTGCGGCTTGGAGGATTTCGGGGCTGAAGTTTTGCTGTTTGATATGTGGGTCGTCTTTAAGTGTTTGGGTGAGGGTGTTGTTGGGGCGGCGGAGTGTCTGCCAGAGGGTAATTCCGTTTGCGCATGTGTTGTTTAGATATTTTTTTAGGGATTCGATGTCGTTTATTTTTGATTGGAATTTTTGCCAGCGGTTGTTGTCGACGAGTCCTGCTGTTCTGCCGAATTTTGTTAGTCTGCGGTCGGCGTTGTCTGCTCTAAGTGAGAGTCGGTATTCTGCACGAGAAGTGAACATTCGGTACGGTTCGTCGATGCCTCTTGTTAGCAGGTCGTCAATCATAACTCCTATGTATGCCTGGTCTCTGGCGAGTACGAGTGGTTCTTTTTTTAGGATTTTGTTTGCGGCGTTAATTCCGGCGATTATGCCCTGGGCGGCTGCTTCTTCGTAACCACTTGTTCCGTTTATTTGTCCGGCTAAGAAGAGGCCGTCGATTATTTTGGTTTCGAGGTTGTTCTTCAACTGTTGCGGCGGGCAGTAATCGTATTCGATTGCGTAGCCGTAATGTATTATCCGTGCGTTTTCTGTGCCGGGCAGGAGTTTTAACATTTGTTGCTGGATTTCTTTTGGTACTGAAGTGCTGATTCCGTTGCAGTATATTGTCGAGACTTCTTTGTCTTCTGGTTCGAGGAAGACCTGGTGGCGGTCCTTGTCGGCGAATCTTACGATTTTAGTTTCGATGCTGGGGCAGTATCTGGGTCCGACCGAACTGATTTGGCCGGAGTAGAGCGGTGCCTTGTCGAGATTGTCATTTAGTAGTTTGTGGATCTGTTTATTTGTATATGTGATCCAGCATGGTATTTGCTTTGTGTCGATGGATTCTGTCATGAATGAAAAGGGGGTTGGTTCGTGGTCGCCATTTTGGATCTGGAGCTTGTCGAAATCGATTGTAGATGCGTCGAGGCGGGGGGGTGTTCCGGTTTTTAGGCGGTCTGTTTTTAGTCCGATTCTTTCGAGTGATTCGGCGAGTTTTGTGCTTGGTGGTTCTCCGAGTCTTCCGCCTGATGTTTTTTCGGTGCCTATGTGCATCAGTCCGCGCAGGAATGTGCCGGTGGCGATGATGACGGTTTGAGTTTGATATACACTGCCATCCTCGCATGCAACGGCGGTGACTTTTTTGCCGTCGGTGATGATTTGGGAGGCGAGTGTTTCTATTATTGTGAGGTTTTCAGTTTGTTGGAGTTTTTGGCGTACCCATGCGGAATATTTGTGCTTGTCTGCCTGGGCTCGGGGGGATTGGACGGCTGGTCCTTTTGATCGGTTTAGGAGTCGAAATTGTATTCCGGTGGCGTCGATGGCCAGGCCCATGAGGCCTCCGAGTGCGTCCACTTCTCTTGCGATTTGGCCTTTGCCGAGTCCTCCGATAGCGGGGTTGCAGCTCATTTTTGCGATTGTTTCTGCGCTTATTGTTAGCAGTGCGGTGCGCAGTCCGATTTTGGCGGCGGCATGTGCGGCTTCTGTTCCGGCGTGTCCTGCTCCTATTACAATGCAATCGTATGTATTATTATTCATCTGCATTGGCTAAGGCAATTGCTGAGGCGATGGCAAAGTTTGCGGTGTGTGTGATGCTAACGCTAATTTGAGTGATTCCGAGTTTTTCTGCGATTCGTTTTACTTCTCCGGTGATTGTTACTTCGGGTTGGCCGGCGGAATTGTTAACGACTTCGATATCGGTCCATGCGATCTTTCCTACCCATCCGGTACCAATCAATTTTAGGATGGCTTCTTTTGCGGCGAAGCGTCCGGCGAGTTTTTCGATATTGTCCCTGTGTGCTTCGGCGTACTGCTGTTCTTTTTTAGTATAGACCCGGTTTAGAAATCGCTGTCCATGTCGCTGTACCATTTGTTTGATTCTTGGTCGATCGACGAGGTCAATTCCGTGTGCAATAATCTTCATTTGTAATTTCCAAAAAGTTGGGCAGCAGCATAGTTATTTATTCTGTGTTTATTTTGTATATTCTTTCCAGGCACAAGTCGATAAACTTATCTGTTTGTACAAATTCGGCTCGACGTTCAACTTCCATATCCAGATCGAACGCCGCTTGCTTTCTTCGTTGGTAAACGAGTTGCTCTTCCACTTGCCTCTGTACTTCTCGCAGTGGTATTGTTTCTCTGATTTTTTTGGCAACGAGCTTCATGATGAAGATATGTTCAGGTGGATCGGTCTGGATTGGTTCGGTAATCTGTCCTGGCATCATATTTTCTGCCTGGATTGCAAGTATGTCGTATGGTTTTTCCAAATTTTCCGGATTTGTGGGTTTCCAGAGTCCGCCGTAGATTTTGTTGTGTCCGAGTGAATATTTTTCTGCGAGTTGTTCGAATTCTGCATCGGTTTTGAGTAGTTCGGTTAAATCATTTGCGAGTTGTCTTGCCTGTATGAGTTTGTCGTGATTCGGATCCGGTGGTCTATATCTGGCGAGGTCTATATCGATAAGTCTGATTTGTATCAAAGGTTGTTGTGTATAGAAGTTCTCTTTCATGAGTTCGTAAGTTTCGAGAAGCTCCGGATATGTTATTGGCCTGGTCCGTGGTAATTGGGAGCTGATTAGCATTAGCCTTCGCTGTGATTCTTTGAAGTTTTCCCAATCGGTACCCTGGGATTCGAGATATTCCTGAGCTTTTGCGTAATCACCTGCGTGTTGGTTGATGACGAAATCTTTGATGGATTTTTCGAGTTGCTGTTCTATTGCCTCTTCGAATCGATCGGAATCCTCATTTTTGCTCTCTTTTTGTGCCTGCTTTTTTGCCATTTCATAGATGAGTATGTATGAGATTTTATTTCCAAGTGCCTGTTTGAATGGTATTTCGGCTTTGGTTTTGAAGTTTTGCAGATCGTTTGTTTTGGCCAGTGGCTTTAGGGCGTCGCTTAAAGGAACCATCATTCCATAGTTGAGGATGGGTGATTTTAGAAGCTCGTCGCATGTAATGATCTGGCCGGAGATTGCGATTGAGGGCGATCCGGAGGTTCGGAATCGTGCTGCTTTTGCATGTTTGAGCCTCTTTTGCTGATTTATCCGCAACTGCTCTGGTGAGTTGCATCCGGCGGCAATGAGCGATGTCAGTACTAATAATAACGCGAGTTTTGGCATAAGTCTTTGTTCCTTAAAACTTTTAGTTGGAGGTATTGTACAGAAAAGTCGCGTTAAAAGCCAGCGGATAGTCGTCGCTCGTCTCTCGTGGCTCGTCGCTCGTTAGTTGAAGTAATCGCATGGGCTAACGGGCTGTTTTTAAATCCTAAATCCGAATATCTACCCCGAGGTGTCGGGACGCAAGCGAATCCTCCCTATGGGATGTCAAAGCCATAAACAAATTTTAAATTCCAATTACTAAAATTCAAAATTGTCTGCCAAGCATTGATGCTGATCCTATGGTTTCCATTTTAATGATTCGAGTTCTTCGGTTTTGATAAATCTAGCACTCCAGTCTTTGAAGAGTATGTTGCATCCTTTGCCACCGTGATTTTTGGTCGTTAGTAATTCCAGTCCGCCTTGTTGGTTCCATCCGCCTTTGGTTTCAAATATGAGTACCATATCATAGGGCGAATTTGGTTCGCAATTGGGATTGATAGCGAAGTGACTTTTTTCTTTATCACCTTCTTCCAAGGCACTAGGACAGACCAGGATTTCCTTTGTTTCAGGATAAGACTTTTGTAGCAGATCACACCATATCTCCGGCGTGGGATATTTTCCTTCGTTTTCGTCTGTGTATATTTTTATAGCAATGGCAAGCTGGTGTAGGTTTGATCTGCAATAGGCGTTGGGGAATTGTACGGAACGCATAGGAAAAAAACCGCCGATGATTATCGAAAGAAAGGTCAATAGGACTATTATGCCGTTTAAGAAAGTCCCAAGCCTTGCGCAGAATATTTGGTTCCGTGTGCCGTCCAAATCTTTGATTAAGCTCCGGGCATATAATCCCAAGCCCAGTCCCATAGCTGCCGATATTGCGGATAATCCACACGTTGGCAGGGATAGAATTGCGATAACGAATACAACAAATGAAGAGACAATAAGTGTCCAAATTTTTCTTTTTTCGTTGGTTTCTGGTGGATTATTCATTTTAACGATCTCCGAGTATTTATTGCAGTATAGTTATCAGTGTTTCTGTCTCGTTCATTTCCATTTTAACGTATTAATCTGGTTTTTATTAATAAATTTCACGGTGCCGTTATTGAATAATATGTTGGAGCCCTTACCTCTGTGGTTTTCGGTGGTTAATAGCTCCGGGCCGCCGTGTTGGTTCCATCCGGCTTTGGTTTCAAATAAGAGCACCATATCGCCGGGAGAATTTGGTTCGCAGTTGGGATTCATCGCGTAGTGACAGCGATCTTGTTTGGGTCCGGGACATATGAATGTTTTTTCATCAAGCTCTGTCTGCTTCATAAGCAGGTCACACCACTTGCTACGAGAGGGATATTGTCCTGTAGCTTCAGAGCTATATATCTGAAATGCTAATGCTATCTGGAACAAGTTGCTCTTGCACACCGCTTTGCCTGCGCGGAATACTCTATTCTCGTTGTTAAGAAAAGAATAAAGCGAGATAGAAATTAGGCCTATATTCACGACTATTACGAGGATTACCGTTCTGATTTCTTTTATCTTATCTCGATCTTTTCTTGCTCTGAGTAATGCTTCTATTCCAAACGCCAGGCCGACGATTGGAAGAAGCGTATAGGGCCAGTAGCCTACCGGGGGTAAAACTAATGACGCCATGAGTATTGCGAAAACGGCCCACGCTAATGCGACTTTCGTCAACAAAGAAGTTTTAGGTTTTTGTTTTTTTGTGGTTTCGGGTGAGTTATTCATTTTAGCGATCTCCGAGGATTTTTCTTAGGATTGTTATTAGGGTTTGGGGTTCGAAGTAGTTTTTTTGTAGTCTTAGGTATGCGGTTTTTGGGTTGGGGATGTTTAGGTTGGCGGAAGTATCAGCGAAGAGTTTTTCTATTTGGCCTGTGTGTTCTTTTGTGAATGTGAAAATTAGGTCGGTTCCTGAGGCGGTTATGCTTTTTATGTTTTGTTTGGCGGCTTTGATTCTTAGATCGGCGACGTCGAGTAGTAGTTTTACCTCTTCCGGGGTTGGGCCGTATATATCAGCCAGTTCGTTTTGGATTTGTTCGAGGTCTTCGGGGGTTTTTGCTACTGCGATTTTTCTATAGACGTCCATTCGGTGGCGGTCGAGGGGGATGTAGTTTTTGGGTATATAAGTTGTAAATCCCAGGTCGATTGCGGCTATTGTGGAGGGGGGGACTGGTTTTCCTTTTTGTCTTTTTACGGCGTCGGCTAAGAGGTCGCAGTACATTTGGTAGCCGACCATCTGTATGTGGCCTGATTGTTCGGAGCCGAGGATGTTGCCTGCGCCTCGTATTTCGAGGTCTCGAAGGGCGATGCGAAAACCTGCGCCTAAGTGTGAGTATTCTTCGATGGCTTTTAGGCGTTTGGCTGCGATTGGTGTTATCGAGCGGGTGAGGGGTAGGAGCATGTAGGCGTAGGCTCGGTGTTTGTATCGGCCGACTCGGCCTCGGAGCTGGTGCATCTCGGCGAGTCCGAAGCGGTCGGCGTCGTTGATGAACATTGTGTTGGCGTTTGGGATGTCGAGGCCTGATTCGATTATTGTTGTGCAGACGAGTACGTCGGTTTGGCCGGTGACGAAATCTATCATTGCTTTTTCGAGTTGGGTCTTTGGCATCTGGCCGTGGGCGATTGCGATTTTTGCGTCTTTGGCTAATTCCTGGATTTCCTGTGCTTTTCGGTTTATGGACTGGACGCGGTTGTGTACGAAGAAGACCTGGCCCTGTCGGTTTAGTTCGCGGTAGATTCCCCTGCGTATTAGTTCCTTGTCGTATCGGGTGACGGAGGTGACTATGCTTCGGCGGTCCAGGGGTGGGGTTGCTAATGAGCTTATGTCGCGTAGGCCTAATAGTGCCATGTGGAGGGTTCGGGGGATTGGTGTTGCGGTCATGGTCAGGATGTCGACGTTGATGCGCATTTGTTTTAGGCGTTCCTTGTGGGCGACGCCGAAGCGTTGTTCCTCGTCGATTATTAAGAGGCCGAGGTTCTTGAAGCCGACGTCTTTGCTCAATAGGCGATGTGTTCCTATTAGTATATCGACTTTTCCGGCTCGGGCTCGGGCGACTATGTCTTTTGCCTGGGCGGTGGATTTGAATCTGTTGATTACTTCGATGACTATGGGGAAATCGGCGAAGCGCTCGGTGAATGTTCTTCCGTGCTGGACGCAGAGGACTGTTGTGGGTGTAAGGACCGCGACTTGTCTGCCGCTTTCTACTGCTTTGAATGCTGCTCGCATTGCGAGTTCTGTTTTGCCGTATCCGACGTCACCGCATAGGAGGCGGTCCATTGCGACTGGTATTTGCATGTCGGCTTTGATCTGCTCTGCGGATGTGAGTTGGTCGGGTGTTTCCTGGTATGGGAATGCTTCCTCGAATTCGATTTGCCAGTTTGAGTCATCGGGGTAGGCGATTCCGTTGGTGTCCGATCTTTTAGCCTGGACTTCGAGGAGTTCGCTGGCCAGGTCTTGTACGGAGTTGATGACTTTTTCCTTTTGCCGGAGCCATCTTTTTGTTCCGATTTTACTTAGTGTGGGGCGTTTGGGGCTGGTGCCGATGTATTTTTGGATGAGAGCGATGTTGCTGACGGCGACGTGTATTTTTACGCTGTTGGCGAAGCCGATTGTGAGGTATTCGCTTTTTGAGCCTTTTTCCTCTATTGTTTCGATACCGAGGTATTTTCCGATACCGTATGAGAGGTGGACGACGAAGTCACCGGGGTTTAAATCGGAGAGTGTATCGACGGCGGCGCCGGAGCGCATTGTTCGCTGTTTTCTTCTTACCATTGCGTACTGGCCGAAGAGTTCGTGGTGGCTGATGACGATTGTGTTTAGTGAGTTTATTGTAAAGCCCTGATGGATGAAGCCGTGGAGGAGTTTGAAGTTTTTCGGGATTTGTTGGTTGGTCTGTTTAATTATTTCGGTGATGCGGCTTATTTCGGCGGGGCTTTCGCAGTATAGTATTACTTTTTTGTCTTTTTTTGCCTGCTCGGTCAGGTCTGCCAGTGCCTCTTTGTGACTTGCCCAGAGTGAAGCGGCTTTTCGCTGGTACTGCTGGATGCTTCTTATGTCGATTTTCAGGAAGTCCTCACCGGCAGTTGCGAAGCGGCAAATGTGTAGTTGAGTGAAGCCCGCCATTGCCTTGTGGATTTGGTTCCATTTGTAGAGTCTGTCGGGATTTTCGACGCGGCTTAGATAGACCTGTGCTACTTCCTGTATGTCGGTTGGCTCTTCGAGTATTACGATTGTGTTTTTGGGGAGGATGTTTAGGAAAAGTTCTCTGTCCTTTTGTTCTATTCCGGCGACGGCTGAGACTATTGTTATGCTCTTTAGCTGGTTGCTGGAACGTTGTGTGTCGAGGTTGATCTGGCGTATGCTTTCGATGGTGTCACCGAAGTACTCGATTCGTATAGCTTCTGCGAGGGAGGATCCTGTTGGTGTTTTCTTTGTTGTCAGGATTTTTTCGTCGGCTAAGGGTGCGAAGATGTCGATTATGCCGCCACGCCTGGCGAATTGGCCGGGTAGATCGATTCGGTCCACTCGTTCGAAGCTGTTATCGACGAGCCAGTCTATTACGGTTTCCGGGGGTAAGTTTTCGTTTGCTTTTAATCGCAGGCGGGTTTTTTCGAGTGCTTTGGCTTTGGGGACGGGTTGGCAGAGGGCCTGGACCGATGTGGGGATGAGGAGGTTTTGTTTTCCTGCGAGGACTTTCATTGCTATGCCGAGACGGGCTGCCCGGATTTCATCGGTGGCGTCGGCAATTTCTTCTTCGCCTTCCCATGCACCGAATGGCTCGATTAGCTTTGCTCCGAAGGTTTGCATGTCATCTGCGGCTTTGTCGGCGTCGTCGATGTGCGGGCAGATATGGAGAATGGGTCTGTCGATTTGTTTTGAAATATGCGCGGTTAATAAGTGCGCAAAGGATCCCCATGTCCCCTCGACTCTAACCGCCCCGGCGCCGGGGCGGGCGGTTCTAATTCGGGAGACTATCTCGCCTACTGTTTTTTCGCGGCCAAGCTCCATAATCTATCCGAGCAACAGCTCTGGGGTGTATGATGCACGATTTGGAAGCGATATTCAAGAGCAAAGCTAACAGGAACCTGTTTATATAGTTGACATTTCAGGCCATTTGCCTACAATACTCTGTGAGATTAATCCTGATACAAGCTCTTTGTAACAATCATATATTTACTCCAACTGCGGACAGAGAACATAATTTACCTTGGCAGCTTTAAAGGGCAAAATAATGAATAATGAAAAAAAGGTGGACAAAAAAGCAGAAGCATACTTTCGGCTTTTAAGGAAAATTGAAAGGCTTTTTGATGTAATATTAGGTGATAGAATCAGCAAAGACGATAAACAAAGTGTAGAGCTTTGCCTTACAGAAACTTATTTTTTTGCGAAAGATCTTATTAGGCTGATAGATAAAATATCAGAGACAAATTTAGATTATACCGAAAAGGATTTGGATGATCTTTCTAGTTATCTTATTTATGCAAAAATTGATATTTATGACGAAATGGTCGATTGGTTTAAGGAGTTGGAGAAACCGCTTAATATCGCCATTGACAAGATAGGTGATATAGGAGCAGAACGCTACGGCTGGGAATAATGCTTATTTCTCTAATCTTGTTCAGTGACATTAAAAGTGACACAGAGTCATATAACTTTTGTTCTTTCAAAAAAACAATCCATATATCAATGGCGAGGTTCTTCTACTTACATGACCGGATAAGCAGTGCCCTGAGGGTAATTAATGACAGCGGCTTTGATTCGGGAGACTGTCTCGGCTACTGTTTTTTCGCGGCCAAGTTCCATAATCTATCCGAGCAATTGCTCTGGGGTATATAGTGCGCGATTTGGAAGGTCTATTCAAGGGCAAAGCTGCCAAGTTGAGCGGAATAGTCTTCGGCGCATATTAGTTTGCCTGTCCGGTATTCGTAAACTACTGTTTCGTCGATATTTTTGCGTCCTAGTCGCCGGGGAACAGCAAGCCAGAAAAGATCTTCATTTGTGGATAAATAGGACTTGGCAATGAGACAAAATACCCTTGCCTTGATTGTCTTGTCGTTTGCAGGTCTGTCTGGTAAATAGAGCAGATTGATATTAAGGTTGCTTGTCTTAGTGAATTGTTCGGCGTGTTTAGCGATAACCTGTGCAGAAACACCTTTGCCTGGAAATAGTCTGTGATATGTAGCTCGAATGAGTAAGCCCGGGCGTCGCCAGTATGCACTTCTTGCTATTCGCGGGTAGTTAAATGAATCGATGAAACACGTTGTTGCAATTAAAACAGGTACCGAAAGAACAAATACAATGATTGCTCGGACTGCAATTTGTTTGGCTTTTCGAGTCATTATTGCCCAGTCAAAGGTTTATTGATTAGTTCTATCCTTTCAATAACTTCTTCGACGCGGCTATAACATTTTCTGTAGTGATTCCGAAATTTTGGAAGCAGGTTTTTGCTGGGGCTGAGGCTCCGAATGTTTTCATTCCGATGAAGACGCCTTTGTTGCCGAGGTATTTGTTCCAGCCTTGTTCTATTCCGGCTTCTATTGCTACTCTGGCAGTGACACTCGGGGGTAGGACGGAATCTTTGTATGTTTGGTCCTGCTGTTCGAAAAGTTTCCAGCATGGCATGCTTATTACCTGGGCTTTGATGTTGTCGGCGGCAAGGGCTTGGGCGGCGGATATGGCGATTTCGACTTCTGAGCCGGTGGCCAGGAGTAGGATGTCGGGGTTGTCTTGTTTTGTGAGGATGTAGGCGCCTTTTGCTACACCGTCTTCTGCTGAGCCGTATTTTTGCTGGTCGAGGACGGGTAGGCCCTGGCGGGTTAGAAGGAGGATTACTGGTTTGTCTTTGTTTTGTAATGTGTATTTCCATGCCTGTGCGGTTTCGTTTGCGTCGGCGGGTCTGAAGACGAGGAGGTTGGGTATTGCTCGTAAGGCGGCTAAGTGCTCGACTGGTTGGTGGGTTGGGCCGTCTTCGCCTAAGCCTATGCTGTCGTGTGTGAAGACGAATATTGTTGGGTATTTCGATAGGGCGGCCAGGCGGATTGCCGGGCGCATGTAATCGCTGAATACCATGAATGTTCCGGCGTAAGCTCTGGCGAGGCCACTGACGCTGATGCCGTTCATTATTGCGCCCATTGCGTGCTCTCTGACTCCGTAACGTATGTATCTGCCTGATGGGTTGTCTTTTTGGAAGTTTTCTGCGCCGGTGAAAAGCGTGTTGTTCGATGGTGTTAGATCGGCAGAGCCGGCGAGGATTAGGGGTATATGGGGCATTAGTGCGTTTAGTACGTTGCCTGATGCTTTTCTGGTGGCTACTGATGAGCCGGGTTCGAATTTTGGTAGTTGTTCGTCGATGTCGATTGGGAGTTTGTTGGCGGCGGCGTCTTTGAATTGCTTTGCGAGGTCGGGGTATTTTGTGGTGTAGTTATCGAACATTTTGTTCCATTTTTGTTCGGTTTGGGCGCCTTTTGTGACGGTTTTTTGCATGTGATCGCTTACTTCCTGCGGTATGTGGAAGGTTTTTTCGGGGTCCCAGCCGAAGTTTTTCTTGATTAGCTTTATTTCGTCTTCGCCGAGTGGTGAGCCGTGTGCTTTTTCGGAATCCTGTAGGTTTGGGCTGCCGTAAGCTATGTGGGTGCGGAGCTTTATGATCGATGGGCGGTCTTTTTGGTTCTTTGCGTTTTCGAGGGCTTTTTGGAAGGCTTGCATGTCGTTTCCGTCGCCGCCTACGGTTTGGACGTACCAGCCGTATGCTTCGTAGCGTTTTGCGACGTCTTCGGTGAATGAGATATCTGTATCGCCGTCGATTGTGATGTGGTTGTCGTCGTATATTAGGATCAGGTTGTCGAGGGCGAGGTGTCCGGCTAATGAGCTTGCCTCGGCTGAGATGCCTTCCTGGAGGCATCCGTCGCCAGCTATGGTGTATATGTTGTAATCGAAGATTGGGAAATCGGGCTTGTTGAAGTGGCTTGCGAGGTGTTTTTGTGCTATTGCCATTCCGACGGCGTTTGAGATGCCCTGGCCGAGTGGGCCTGTTGTTACTTCAATGCCGCGGTCGGGGTCGTATTCGGGGTGGCCGGGGGTTTTGCTTGCCCATTGGCGGAAACTCTTTAGCTCGTCGAGACTTATGTCAAAACCGCATAGGTGTAAGAGCGAGTATAGGAGCATGCTTCCGTGGCCTGCGGAGAGGATGAAGCGGTCTCTGTTGTGCCAATGTGGGTTTTTGGGGTTGAAACGGAGGTTTTTTGTCCATAGGGTGTATGCAGCGGCGGCCATTCCCATTGGCATTCCTGGGTGGCCTGAGTTTGCTTTTTGTACTCCGTCGATTGATAAAAATCGGATTGTCTGGATGCAAAGCTCGTCTATTTCGTTTAGACCGGGTTTTTTGGTTTTGGTCATAATTTGTTTCCTACTAACATGTTATACCCTTAAGGGTAGTAAATTTCCGCGAATAAAGCTGTAACAGTTTTTTTAAGTTACTTACCCGCGGATAAACGGGAAAATTCAATTTAGATCAGTATAACAATACTCTTGTGTCAAAAACGGAATAGATACCATAGCTTTATAGAGGGGTTTGTGCAACCGAATTATTTAGGTTTTATTAGTCGCTGGTCACTGATCGCTAGTCGTTAGTTGGTTGTCTCTCGCTGGGTGGTGTTTGCGTAAGTCTTTGTTATGTAAGGACTTATGGTCGTTTAGATTGCAAATTGGGTTTGTTTTGCATAAACATAAATGAGTAACTTAGTAAGTTAGAGCGTTTTAAGTTTTCGTGCTCTGTTTTCCGATATGTTTTATATGAAAGCTTATCCTATAGAATTACGAAAACGGGTTTTAAATGCTGTAGATGAAGATGTTGGAACACGAAAAGAAATTGCAGCTA
>SDBT01001885.1_pt1 | contig 37664 bp, 37 predicted proteins | sample 2277101 | NCBI WGS metagenome assembly SDBT01 (sample SAMN10404973, study PRJNA504765) | marine sediment metagenome | isolation source: marine sediment core GS10_PC15, 103 cmbsf | place: Arctic Ocean: Southern Knipovich Ridge | collected 2010 | reverse complement strand
AAAGCAAGTGGATTCCTAATTCACAGAAAATTGCTCCACAAGATTCATGAATCGTGCCGAGTCTAACATTTTCTCCAAAGGCTTGACATTCCGTCGCTCCGACGGTAGAATTCTTTTTCTTGTATTGGGGTCGTTGGTTATCCGACCAAGAAAATGAATTACCTTAAATATATTTTGATGGAGTTTAAAATAAGGGAGTGTGACGATTTATTGATATTATTATCAAACTCAATTCATCTCACCCATGAAGGAGCGAGTTTTCTTGAGTAGTGATGATAAAAAATGATGGACCGCATTTTAGACAGGTCTTATGTGTTTTTGATATATGATTATTATTATTTGTATAAAATTTATTTATCATAGTTTATCATTTTTATTTTGTGGTTTATTAAAAGCATTACCGTATAGATATTTAAATTATACACACTATTTCAATTTTTAAATTTACATGGAATTCTCGCAGATATTATCGGAGAAAGATCAAGAGTCGCATTTGAATTAAGTCAATTTAATTTTTAACTAAAATCCAAATCCAAACTAACATCATATAAAGATAATTGTGAAAACTTTTAAAAAAATAGGAAGAAAATTATTTTTAAAATTATTTTTATAATACAAATCGACTGAATCGATTCATCTGGCCATAATAGTCGAATAATGCATCTATTCCTCTTATTCGTAAGTCAGTATTAAGGCATATTTTGTTGTGTAGAAATCCAACAGGCGGTATTTTGGCAATTTCATTGGCAATATTATTAACTTCTTCTTCCAGTTTTTCTCGTGGGACACTCAAGCTAACTAGACCAATTTTTTCTGCTTCTTTTCCAGTTATTGTTCGACCAGTCATTAATAGATATCGTGCTTTTTTGACACCTAAATAGAATTGCCAGAGAGGCATACTCTGAGCACCGCCCCATTTTACAGCAGGGTGCCCTAATATTGCATCTTCAGCTGCTACTGAGATATCACACAGTAATTGAAGGTAACAGCCTGCATCAGTGCAGTAACCATGAACTTGTGCGATAGTAGGTTTTGGAAAATACAATATACGTGGATATTTCGCATATATTTTTTTATTTAAGATTTCATACGAGTTTTTATATTTCCATCCTCCTTCTGGTGTTGTCATATAGTAAGAGCCCTTAAGATCAAAACCTGAGCAGAAACTTTTGCCGTTACCTTTTAACACAATTACTTTTGCATTATCATCAGCTTCAGCATGATCAAATACTGCATCTATATCATCAAGCAGTTGGTGACTCAAGGCGTTATGCTTTTCGGGTCTATTTAAGGTTATATATCCAATTTTGTTTGTAGTTTCATAAATTACAGTTTCAAACTCCATATTCTTACCTTTTAGTTTTAATTTTATTAATTGATTTTATCCACTAAAACATTTAAGACTTAAGATTTTTATTTAAATGGCGGACCATAGAAAATTAGAAGATTTTATTAAAAAAGAGATTTACAAGTCAAAAACATTAGTATGTTTTAATAACTCTAAACAAAATTAAATAAATTTTTAGATCCCTTATAAAAAAAAAGAAGAAAAAATTTTATGAAGATAGAGATTCTATCTAAAGGCATCAAGAGTTATTAAGATGGTAAAATAACTCTATCGATGGCGTGAATTATGCCATTGTCCGCTTCAATATTAGGTTTAATTAGCTTCGCTTTATTTACCATTACGCCCTTTGAAGTGTCTATCTTAATTTTCTGGCCATTTAGAGTCTTTATTTTCTTCTTACTTAAAAGATCAGCTATCATTACTTTACCTTTGATTGTATGGTATAAAAGAATTCCCTTTAACTTCTCGGGATCTTCTAATAAAGCATTCAATGTTTCAGTAGGAAAATCTGAAAAAGCTTCATCTGTTGGGGCAAAAATAGTAAATGGTCCACCAGTTGAGAATGTATCTACAAGACCAGCAACTTCGGCAGCTTTTAATAAAGTAGAAAAGCTACCTTCTTCATTTGCAACTTCAAGAATATTTGACATCATTATTTCCCTTTGTTTTTAATTTAATAATAGTATCTATAATTTTGAAACAAATCAGAATATTTAAAAGTTCTGATTAGAATAACTTAGGCAAAAAAAGAAGTTAAAATTAGGAGAATTTTAGATTTTCATTCAAAATTAATATTTTGTTTTATTAGGAATAAAACTACAGAACTCGTTCATTGCGAAATTTATCACATTTTTGAATTTAGGGCTTTTTCTTGTGGGACATGAAAAAATTCTACCTGTTCATATTTCTTTTTTAAAAAGTTTTATACATAATAGTGAATGTTACAGTGATATGATTCAAATAGCGGGTATTCAAATAGCCCCAATATTTCTCGATGCCCAAAAAACGTGGAAAAAATTAGAACGATATATTAGAGAAGCCAAATCTAACGGGGCAGAGTTAGTAACATGGGGAGAAACACTAATTCCATGTTATCCTACATGGATATGGCTACAAGTTCCAAGAAATCATCAGAAAACCGTTTATGGTAAATATTGGAAGGAGAGTCTCAAGTTAAATGAAAGTAATATCATCAAAGAAATGAAGGCTTTAGCAAAGGAATTAGGAATAATGATGATGGGAGGAATTGCTGAAAAGGATGGTGCATCGATTTATTGTACTCTTCTCACGATAAATCAAGATGGCAAAGTCTTAGGACGACATCGCAAAGTCAAACCAACTTATTTAGAACGTTTAGTTTGGGCTGATGGTGATGGGTTAGGACTTAAAACGTATAAGCTAAATGATGTAAAAATCGGTGGTTTAAATTGCTGGGAGAATTGGCTCCCATTAGCAAGAGCTAAATTACATCTACAAGAAGAAATCTTACATGTAGCGGTTTGGCCTGGAAGTTTAGAGTTAACGCAAGACATATCAAGATTTATTGCCCTCGAAGGGAGATCCTGGGTTATTTCAGTTTCTGGTCTTTTTCGTCCCGAGGATGTTTCTCATTTAGAAAAAGATGAATTTCCTATAAAGGATATATTGGAATCCCGTGAAAAAAGCTGGCAAAATGGGGGAACTCTTATTGTAGATCCACGGGGAAAGGTTGTTGCAGGACCTTTAGTTGATGAAGAGGGTATTATTTACGCTAGTATTGATCCAATTCTAGCTATTGAAGAACGTCATGATTTAGATATTAGTGGTCATTACTCGCGCTTTGATATCTTCAACAAGCCTTAGTTCGAATAATTTTTGACAAACTAGATAATTAGTATAGATGATTCCTTCAAATAAATATTGTTTACTTCAATCCAAGTTTAATTTTTTCTTGTTCGATCAGTTCTCGCCGTAAGATCTTGCCTGAACCTGATTTTGGAATATTATCTACAAATTCAACCTCTCGAATCTTTTTGTACGCAGAAATTCTTTCAGCAACCCAATCCATAATTTCTTGCTCTCCTACCTTACCTTTAGAAGCAGATTTTAAAATTATAAAAGCCTTCGGAATTTGTCCAATATCCATTTCTGCAGATGGCTTACCAATAACAGCAGCATCAAATACATGTGGATTCTTAAACAGTAAGTCCTCAAGTTCTGCAGGTGCAATACTCCAACCTTTATATTTTATCATTTCTTTAATACGGTCGACTAGATGCTCATACTCCTCTTCATCAATGTAAGCCATATCACCCGTTCTCAGCCATTTTTCACCAGTGTTAGGTTCAGTCCAAAATGCTCCCTCAGTAGCTTCAGGTGCTTTCCAATAGCCTTTCATAACTTGAGGGCCTTTAATAACCAATTCGCCAATCGCTCCTCTTTCAGGCAGCTCCTCGCCAGTCTCTAAATCAATAATCTTATGAAAAGTATCTGGAAGTAAAGTACCTTGAGATTCTATTTTAGGACGATACATAGGATTTACAGCAACAACGGGAGAAGCCTCAGTTAACCCCCAACCGTGTTGGATGGTCACTTCTTTAGCGTTGCATCTCTCTTTTGCGAGTTTATCGAACTTTTCAATAAGTTCGAGAGGGATTGGTGCGGCACCATTGTTAAAAATTTTGAGGTTTCTCCAATCATATCCTTTTACGTTTGGATCTTCGAGGTGTCGAACTACTGCAAGAAAGATTGGAGGTACGCATAAACTGTATGTAGCTTGATATTTTTCTAAGAGTTCACAGAATTTTTCCACTTCGAATCGTTGCATGACTACTTGTGCCGCTCCTAACCAAATTGCTTGGTTCATTAACACATTTAGACCATAAATATGGTAAAGAGGAAGTACAGTCATAGCGATATCTATTTCACTTAATTCGAAATATTGCGAAGTTTGGAGTATATTCGATACCAGATTGTAGTGTGTAAGCATAGTTCCTTTAGGTAAACCGGTTGTTCCACTCGTGTATACTAGTGCAGCGAGATCTTCTTTAGGATTGAAATTGTATTCTGGTGGTTTTGGTTTTGTTTTGATCATTAGTTCTGACCATCCAATGGTTCCCTCGGGTATTTCTGATATCTCTTCTTCCTCTTCTGATTTTATTACTATTATGTTTTTGAGGTTGGTTTTGTCTTTGATTGCTGATACAATAGGGTATAAAGGTTGGAAAACAATAATCGTTTCTGCTCCAGAGTCATTTGCTTCATATTCTACTTCAATTTCTTTAAATTGTGGATTCATAGGAACAAGAATGGCCCCTGCTTTTTCTAATCCATAGAAAGAAATTCCCCACTGGATTGAATTCGGACTATATAGGGCAACTCTATCTCCTTTTTTCACTCCTAAATCTTTTAATGCTGTCGCGAAAATATCAACCTTTTCTTTAAAATCTTTGAAAGTTATTTCTTTAGGGTATAAGAAGGCTGGTCTCTCTGGAAATCTTTGAGCTGTATCTTCTAAAATTTTATGAATAGGAATTTCGGGATAATAAAGATGACCTCTTTTGAATTTAACCACTAACTTCACCTATTTAAGTACTAATTTAACCACTTTGTAAAATCTTTATTGAAAATTTTCGAAAGTATAGTATTTAAGTATAATTTAATAGTATAATAAATATTTGTGGAAACTACAATATTTAAAAAATTTGAAGAATATTGAGAAAATATGAAAATGAGATTCTATTACCTTTTTTTAACATATAACACTTTTTGAATTCTCGTCAATTATAAAATTCTCGTAAGAAATAAAAGCGGTGCCAATCAGGATTAACAATAGAGATGTGTTTACTGGTGAGGTAAAAGAATTCAATGTCAAATTTTATTTTTTTCTACATATTGCTGGTGGTACTCCTCTGCTTCCCAAAATAATGAGGCTGAGACAATTTGTGTTACAATCGGCTTTTTAAAGCGTTTTGTTGCTTCAAGGTTAGCTTTAGAACTCATCGCTTTTTCTTTTTGTTCTGAATTAAGATAAAAAATAGCCGATCGATATTGTGTACCAACATCAGGACCTTGACGATTTAGTGTTGTTGGGTCATGAATCATCCAAAATACATCTAGCAGCTCATCATAGGATACTTTAGATGTGTCAAATGTGACCTCTAAAGCTTCTGCATGACCTGTTTTATGAGAACATACATCACCATAGGTAGGTTCTGTAAAAGAACCACCAATATATCCCACTCGAGTAGATAAGACACCGTTTATTTTTCTATAATTCGCTTCTACTCCCCAGAAACAACCAGCTGCAAAAATGGCTTTTTGAATCTCCATAATTCTAATTTAATAATTTTAAAAGTTAAACCTAAGCCTAATTTTATATAAATTAGGAACGTATATTAGATTTTTTTAATAAGTAGCTAGAACCTAAATTAAGAGAAAGTTTAAATTATAAATCTATAGAGGGTTATATGTATTTAGGCTGTAAAAATTTTTTAAATTGATAATAATAATTATAAAAAAAAATAAAGAAGAGAAAACAATTATATAAATTATTTTAAACTTATAATCGAGAGTTAACTAAATCTCAGAAAATGTATAAAAAGGAAGAATAAGATGGGGAATCGTTTGAAGGATAAAGTAGCCATAGTTATTGGAGCAGGACAACAACCGGGAGATACGATAGGTAACGGGAGAGCTATATCAATTCTTTTTGCCCGTGAGGGCGCTAAAGTAATGCTTGTTGATCAACATCTTGACTCTGCTCAAGAGACAAAGTCGATGATTGATAAAGAGAGCAATAAATCTTTCACTTTTGAGGCCAATATTGTTAGAGAGGACGATTGCCACCGAATAGCTGAGAAATGCGTTGATTTTTATGGTCGGATCGATATCCTTGTCAATAATGTTGGTATTGGAGAAGGAGATCGGAGTATAGTAAAATTGAGCGAAGAAATATGGGATAAAATTTTTGATGCAAACCTGAAAGGAATGTTTTTCACGTGTAAATATGTATTACCAGTGATGGAGAAACAGGAAAGTGGTTCTATAATAAATATTTCTTCTGTTGCGGCTGTTTGTGCCGTGCCCTTAGTAGCATATAAAATATCAAAATCAGGGGTTAATTCCTTAACTCATCAAATAGCCATGAAATATGCAAAGATAGGAATCCGCGTTAATGCGATCATGCCTGGATTAATGAATACCCCTATTGCTATTGAAGGAATAGCAAGAACAACAGGGAGACGAAAAGAGGATATAATCAAATATAGGAATAACTTAGTACCTCTAAAAGGGGGAATGGGAGATGCCTGGGATACAGCTTACGCAGCTCTTTTCTTGGCATCAGATGAGGCAAAATTTATTACCTCAGTTATACTCCCAGTTGATGGAGGTCAAAGCTCAAAAATTGGATGAATTAAAGGTAAAATATATAATAAAATTATTTTTTAAAACTAATTATAGTAATCAGATTTAGGTGAATAAACAATTACAGAAAAAGTAGAAGAAAGCCAAAAACAAGGAAAAAAAGTTAATAGAGGAAGACTAAGTAAACCCCGAATTTACCCATTAAGAGAATCAGAATGGAATGAAGAAATGAAAACCATCTTAAAACCAATGGTTAATGAAAAAAGCGGTCATATTCTTAATATTTTTAAAACTTTAATTCGACATGAGAAACTCCTTAAACGATGGAATGTCTTTGCTACACATGTTTTGCTTAAGTCTTCTCTCCCAGCAAGGGAACGAGAGATTCTCATACTTCGTATAGGTTGGCTTTGTCAATCAGAGTATGAGTGGGGGCAACATGTTAAGATAGGAAAAGAGACGGGTCTAACTGATGATGAAATTCAACGTATCATTGAAGGTCCAGATTCAGATGGTTGGGATAGATTTGATGCGGCGTTACTTAAAGCCGTAGATGAACTTTATTATAACACTTTTATTAGTGATCTTACTTGGAAGACACTTACTAAGCGGTATAATACTCACCAACTTTTAGATTTGATTTTTACCGTTGGTCAATATAACCTTGTAAGTATGGCACTAAATACACTGGGTATACAGTTGGAAAAAGGTACTAAAGGTTTTCCTGAGTAAAAGAAGTATTATATTGTGTTCTCATTTTTCTCATTATAGATCTGATAGCTATCCTTGAAAAGAATATTCTTTTTTATTTTCAGTAAAAAGTAAAAGTTAACATTAAATCATTAATTGTATTCTGAGGAAACAAAAAAGATTTTTGAAATGGAACGAATCATAATCTTTATAGACAATAGTAACATTTTCCAAGGCTTTAGGAAATATAGAGTGAAGGTCGACTATGAAAAACTGAAATACGCTTTAATCAAAAATCGAAAATTGCAATACATATTTTTATATGAAGGTGTTGTGTATCCCATGAGTCCAGAGAAGAAAAAGTGGTATAAAGATTTAAGTAATAAAAGCGGATATACAATTAAAGCGAGCTTTAATAAGATAGTCTCGAATTATGTCATGGAAAAGAAAATTGATATACAAATCGCGATTGATATAATTTCTCTTGGGTATGAAAATGCGTATGATACTGCGGTACTGGTATCTGGAGACGGGGATTTTGTACCAGTTATTAAAAAAATAAAAGAATTGGATATAAATATAGAAGTATGGGCATTTAGATATTCTTTAGCAAATGCTTTAAGGGAAGCTCTCGACAAGCAAAAGATCTATTATCTCGATGATATTTTAAATGAAATAAAAATGTAAAAACTCCTAATTTCTAATCATATTTTCCCGTCTTTAAGTCCATTATCAATTGTGAAGTCGATTTTTTTCGTAATTTCTCCATCCTTTTTATAATCCTCTTTAGGGAGCTTTATTTTATTCATTTTTTCTTTGGCAATTTTGTCAATACCTAAAATCTTAGTAGATTTTATACCTAGAGTTATTATTCCAAAACTTAAAATCAAGCATAACCAGAAAAAGAGATAAATACCTAATATTTGAGCAAAAAATCCGGATAAAATCATACTTAAAGGAGCAACTGAATTAGAGATAAGGATAACTATTGAGATTGCTCTTCCCTGTTTTCTAGGAGCTATTACTTTTTGAATTAACGTCAGCATAAGAGTATTAGTGATTGCCATAACTAGACCTATAATCAAAGGACCTATCCCCATAAACCAAAAAACACCTTTTGGAGATAATATTATAAAAAAAGCACCCACTAATTCGAAATATGTTAATTGAACAATAATTAATACATTCCGATTCCAATTTTTCTTTAGAAGGACGACTACTGATCCTAGTACGAGGCCCACATTAAAGAAAACCATTACAAGCGCATAATCCCCCTCATCTCCAGCATGCGTGAATTCAACGAAATTCGGCATAAGTACGTAAAAAGGTACAAGGAGAAAAGTTAAAAACGCAAAAATTACTAGTAATGAAATTAATCCCTCAATTTCTTTTAAGGCTAATATTCCTTCCTTAAATTCTTTTTTAAAACTCGATTTCTTCTTCTTTTTTCTTTTTCTTTTTTTTACAGAGAATTTTAAGAAAATCGAAGGAATAACAGCAATAGAAAATGTGATTATATCAACCCAAAGTATTTGGCCAATGGTAAAAAATGCTATTAAAGTGACTGCAATTAAGGGGGCTAGAACATTAAGCAATCCTATTGCTAAAAAGCTAATAGAATTAAGTCTTGAGAGATGTCTTTGAGGGACCATAAAAGGGATCACAGAAAGTAGAGCAGGTTGATGAAATGCTTGACAAACTCCTCTCAATGCAATTAAAATAAAAATTGGGATTAAACTAATATTTCCAAATACTAATAAAATTATTATTCCTAAAGTTAAGATTGCTTGAAGAAGATCGGCTATTATAATAATTTTTTTTTTATTCCATCGATCAGCATACACACCTGTAAAAGGAATTAATATCATGACTGGAGCAAAACTTAGGAAAATATGCTATTGATAAAAAAATGAGACTTCCAGTTTCACTGCTAATCCACCAGATTATGGCGAACATAACTATTGATGAACCAAAAAGTGAAAGTAATTGACCTATCAGTAAAAAGATAAAGCTTTTAAATTTTTCTTGTTCATTTGGTAATTTTACTTTATTCTTTTTATCCATGGAATTATCTGAATCTGATTTATCTATATCACTTATATATTTAAATCTTATAAAAACCTTAAGTTATTTTAAAAAGCAGTTAACCCATCCGTTTGCGGGGATTAGCGGATTGCAGGGTGGGATGTTTTTCAGAGAACTTATATTGAAAAAAGTGAATTACATTATAATTTTCATGTATGGTCAAGCTTTGCGGTAGTTGTGATAATGAAAAATGGTGGAGAAAAGGAAGAGAATTTTAAAACTTGATAATTATTTTTTTAAAATCTGTGATCTAATTCTGTTCCGCAGTTGGGACAATGTTTTTTTTCTTGACTTATTTTTTTCAATTTAATAAATTTATTTAATTCTTTTTCTAGGTTTGAGTATATATCTTTAAGCATAATATCTTCAATTGAAATTAGATTTAACTTTCCTTTTTGATATAAAACAAGTTTTTCTTCTTTTCTTTTCATGTAATCTTTCCCATGAAAACCCCAATATTCAATATAAGTTTTAGATTTAGGTAAATACCAATCATACTTAATTGAATTACCCCGCACTTTTATTGTATTCTCATATTCATGATCAATACCTAATCGATGAAGATAATTATCGATTACTAATTCGCCTTTCGATCTTACAACATGTCCATCAAAACATTTAAAGGATGTAGCTACTTGAGGTCGATATTTCTTTTGATAAAATTTTGTAATTTTTCTTTTAGCCCAATAAATAATTATAAAACAAACAACAAAAACAATACCTCCTAATATAAAAGCTATAGTAGTTTTGCTCAATGTTAATCACTTATTCAAATTTCTTGGATTTAAAAAATTATGTAATCTATAATTTTAATTCCACAATAAGATATTTAAATACGCTGTTAATATTTCGTCCAAACCGATTAGCAGCACCAGTGATAAGAAAATCAAATTAAAGGATTGGAAATTCTGTTTAATAAAACCTAATAAATTTAAAAAATTTTAGAACATATGAGAACAACAATTTATTATTTTACCGGAACGGGTAATTCACTAAAAATCGCGAGACTTCTTTCTGAAAAATTAGAAGATTGTGAACTTATACCAATTGCGAAGATTTGGCAAATGGAGAACCTTACATCGACGAGTGAAAAAGTTGGTTTTATTTTCCCTCTGTATTATTCGGGGTTGCCTAAAATAGTCTTTGATTTTATAAAAAAAATAGATCTTAATAAATCCAATTATTTTTTTGCGGTTATAACGAGCGCTGGAGATATTAACGAATTGCCTTTACAACAGTTAGAAAAGATTCTAAAAACGAAAACAAAAACGCTTAGTGCTGGATTTTTTATCTCTATGCCCAATAATTATATTATTGGTTTTGATATTCACTCAGAAGAACGTCAAAAAGAGTTTTTCGAAATGGCATTTAAACAAATTGAATCAATCCCTGAAATTTTAAAGAATAAAAAAGAAAATCTCAATCAAGATGTGTTTGAAAAAGTTTTAAGCAGGAGTGAAAAATTCAATAAAACTTTTCGTAAGAAGGTGTATGAGAGTGATAAATCATTCTACGCCGATGATAATTGCAATAGTTGTGGTATATGTGAAAAAATTTGTCCAGTAAACAATATTATACTAAAAGAGGGGATACCGGAATGGCAACATAAATGCCAGCAATGCTTAGCATGTATTAATTTTTGCCCTGAAAAGAGTATTCAATTTGGTACAAAAACTTTAACAACGAATAGATATCATCATCCTGAAATTTCAGTTCAGGATTTGTTAAACCAGAAATAGTATTATAATGATTATGCAAATCATTTTTGAATAATTTGAATCCCTGAGAGAGGAATGGAATGTTTAAATGAATAACAATTTAGAATTTGTACTTAAATTCATTTTTTTAACACTCATTCATGGAAATGAACATGTTCGAAATTAAGAATTTATTAGCTTGAAATCTTAATTAGAATAAGAATAAATTAGAAAAAAAAGGTGATGAGTAAGTGAGTGTTGAAGTTTATCTTAATAAAAGTATTAAAGAAATTATGGCCGAATTTCCTGAAATTGAACATATTTTAGAAGAGTATAGGATTGGTTGTGGGACATGCGGCGAAGCCTTATGCCTATTAAAAGATATCATCGAAATTCATTATTTAGAGGGGGATTTGGAAGCAGAATTAATGGCAAGAATTTCGCAAGCTATTTTTTCTGAGAAGACAATTAAGTTTCCAAAAAGGAAAAGAAAGCCACAAGGTCTAAGAGAAATTAAATATTCCCCTCCAATGAAGAAAATGGTTGACGAGCATGTTCTTATAAAGAGATGGCTGGCTCTCATACCGAAAGTTATTGAAAATTTAGACTTAGAGACCGAAGAAGGTTTGCAACTTATTAATGATGGCATCGATTTTATTCGTAATTACGCTGATAAATACCATCATGCAAAAGAAGAAGATGAGGCTTTCAAGTATTTTGATAAAAATTTAGATATTTTTAAAGTTATATTAGAGGATCACAAAAAAATTCGGAGTTATGTGAAAGCAATGCTTCAAGCTATTAAAGATAAAGATAAAAAAACTCTTACAGAATATTTATGTTCTTACAGTGAGATATTGCCTGAACATATAAAAAAGGAAGATGAAATTTTGTATCCTTGGATGGATAGAAACTTATCTACTAAACAAGTCGGTCAATTAAACTCAAAATTTAATGATATTGATGAAAAATATGGAGATGCTCCTAAAAAGCATAGAAATTTTATAGCGAAGTTAGAAAAAGAATTAAATTAATTAAATAAGAAGAGATGAGAGATTAACAACAATTAAAAAGAGATTTTAATTTTTCAGTCGTTTTGGTATGTATTTTTAAGCTTCAAGACCAATTACTATATAATTGCACAATTAATCTTCTTTTTCATCAGATTGATACTTTAACTTTAACGTTCTAACCAAAATCTTTTTAGTTTTCTTCCTTTAATAGGAAAATTTCTTGAAAATTATTTAATTTTATCTATTGACAGACTGTAAACATTAGTTTTTAATTCATTATTATTCTTAAAATAAAATAAATTTTCATCTTTTCTGAAAAAAGGTGATAAAAGACCTCCACTTATTAACATATAGGTAATAGGAGCATTCTCTAATACAAATGCTTTTGTTTTTTTTAGGAATTCTGGTATTGCAATGATAATGCCCATCTCAACCATATGCCCCCCTTTATCATGTTCAATTACCATGAATATCTCATCTGAAAATTTTGCTAGTAAATCAAATTTGTATACCAAATTCTCATAATAAGTTTTTTTAAATTGATTTTCAAAAAATCCTAATAATTTCTCATTAGAATTAATAATATCGCGAATATCCTTTAAATTAGCATAATTCTCTTCTATATAAGAGCCACATATGAAAATTTTATGCTTTAAAAATCCAGTACCGGAGAATATCTCAAGAAATTCATCTAAAAATTGTTCCCATGTATCATTATGCGAAACTTCCAATTTTTTCACTTCACTTTATGAAATAAGTTAAAAATTCATTAATTCTATTCATTTATTATAAATTGAAATGAATTGACTCAATTATATTTGAGTTAAATTTAAATATGCATTTACTCTTATTTTACTTGAAGAATAATGAAATTTGATTTAAAAACCCGTAGAGTGATAAAAAATTCAAACTCCTAAAAAATATGAAAATGTTAGAAAAGATTTAGAAATTATCTCAGAAAAAACACGATACAAAATTCTGCTCACTATATTTGCTAGTAAACAGTCATTATCCTTCAGCCAATTGAAGAAAATATTGCCTTCTATTCAGGAAAACAGATTAAATTACCATTTAAAAGTATTAAAAGATAATAATTTAATCAGAAATGAAAAAAAGAAAGAATATAAACGTAATGAACTACGCTCCTTCTATTCTTTAAGTAAAAAGTCTCTGAATTTGCTAGAAATTCTTGGATTATCAAATGTAAAGTCTGAATTCGCGGCCCTCTTTAAAAAATTAACAGATTAACACATATTTATTCTTTTAAATGTTTAACAACACGACAAAATCCAAACCTTTATCCGAATATTAAAATCGTGAGGATTTAGTGTTCTCTCCTTTCTGTTTATTTTTCGTTTTAAATCTAAACTATAAATTTTGAACCAAAATATTTTTTAATAATTTTAACAAAAATATACATATGTCAAAAAATGAATTAGAGAATCAAATTTTTGGGATAAAAAACAATTTAACAAAAATCGAAGAAGGAGCTGAGAGAAAGGAGCTTTATATTAAAAATAAACTTTATAAGGAGTATGCACCAAAATTTACTGAAATTGAATCAACATTACAAATAGAGCAAAATAAATTGGGTAATATAAATAGAAAAATTGAAGAAGAAAATAGAAAGACCGAAGAATTACTTTCTGTGAAAAAAGAATTAATCGCTCGTATAAAAGAGATAAAGAGAAAAGATAGTGATTTGAATAAAGAAAAGACAAAAAAGTTAAACGCGGAAGTAAAGGCAATAGGGAAAGAAAAGCATACCAAAATGAATGTTATTTCAAAAAAAATAAAGACATTCGAAAAAGAGTTAAAAGCCATAAGCCATTAATAGATAATTAGAATTTAAATGATGATATAGATTATCGATTTTCACTTTGAGAAAAGAAATCTATATTGCTTATTTTTGTTAATTAAAAATTGTATTCCTCTTCAAAAAATACAAAATAAGAGTTGATTTGCACTTTTAAGAAAATATTTATAAAGAGAAAAATGAAATCATAAATGATGAAATTTTCAAATAATTTCTATAAAAAAATCAATTCTGAACTGGTAATATTAACAGTGATGTTTTTATTCTTTATCCAGTTAGTTGGTGATTTAATTGAATCAATATATATGTTAGATCTTCTAAATTTGACATTGGATGAAAAAGCATTAGGGTTATTATTTTTGTTAACACCATTTATCTTGTTAGTGTTTAGATATAAGATTCCTAACTATTTTTTAGAAGCTGTAATTGTAATCACTATAATTTCACGTTTGATTTCTCCATTTTTAGATACTGCGAATAGAATCATAAGTGCAGGATTAGGTGTAGGATGTTTTATGCTTTTCTTGCCTTTATATTTTTCACAACACATAAAAAATCATAATATGGATGAGGTGGAAAAACTAAGTTTAAAATTTGGCGCGGGACTTGCATCAGCTATTTTACTCTCAATTACATTCAGAGCACTCAATTCAACAGTTGATATTTCGACTTACGGAATATTTCAAATAATTGCTTGGTTTCTTGCCGTAATGGCTATTCTCTCGATAATTGGTAAAATAAAGGTAAAACAAATGGTGGGATCTACGAATACCCCTTATGATGAAAAAATACATATTGAAGGAGAAGAAATAGCTGAAAAAAGGAAAAATTCTAAGGGAATTAAATTCTTGGCTCTTGGACTTATTAGTACCTTAACTCTTAATTATTTTGCTTTTAGTAGTCCCACTGTTATATCAAGATGGACTGAAGGAAATTATATACTTATTACAATTGCTATAGCATTGATGATTACAATAACTATATGTGTCTTGACGTTTAAACCAAACATTCTCGGAAAATTAAATTCACGGGGACTTTGGTTATGGAATGCTTTTTTTGCGATTTCACTTATTTTAACAATCACAGTTCATACATTTCAATTTCCAGTTAGCCCCACTTCAGTCTCTATCATTTTAAACCATCCGCCTTATTGGTATTACTATATTCCTTTAGTAGTAATGATAGCACTATTACCTATAGTTTTTATTGATTTTGTATTTTTATCTCGAGAGATTATTAAGCGACGACCAAGTCCATCTAAGTTAGGAATGGGTTTCGGGGCAGGAGGTTTATTTCTCATTCTAGTATCATTTATACTTATATTTACAAATGTTTGGGGTTATATAGAACCTGTAAGTCCTATTTTTCGCAATTTATTCTGGCTTCCCTTTTTATTACTATCAATCTTTTTATTACTAGCAATTACAATTCCAACTAGAGGAATCTTCGAAAAAAGTTTAGTAGAATTCAAAAATTTATTTACCAACTTATTTGATAAATTAGTTATTGCTTTATTTCTTGCACTTTTAGTAATTGGAACTAGTGTTTCATCAATAGTATGGGAATCGCGTTCTAAAGCACAAGATACAAGTGGGATAACTTCACTTACAGTAATGACATATAACATTCAGCAAGGGGTGAACACTACTGGTGATAAAAACTATGAAAAACAGTTAGCAGTGATTAAAAATGTTAATCCAGATATTATCGGTTTACAAGAGTCTGACACTGCCAGAATTTCTGGCGGCAATTCGGATGTAGTACGTTATTTTGCTACTAGATTGAATTATTATTCTTTTTATGGTCCAAGAACAGTAACTGGTACCTTTGGAGCCGCGATTTTATCAAGATTTCCAATTATTAATGCAAAGACAATATTTACTTACAGTGATGAGGACGAAATAGGAACAACTGAAGTTCAAATTAGAGTAGGGTCAACGATCTTTAATGTCTACGTGAATCATCCAGCTGGAAGTGATGAGGCAAAATTAGCTCATATCGAAGGTTTAATGGATCGACTTAGTAGTAAAACTAATGTAATTTCAATGGGAGATTTCAATAGTCGAGAAAACTCAATTTATTATAATATGTCTGTATCTGTTTTACAAGATGTTTGGTTAACACAATGGCCAACAGGAGTAGATGACAATGGGCTTGATATGTCAGACCGAATTGATCATATTTTTGTCTCTCTTAGTTTTACAGTTTTGGAAACGCGATTTATTACAGATTCGCAATCAGATCATCCAGCACTTTGGAGTGAAATCCAATTTTAATCTCTAATTTTTTTATATCAACGACATATTTGTATATTCAATGAATTTAAAAACTAGAACATAATAATAATAATTATTGACAAAAATTAACTTAAATTGAGTTATAATTAATAATTCAAAAATCCATTTTTCAATTATATTGTTAACTTTGAGAGGGGAGAGTTATTAAAAGTAAGAAAAATCTGACAATTTTGTTTTTATGTCTATTAGGTGTTAATGTTTTTATTATTTCTTCTGAATTAAGAGATTTCAAAAGTAATATTGTTGAAACAGACAAGAAAATCATTCAACAGCCAGTTAAGATTCCTAATACTGAAAATGAAACTACAGATACTTTTTCTAATCCACCTAAAATATCAGCTCCCCTAACAGCGAAAGAAGCCTATGCTATTATTATTGGAATTGCTGATTATCCCGGAGCTGATAATGATTTGACATATACTGACGATGATGCTCTTGATGTCTATCTTATGTTGATAAATGATTATAATTTTAAACCTGAAAATATCATATATCTCGTAAATTCTGAAGCTACAAAAAATGCAATTAATAATGCCTTTGATCAAATTGCTTCATTGATAAATCCAGATGATATTTTTTTCTTTTATTATTCAGGACATGGAGGATTTGGTAATGAAACTGGTCCATACTATCGGAATATAGAATCACCACATAACTATCCAAATAATTATGACAATACTTGGAGTATTTCACATCCAGGAGCAGATTATATGAGAGTTCACTTTGTGCGTTTTGATAGTGAAAATTATTATGATTATGCATTAGTTGGTGATTCAGATGTAGCTGCTGGCTACTATTATGAAGAATTTACAGGGGATTATGACGGAGATTTTTGGTCAGCTTATATACCAGTGTCCAACTATTATATTCGATTTGTTTCAGATTCTAGTGGAACCGATTATGGATTTAAGATTGATAAATACGAAGTTCTTAAAGACTTAAACACTCATTATATAAACTCTTATGATTCAATTCCAGATTCTCCGAGTAATAATTACATAGATACATTAATTGACTCAAAATTAGATAATATAAATGCTTCTGAAAAATATATTATTATCGATTCGTGTAATAGTGGTGGTTTTATTCCTGAAGTGCAAGAAATAGGAAGATATATTATGACTGCATCTGCAGCTGATGAAGAAAGTTTAGAAGTTACAAGTTTAGAACATGGACTTTTCACTTATTATCTCCTTGAAGCTAAAAATAATGCAACTGATATGAATGGGGATGGTGTGCTTTCAATGGAAGAAATTTATTCATATACCTATTCACAAACAGTATCTGAATCTTCCTCCCTTGGATCAATTCATCATCCACAGCAATATGATGGAATAAGTGGTGAAGCTGTTTTATTTCCTGCCTTAGGTTCAGTTCTATTAGATGCAACTGGAAATACATTATTTTATTCGTTTAATCTTTATGGAATAGGTGAGATTAAAGAGTTATTTATCGTTGTTTGCAGTGTAGGCCAAAATGTAACTATGAAATTTGAAGACCTAACTGTGAATCCACCGACTAATACTGGTTTTGGATTATATTCAGGATCAATTCAATTAGATTATGTTTCAAATTTCACTGGTTATGGAATTTTTGCGAAAATCCAAGGAAATACATTTATTTCTATAAACAATACTATCTCAAGTGATTCAGATTCCGATTTACTTGATGATATTTTTGAGATCATAAATGGTTTGGATCCATCAACGAATGATACTGATTTAGATGGGCTAGATGATTATTATGAATTTTATAGTGATACTAATCCATTATTGAGTGATACTGATAATGATGGTTTATCAGATGGAGATGAAGTGTTAACATATTTTACAGATCCAACTGTTTATGACACGGATGATGATGGATTAACAGATGGCGCTGAGGTTTTAACGCATGGAACAGATCCGTTAAATCGTGACACTGATAGAGATACGATGGATGATCTATATGAGGTAAACAATGGTTTAGATCCTTTGTGGGATGATTCCAATGAAGATTTAGATGAAGATAGATTGACAAATATTAGAGAGTTTAGACTTCATACGGATCCACAAGATCCTGATACAGATAATGACGGTTTAAAGGATGGTGCTGAAGTTTTAACGCATAAAACTGACCCATTAAATCCTGATACTGATGATGATGGAGTTTCTGATGGGATAGAAGTACAATGGTGGTCTGATCCTTTAGATCCCCATATAACTTTAGTATCAGTTTTTTTAAACTATAGTGGTATTGCAATTATAGCAGGTATAGTCTCTCTTGCAGCTGTTGGAAAATTAAAAGTGAGGAAAAAAGAACTTCATAAAAGTAAAAAACCGTTAAATCAGGATTTTACAATCAAAAAGGATAAGGATCACTACAATATCCTTTCAATAGAAAAGATTTTAAAACCTAAACCAATAACACCTCCATATACTTATTATCAATCTACACGTCCGACATATAATACACCACAAATCACTCCAAACCAAACAGAATTAAACAATATTAAAAATTTGATTTTATATGGTATGCCACTACCAAAACAGGAAAATTCAGTTGAAGGTCAAAAAGCACTTATGACTGCAAATTTAGCACTCGCTTCTATTAACCAAGGTAATTATGTCAAAGGAATTGAATTAATTACAAAAGCATTAATGTTAGGAGTTCCACAGCCAATGAATGGTAAATTAAAAAAAATGGTTCTTGAAATATTAGATACCAAAACAGCGACTTCACGTCTGGGAACACAATATAATCGAAATATAGTTTATTCAAGTCCTGGAAGGCAAGATAAACTATATATCCAAAAGATATGTCCATTTTGTAAGACCATAGTAAAAAACTCAGATAAATTTTGTCATTATTGTGGGAGGTGGCTATAATTGTCATCAACTAGTATTTTTAAAAAAAAAAAGGTACAAGTGTTAGAAAATAAAAGAATTAAATTTCAAAATACTGAAGAGATTTACTTTCCAAGAAGATGTATTATATGTAGCTCAAATACTGAGGGGAATCAATATCTAAAAACTATTAACAGCGTTTTTGAATCAAATTTAGACTATAAAAATAAATACGACTGTAGGTTACCAGTATGTAAAGAATGCGAAAAAAGATTTTCGATAAAAACAGAGAATAGCCGTTACCTTATTTTATTATCTGCTCTGATAGGGATAGTTCTCACGATTTCCCTATATTACTTGACTCGTTCTATTTTTATAGGTCTAGGCTTGCTTGCCGGTTTAACCTTTATCGCTTATCTTAATTATGAAGCTAAAATTAAGAAAAAGCTTGATTTAGAAAAATTTCTAAATATAAGACTAGGCATTGATAATGAGAGTCTCGTATTCGACTTTATGAATCCAAATTATGCAGATTATGTTAAGAATATTAATTCAAAAGAAAAAATGGCTGAAAGACTTCAAAAAAAGACTGTTGAAGAAACGTCGAAAGAAGTTCTTGAAAAAGATTTGAAAAGTCAAGGAGAAGGTAAAAGAACTACTAGTGTAATTGTAGGAGAAAAAAGTTTTATAAATTTTAAAGTTGGAAATCAAGTTTTCAAAAATATCTATAATGTATTTCTCAAATCTATTGAAAATAACGAAGATATGAAAACTATTAAAGTGAATATTCCTATATCCGCTCCAATAAGAAATAACGATGAGTTTTTACAATTTGTTTATGAAATTCTTGAATATTTAGAAAAAAATGGAAGATGTGATAATAAAGAGCAACATCCTTGGGATATTGAATTATTTTTTAAATATAATAAATTCCAAGAAATTAACAATATAATAGGGATTGAAATAGATTGCTCTCTCAATAATTTTGAAGAATTTTTCAAATCGTTCAACAGGAATAAAAAGTTATTTATGGAAGAAAAAGAAGCTATGTTATGTGGATCCGTTACTAACTTTATTACATCTTTAGAAAAGAATCTTGAAAAATTTTATTCTTCACGAGTAAACGATTTCACAAGTAAATATTATGGTTTAATGTTTAATGCTTCTATCGAAACATATTTCCCTTCTGAAGAATTTGTTAAGGTAAATGATATCCCTTCAGATATCCTTGAAAACATTGTTGATTTGAAAATAAAGAAAATTAATGGAGAAGAATATCTTGATGGATGTTACGCATTTACATATAGAGTTCTTGAGAGAAACAAGGTTGATTTAGGGCTAATTAGGTTAAATGATACAGGAAACGTGAAACATTATATTATGAAAGATGATTGGCATTTGGGAATTCTTATCCCCAATCCTTCTCTTGATTTTGGTGATTCTCTTAGGTATCATGAGTTTTATCTTCAAATCCTAACAGATTTAAACAGTAGGCGATTGAATAGCAGAGTTACTTTAAAAGACGGTAAGCTAGTTCAATATGGCAATATGTGGTGGAATCAAAAAGTACAACAAGAGAAACATTATTTAAAAAACAAAAAGGGATTATATTATGGGATTACTCTAGTTCATTTTTTAATTACTCGTTTTGGAAATAATTACAATATAGCACGAATAAATACAAATATTTTCGCTAAAGAATTGTCAGAATAAAATTCTATTTTCTATTATTATCTTAAAACTTATCTATTTCGTTATAATTTTAATTTTTTAGAGGCTGTAATAGGGACAACAATGCAGCTAACTTAGCCAATGCACAAATTATATTAAAGAAGATGAATATTCCTCAAGAAGAATTTTTGGAAAATTGCCGAAAATCTGGCGGATTTTGTGATTGTGAGATTTTTTTAAATTCTGAGGAGTATTTGAGAGAGATTTATGATAGTTAAATTTTTTATATTCTAATATTTCATTTAAAAACACTTAAAAATCAAGTTAGACTTCTCTTGATCATAACAAATCAACGTTAAAATCAATAAGCGGAAAATACTTTTTCAAAAATAAATCATATAACTTATAAAATAAACCGAAAATTAAAAATAAATATTTTTATATTATGTACATAAAAATAAGTAACACAAAAATTAAGAATTTCAAATAATTATGATTCAATCAATATTGATCTGTGATGATAGCGGTTATCCATTTTATTCTAAAAAATTTGATCCTAATTTGGACGATATGGATCCAACAATTTTTAGTGGTTTAATATCAGCTATCGGAGTTATAGGGAAGCAATTATTTAAAGAGGATATTGCTACAATTTCTTATGGTGAAAATAATGAAATAATTATTATTACGAAAGAATTTCTCGAGGATCAAAAAACTATTTATTTTGTCTTTATAATTGAAGGAGAAGCAGATCTTAAATTGATAAAACAACTTAGCACCAATATCTTCATCGAAACTAAGCAAGTTTTAAGAGATCCAACTTCTAAAAAATTAGATATAAAGAAAAAAGTGGATCGAATACTGGTAAAATTATAATAATTGTACTTTAAAGATTTATATTTAACCTTTTTTTTACCTATATTATATATTGTATTCTTCCGTTTTAACTTAAAAGATATACAAATTATTTGAAATACCTTGAACTCCTTATAAAAATTTCTTTTTAAAAAATTGTTAATACTTAATGAATATATGATATATTTTTTTTTCCTTAAACTCTCTATGATACATTTTTTTCCTTCCTAACTCTTTTTTTTTGAACCAAGGTCTTTAGTTTTGATAATTTGGCAGTTTATAGCTTTTGATAACAATCAACTTATAAGATATTACCCATAAATTTTTAATTCATAAATTTTGAATAAATACAATTATATTCTATTTGGAGAAAATTATGAATAGTAAAATTAGTGAAGTTAATAATATGAAATGCTCGAATTGTGGAGCTTTTCTTGGTGAAAGTATTCGTAGATTTTGTGAGTTTTGTGGTTTTGAGCTAAAAATACAAGTTAAAAGAGAAAATGAATCAATAAAAGAAAATAAGAGTCAAAAATCTTCACGCCGTCGCTGTTGTTAATTGCTTTCAGTATTTTATAAGAATTATAAAAAGAGTTGATAATAAAATAACTCATTACATTATCATTGGTGGAGGACCAGCAGGAGCTACTGCTGCTTTAGAAGTAAGGAAATTAGATTCTAAAGGAGAAATTTTTATTATCTCTAATGAAGATTATCAATTCTATAAAAGAACTAAAATCATTAATTTAATTTCTAAGAGTTGTTCGGAGGAAGATCTTTATTTAAAAGGGAAAAAAATTTACGATGAAAATAATATTAAATTTATTCATGGACATGTAAAAAAAGTATCTCCTGAAAATAAGGAAGTTAAATTAAAAGATGGATTAGTTTTTCATTACGATTTTCTTTTAATAGCCTCTGGAGGAAACCCTTTAATATTACCGTGGAAAGGAGTAGATCTCGAGGGAGTGTTCACACTATACCGACTTGATGACGCAAAAAAAGTTGCAGAGCAAGCATGTCATGCTAAACAAGTAGTCATAATAGGAGGTGGATCTATTGCCATGAAAGCTGTTCAGAATTTCAAGAAAATTGGATTAAATATTACGATTATTGAAAAAGCATCTCATTTATGGCCAATTGGTTTCGATAGAAAAGTTGCACGAATAGTTGAGAAAAAGATAAAAGAAAACGGGATTCATATTTATCTTAATGAAGAAGTTCTTGAATTTAAAGGCGAAAATGGAAAACTATCTTCTGTAGTTTTAAAAAGCGGACGTGAGATTCCCACCGAATTAGCAAATATAAGTATCGGTTTGAAGCCAAATATCGATTTTCTTATGGATAGTGGTGTTAAAGTAGATAAAGGGATACTTGTAGATATGTCTATGAGAACTAATATCCGAGATATATTTGCTGCTGGTGATGTTGCTCAAATATATGATTCACTATATGAAACTCCAATACTCCATCCTACATGGGGAAATGCCAAAAAACAGGGAAAAATTGCCGCATTAAACATGACGGGGGGTAATGCAAAATACAAAGGAACTATTCCAATTCAGTCTGTTAAAATTTTTGGATTTACAGCAATAGCGGTGGGTATCACACATTCAAAGAAAAATTATGATGAAATATCCTGGGTTTCATTTGAGAAAGAATTGTGTAGGAAATTTGTATTAAAAAATGATCAACTAGTTGGAGCATTAGTTTTGGGAAAGGATATTAATAAAAAACTTCTAAAACCCTTATTAAAAAAAGCAGTCTCAAATAAAGTAAATATTAACCATTATAAAGCTCTATTTTTAGAGGAAAATCTTGATTTTACTACTATATTTAGTAATACAGAAGTTTAACAATCGAGAGAACAATCTCGTCTCCCTCGATAACTATCATTTTTTTATCGAGCTCATTGAACTTCTTTTAAATTTTTTCAGTTTGCGCTTCTTGTTGTTGTATCAATAGTCAAGGGGTATCACCATAAGTACAAAGTACTCAATTTCATCCATGAGGATTCTCATGTCCAGTAATAATTTTTTTACAGCTTGGGCATTCAAGGCGTATGGTTCACATTTTCTCAGGTATTTTTACTTCATTTATATGTTCACAAGATGGACAGGTTATATTACTTGTATATTTCATTTTTCACTCAAAGAATAAATAATCTTTCCAACTAAATAATTTTAATCTTTTAAGAAGAAGTTAAAATATTGCCTTCTATTAAATCTATTTTTTTAATAAATACTTTTAACCTAATTTCTGAAAAAATTGGATGGTAGATGCTATTAAGTTTGAAATATATTTAACGAGATCATCGTCATCATCGAACAACTTCATGACGAAAATGTGATGATGAACGATAGCTTCTATGAGGTTATATATAAACGCAAATCTTTGTATTAGTCTTTTTTCAGGAGATCCTTTAAACACCACGGTAGTTGCTCTAAGAGTTTTAACTATTTCTCTACATATTTCGATAACTTTATTCTGAAAGGCCTCACGTACTTTTTTATCAGATAAAACTGCATGCCTCAACGCTATCCGAAATCCTAAATTTTTCCTTTGATTCTCAATATCTTTTGAGATAAATTGTGTAAATACATTATTAACATTATTTACATCATATCCCTTAAAATCTTCAATGTTGAATGTCATATCTTTTGATTTTTGAAAATATTTTGTTAGAATCTCGGATTTACCTTTGGGAAAATAATGATATATCGTTCCAATGCTAATTTGAGCCACTTCTGCTATTTTATTTGTGCTTGCTCTATGGTATCCCTTTTCTAGTATAAGTTTAAAGAATGTATCATATATTTCATATTAATACTGAGGATAAGAATAAATTACAGGAAGTAAAAGATGATCAAATTTATCAGCAAATAAGAAAACTTAAAGATATTTTCATAGTTGTATTACATAGGGAAATTAAATATCGAATTATTGAGAATCTCCCTCCCGTGTTTGAGTGGTTTATGGATAATTAATGATAAAGTTTTTTCATTGAGAGTTATTTTATAAATGTTTTTTAATATGGGCAATTTTTTTTTCTAATTTTTTGATTCTCGTTTCATTTTCATCAAAGACTAAAGGATCTTGTAATATTTTTAAGCCTTCCTTATAATAATTAATCGCCCTGATGTAATCCTTTTTTTTCTCTGATTTTTCTCCTACTTTTAAAGCATATCTTAGTTCCGATTCTTTAATCTTTTTATCAAGTTCTAAAATCATGAATGAAATTCTCCCAACATCGTCTTTTAGATCAAAACCAGTTGCTAAATAAAGAGCTTTCTCACATTCTTTTTGTGCTTCTTTATAAATTAATCCTTTTTCAGCAGTTTCAGCCTTTTTAATAAAATTGATTATAGCTTTTTTAACTTCTTCTTCATCCATATTTTTTGCTTTTTCTTTTAACTCATTTATTGCATCTTCATTAGCGATTATAGGAGAAATTAATTCATTGTTAGCAATTCTTATTGCTTGTGATTCTTGAAAACTAATAATTATATCTTGAGCAGTTTCAATCGTAGTAGGAACAATTATGCCTTTTTCAATTAGTTGATAGATTTCATAAAGAATAATATTTGCTTTGATATTAACTATTTTTTGAACTTCATCAATTAAATTAATGATAAAAAAGAATTTTTTTGAAATTAATAATTCTTTTGCAAAGTCTATTATTGCTTTTTGTATAGGATTCTTTTTAATCAATTCTAATATCTCTGGCAAAAATGTATGAGTTAGAACTTGCGGGAAGATAAATTTAATATTAAACGTATCTATTATAAAATCAATCGTATTTTTAAAATCAAACCTCCCAGATCTTACGAGTTTTCCAATTTTATCTAAGTATCTGCTTTCATAATCAGTTAAAAATTCTTTAACTAGCGTTTTTAAACTGTCAGAACCTTTATTATCTAAAACCAAACAAATCCTAAGGAATTCGCTATTTGTAAGTAAAAGATTGAAGTTAAGATATTGAAATTCATAAAATTGTCGGTCCGTTCCATGTCCAACATTATTATTTGGAACATTGCTCGATTCTGAAAAATTTATATTGGCTTGGATAAATCCTGTTAATAATTCTAAATCTACTCCTGCTCCTGAAAGGGGATAATCTATAATTGATAAACCTGAATCTTTGGCTATCAGCAAAATGTGTTTTATGTTTAAAACATCTAAAAATTTCTGCCATATTAAATCTTGAAACATCTGAATTCTTTTTTCTTCGGAATCAATTAATGTAATTTTTATATTTTGATTAACATTTAAACCAAATCTTTCAATTTTGCCTTTAACACATTCAATACAGAAATCTGGATATTTTTTACAATTATTCTTATCCAGTCCGCAATTATATCCTACTCTAGAAATTTGAAAATATACTATTTTAATCACAATTTTTTCTGTTACTACTATTGAATTAATAGGATAATTCAAACTTTTATTATTTTCTATATCCAAAATCACATCCAAACACAAAATAAATTCAAAATTATTGATAGCAATTTCTCATGGTGAAGATGTGGAATTGGTGTTTCAAAAAGTGAGTAAGTATGCCCATGAATTATTAATTAAGAAAAGAATTATTTTTCCTTTGAAATCGGGCTAATTTAACCTAATTGAAAAAAATAAAAAGTAATTATATTAGCTTTAGAAATTTATTCAAACGATTTTAGGAATGTTAGGAAAATTTGTTGAGAAGGTTCGGGTAATTCTTCAATAGTTTTTTTGACTTTTTCTATGAATTCCTGCTTAGAATTTGCATCCTTTAATATATAATTATCGATATCTTTAAATGTATTCGAAATTTTCTCATACGCATGCGTGTAATTATCCAGAGACTTACTTATTGATAATTTCCATTCTTGGCTTTTAGAGTCTTTATCTTTGTCTTTCTTATCTTTATCCTTATCTTTCTTATCTTTATCCTTATCCTTTTTATCTTTCTTATCTTTATCCTTATCCTTTTTATCTTTCTTATCTTTATCCTTATCCTTTTTATCTTTCTTATCTTTATCCTTATCTTTTTCTTTTCCCATACAACATCAATTTAGATATTATTTTAGTTCAAATATGATATAGGATATATTTAAAATTTTGGAGTTAACAACACGAAAAAAAATATAAATTTTAAAAAAAAATAAATCATTACTCGAAAAGTTAAAAAATTAGTTTTGGGTTGAAACCAAAACTTAGAAAAAATAGAATTAATTATCTTCTATGCTTTCTATAACAGTCTCGACAATAAACAGGTCTGCCTTCCGTAGGCTTAAATGGAACTTCACACTCGTTCCCGCAGTCCGCGCATGTGGTTTTGTGCATTTCCCTATTGCCATAATTTCTATTAGACATACTTTCACCAAATTTTAATTTTATACTTGAAACTTTGAAATATCTCTATTCAAGCATGTAATATATATTTTTAAATTTAATAAACCTTGGTGTAATGAAAAATACGCTTCAAACTTCTGTTAAAAAATATATTGGTTATTTTTAGTGTAATAGGGTTAAATTGAGGTATTTTAAGGGAAAAAAGTGAAAGGGTTTAAAATTTTAGGGAGATAGAGCTTTTTTCCTATGTGTTATATTATGTTTATTATACTTTCTTAGGTATAAATTTTTACTTATTTTTGTGAATATTTCTAAACAAATTAATGAAATTAAAATCTTAATATATATAAGAGATTATAACTTCTTAACTAAAAAGTTTAAATGTTCGTATTTACCATTTTTTTTAATTACTGTAAAATGTTTATTAAAAATTTGAGATTCGTGTTAAGAAAAGCGTGCCCTAATATAGAATAGGCGTTAGAATATTTTAAAAAAAGGTGAAAAAATGGAATTAAAATGTAGCGTATGTGAAAAGGATAAACCAAAAAGAAAGGTTATTAAAATAATGCCATTATTGGAGATCGAATTACCAGAGGAATACAAGGATTACAAGGAATTTATGTGCATGAATGTTATTAAGGAACTTCGTAAAGATAAGAAATGGTATGATAATGTATGTAAGAATCGTATGCTCGTAAAAAAAAAGTGAAAAAATCTAATAAAAAAATCTTTTAGTCTGTTTCACTTCATAATAAAGTGATTGTCGAGACTATTGATGCAATAATAGATAGTAAGAATCCTAGCAAGTCTTCAAGCAGTAATAAAAACATTAACAATTGTCACGAAATTCTAAGACATTTTCTTCTGTAAATGAAATGATGACTGAATTAGAGACATTTTTATTACAAAATTTTAAACTAAATATTTTTAATTCTTAGAGTGATAAATATTATTAATAAAATCTCCCTTCTGCTAGATAATATATCTAATAGTTATTTAATAAAAGATTATATAAAATTTTTATAATTCAAAAATTAGGATAATATTATTAAAGAAACCAAAAAGAAATATTAATTAAAATGGGTATGGATTCAGTAGAACCATTAGAAGAAGTAATATATTCAGTTCGAAATATTGAGGGATTCCCTATAGCTAAAGACCGAGATATCATTAAATTATCCGATCCCCCCTATTATACTGCTTGTCCAAATCCGTATTTAGAACATTTTATTGAAGAATATGGAGTGCCTTATGATTCTAAGAATGACATTTATCATAAAGACCCATTTATCGGAGATATCAAAGAAGGTAAACACCATCCTATCTATCTAGCTCATACATATCATACAAAAGTTCCGCATCAAGCAGTTCAACAATTTATTGAGTATTATACTGATCCTGAAGATATTGTGTTTGATGGATTTTGTGGAAGCGGGATGGTAGGGATTGCGGCAGCTCTATCAAATCGAAAAGCTATACTTTCTGAAATATCTCCATTTGCGACTTTTATAGCTAACAACTTCTTAGATTCATTATCCCCAAACGATTTTACTGAGATATTTGAAGAGATATTACACGAAGTCAGAAGTGAGTGTGAATGGGTATATAAAACTAAGCATAATTCGAAGAGTATTAACACAAGAACAAAAAAATATGCGGAAGTTATCGATAGTTTTGGAAAATTAGGATCTATAAATTATATTGTATGGAATGATGTATATCAATGTCCCGCTTGTAATAATGAAATATGTTTTGGAGAAACTTTTGATGAAAAAAAACCTGGAGAATTTATTGAAATTTTTACTTGTCCGCATTGCTATTCAGCTGTAAATGAGAGAAATGCGAAAAAAGTGAAGGTTGAGAAATATGATGCAATCCTAAAAGAAAATATTGAAACTGTTTTGGATAAACCAATTTTGATAAGCTATTCAGTTGGTAAAACTAATTTTTGGAAAAAACCTGATGAGTTTGATTTTCAATTAATTGAAGAGATTGAAAGCTTAAAAATTCCATACTGGGTTCCGAATGTAAGAATACCCAATGGTCGCAGCACATCCCAAGCGTTAAAATCTCACAATATAACCCATATACATCAATATTTTACAAACAGAAACTTATATGTCGTATCAAAATTTCTGGATACGTGTAAAAGGAAGAATTTTAAGATTTGGTTTATAATTAGTTCTCTATTGCAAAAAGCATCAAAACTTATGGCTCTTAATAAAGATTATGTAGGAAGAGTAACAAAAGGAGTTTTATATATTTCATCAACAAGACAAGAAATAAACCTTTTCTATTTTATAAATAAAAATATAACCTCATTCAAACACGCTTTGGAAGCATTGAATTTTGATAAGACAATTATAATCTCCACCCAATCAACAACTGATTTAAGTAATATTCCTTCAAATTCTATAGATTATATCTTTACAGATCCTCCATTTGGAGGAAATATAATGTATTCAGAACTAAATTTCATTTGGGAGGGTTTTTTAAGAGTATTCACTAATGTTGAGCATGAAGCGATAGAAAATAAAGTTCAAGGCAAAACGCTTCAAGATTATACTTCATTAATGATTAGATGTTTTTTGGAAATGTACAGAATTCTTAAGCCGAATAGATGGATTACAATTGAGTTCCATAACTCTAAAGCCTCTGTCTGGAACAGTATACAAAAAGCTGTAAAAAGTGCTGGTTTTATAATTTCTCAAGTGTCTATTTTAGACAAAAAAGTGGGTAGTTTTAAGCAAATAACTGCCATTAATTCAGTAAAAAATGATTTGATTATTAGTGCTTTCAAGCCTAAAGCTGAATTCTCTGTTCAATTTATAAAAAGAGCTCAAGAAGGTTTAGAAATTGAATTCTTAAGAAACCTGTTAAAAATTCTCCCTATTCAACCAAATATAGATCGAACTGATAAAATGCTATTCTCAAAAATGTTAGCTCATTATATTCAAAATAACTTGAAAATTAGATATAATTCTACGAATTTTAATAACCTACTTGAGGAAAATTTCATAAATTTTGATGGATATTGGTTTCTTGAGGAGCAGATTTCTCAAAATCTCAAATAGAAAGGACAAATTCAATAGATTTAAATTCCTCTTACGGTTAAAGCTTCTTTTATAGCTTTTATATTATCTGAATTAAGTTTATACAACTTAAAAATGAGAAAGTCAATTAATTTATCAGTAAGATGAATTTTATTTTTTAAATTATCTGCATTCGAACTTTTTTTATTAAAATTTATCATATTTTTTGCTAAAAAGGTAAGAAAGTCGTGAATTATATCATTTTTTTCATTAATATCATCACCTTTATCATCTTTGGCTAAGCAAATATTTACTTTTTTTTCAAAAACTCTCAGTACACCCATTTGTAGATAAGTATCGTAAAACTCCACTAATATTTTAAAGAGACTTTTCTTTTCAGTCTCATTAGTAGTAAATTTTATGTTCTTTATTGGAAATTGATCTAAATGAATTTTTTTAAGTTGGGGTGTAGTATCTCGATTTGTCACTAATTTTTCAATGTAATAAAATTTGAAAAGAGACGAATTAATAATTGACAGTAAATATAGAGGAGAATATCCTCCTTTAAAGTTAAAGAGAAAATACACAGATTGTTCAGGATAAATTCCTGTATCATCATAAGCTGAATATGATACAATTCCGGTTTTTCGTAGTAAAATTTTAGGACTTGATCCTAATTTTATCCTATCGGTAGTTCTACCTGTAATATTATTTTTTTTAAACTCAAAATATCGCTTTCCGTTCACGGTATAACGCTCAACATTTATACCCTTTACTACTTCGATTTGGCGAGTGTTTATTCTTGTTTTCGTGATTAATTCAGATTTTCCTCCAAACCCCCCTGTAGTTTCTGCTGCATTTTCTAATTTAATTGTGTCTGCTGCATCTATTGCTCTAATTGCATCGAAGATTTCTTTGTTTTTAAAAAATTGAAATGATGTATAACTAATATTTTTATAAAAATTTCGGTCAACTTCCACAGCTTCATTCCTATACTCCTTTACAATTATTTTGTGGTTTATATTTGGATTATTCGCTGTAAGTGAATAAATTAAAGTATCTACAATCACGTTCGGAAATGGAACTTTATATAAAAGGGAATCTAAAGAAAATTGATTAAGCATAATTTTTCTAAGATTTTCCACGCTTTCATTAAAGCCCAGCCTATCAGGAACTATATAAGAGTGCCGACCACCTTTTTTCAAAAGTTTTAGAGATTGAAGTATGAAATACTCATAAGCATTAGGCATATAAGTATTTTCTGGGAATTTATTTTCTAAGTATCTTATATCAGAATCACTAAAAATGTGTGCTGAATGTTTCCCACGTACAGAAGCCCAGGGTGGATTACCAATAATTACATCAAAACCAGTTCTAGGTTTTCCTAGATTATCTTCTCCGCAGAAAACTTCTGGAAATTCCAATTCCCAATGGAAAAACAATTTTTCTTTAGAAATTTGCCTCGATTTTTTTACAAAATCCTTTTTCTTTAATTTTTGCCATTCTTCTTGAGAATAAATCAATATTATTTGTGAACTAACTTTCTCAAGGTTTTCTTTTTTGATTTGATTTCCATAAAATATAGAAGTTCTGATATCCGCTATTGTTTTGAGCATATCAATAGTTAAGTTTTCCTTGAATCTATCGAATTTATTCCCTCTGTCTTGTTTCACTGAAGTATGCCCGTTTGGATCATCTAAGAACGCTCCTATCAAGCTATTCCCTTGTTTTATCTTATGATTTAAGAAATTATGTGGTTTTTTTTGATCTATTATTGTTAACCAGAGTGCCATTTTAGCTAATTCAACAGCTAAATCATTTATATCGACTCCATATATACAGTGAGAGATAATTTTTCTCTTAGCCCAACACATTATATGAGAATTAACTTTTGTAGTTTTTCTTGATTTTATATCTTCCTGGAGGGCTTGATAGAGTATTGGTGCAAGAAATTCAACAATTTTTAACAAAAAATGACCGGTACCCATTGCATTATCAAGAACCTTGATAGACAAGATGGCATTAACAAGTTTCTGATCGTTATCTTTTGCTTCCTTCAACTTTTCTTTTACTGTAGGTCCAAGAGCATTTCTTATAATAATATTGACTATGTTATCTGGAGTATAGAATACCCCATTAGACTTTCGTTCCCCTCTTTCTGTAGCTAGATAAATTTCTCCAGTACGTACTCTATCAGATATGTTGAATTGATCGAAATTTAACTTCTTTTTACGACCATTATTAAATTTATTTAAGGCAACCCAGATTCTATTTGTCTTCCCTTTTACTATCATATCTTGCTTAGCAATTTTTAATTCATATTCAAGAAGACTTTCATATATGTTTCCTAAATATTGAATATTGAGCACTGAATAATCTATAAACACTAATTTTTGAGTGTTTTTATCCCAATTCCTTGAAATTACATCGATGGCATCCGATAAATATGAATCTCCTATTTCCCACCTTTCTAAATTTGGGTTTCTTGCAGGATCAAATAAATTTTCGCTATATGGAGGTATGAAGAGTTGTTTTTTAGAGATTCCAAGAGATTCGCTCCCACAATTAATCAATCGAAAAAGATCTTTTATTTTAAACCAAAGAGTCGTGCTCACAGTGCTATTATGTTTTTTATTGGCAATTTCATGTTTTAAGCTATGAAAACTATAGTTTCGTATATAAAACTCATTTTCAAGATCTAGAAGCCCTTTTCCTTCGGCAAATAATAAAAACAGAAATCGAAAAAGAAGCTTCATTATACTGTTCTGAACTTCTAAACGTACTTCTGCAACATTTGGATCTAATTGATTGGAAGACCATTGAAAAAATCCATCAAAAAGGTTTTTCAATGCTTTGTAAGCATTATCTCTTAACGTCTCCCCGATTTCTTGACTAGCCAATAAAATCTTCTCTTCTAAAAACACAATTAGATACTATTTGATCTATTATTCGATTAGTATTTACCTTTATTAATATCAAACACTATCAATAAAATACTCAGTGTCTTTTAATATTTCGTGAAAGATATAGCAAAATAATTAAAACACAGAGTCCAAAAACTATTATATAAGAATAATTTAAGTATAAATTGACTTCCGCCACATATCCAACAATGATAGGTGGTATTCCAAAGCCTACCCCTACTAAAATTTCATTAATAATTGAGTATTTTGTAGTATTCTCTTTTGTTCCATACTCAAGCATGATTTTCATTCCAGTACCATGAATAAATCCTAAAAATAATCCAACGCAAGCAACAATTATCGAAATATACCATATATTTCCAACAAAAATAATTGATGATACTATTATGATTATGCCTAACGTACTTATGAGAGAAGCTATTTTTCTACTATAGGTTTTCATAGAGCTTGTTAACGTTAAACCAATAAGTTGTGCTAATTGTATCCCTGCTAGTACTAAATAGGTGTAATAGGAAGGTTTCTCAAAAATTTTTAATAGAATTGGGTAGTTAAAAAGAATAATTGATTTTGAGGTTGTTAAAAAGATTACAGTTAACCAAGAGAACAATATAGGAAAAACTACCATAGGTGTATTTGAATTAATTTTCAAATCCTCTTTAATATCTAAATAAGAAAGTGGATCTTCAGTTTGATATATTATTTTTTTATTTAGATCTGGCAATTGAGATTCTTTTTTTATGAATAAACTAACTGGGATTAATAGAAATGATAAAGTCCATGAAATTATCATAGTTAGGTAGTCATTCCAAAAAAAAGCCCAAATAAAACCAACAAGTAGTCCAATTATGAACCCTGAGTTCCAAGAGATATTAAAAAACGCAAATCTCTTATTTGACTCTTCAACACTACTTACTCGTTGCCACTTACTTAATAAATAAAGACAATTTGGCCAAAAAAGCCCAATTGTTAAACCAAGTCCTATACGACATATAATTAAAAACCATGGTTCAATATAGATTATTTGAGCTCCAGTTAATAAAGGCGTGATAATAGCATTTATTATAAGAGCATTTCGAATTCCTATTCGTTTTGTTATCATTTGGCCAAGTATAGGAGCAAAGATATAAGTAAGTGCTCCCGCTGAAGATATAATACCTAAAGTACTCTCTCTAATACCTATATTAAAATATAGATAATTCGACAATGCCCTCTCAAAAATAGAGACATGAAATAAATTGATAAAAGCTAACATGAAAATCGGCCAAGTTCGATAATGGTCCTTTGAATTGTTAGTTAAATTATTCATGTCTTTATATATTGAAGAATTTTTAAGGAGTAGTTTAACCTGGTACCATTTCCTAATTTCTCAAAAAGTAAAATATTTTATACATCATATATTTTTTTAAAATCAATTACGGATAGAAGAAGTTTATATCTTATTTTTCAAAATTTTATATACAATTCTGTATTCAAGACTCTTATTACCTAATAAACCAAAAAAAATAAGAGAGTTTCAATTTTTAAGATCTATTCTTTTTAATTTTAGTGTGAGCATTTTTTTGTTTTCTTAAGTCTTTACTAAGAATTACATCCATTCAACTAAGAATTCTATTACTCTACATTATATCTCTGAATACATCTTCTGTTTCCTTGAGTAAGTGTTGAATGTATCTCAAATTTAAGTTTAGGATTATAACCTCGTAAAATTGCCTCATCAACATAATCACAGTAAAATTTCCCATATTCTAATTTATCCCAATCCTTACACCCATTAAAAAAGACGCAACCTCTTATTACAACTTCTACATTTCCATCTACAAGATTAATCTTATATTTCGCCGTTTGTCGAGTATCAAAAGTACTATAAACTATGAAATTTTTTAGTGTTAATTCTTTCCCGAGTGATTTTACGATTTTAGCAATTTCTTGACCTCTCCTTACTCCAAACTTCTTAACTGTCTCGATTATGGCTTCTCTGCCATCTTCTCCAAATCGAGTAATAACTTCTTCAGCAGCCGTACAAAAAAGTTTAGCAAAAAAGTTAAAGAAGTGGATTTTGTATTTATCGCCAATTTCTTTTTGTTCTTTTAAAGCGTGCATCAAATCTTCATTTGTTAAACCTTTAAACTCATCAGGAATTACCTTTCACCTTTTAATATCATTATTTATAATTTTCTATTAAATACTATACTATTTTAATATAGAATTCAAAATTAAAACTTCTAAAAATATTTAAATGTCAGAAAACAATATTATTTTTTCAAGGATAAAAATTGAAGCTTTAGAAGTAGCTATCGAAATGGGAGGCGGACCTGCAACAATCTCAAGTAGATTCGCATTGAAAGTGCTGGAATATTATAATAAATAATGAAAAACGAAATCTTGACTTACTATAATCTAAATTCCCTCACTTATATTTGAACTTACTAAAAAAAAAAATTAAAAAAAAAATTAAAAAACTTTAGTCTCTTAGAAAAATCTTAAATCTTTCAAAATTCATCCTTGCTTATGAGAATTTCATACCAATCATTTGCTCCCGGAGGAGGAGGACATATTTCTCTCCATTTTAGATATTTTTTTTCACTGTCGCATTGTAAAAATATGATAAATTCTTTCTTATCTTTTCTAAAGTAAATGTTATTAAAAGAGATACCATCAATTTCTGATGTAGTCTTCCTGATGCGGTTCAATAAATTTGTTAACTGCGTTTTGTTTGGAATTTCATATTCTACATGTTTTAAAACTAACATTGAATTACGACGCTTTTATTTTATTTATTTTAAGAAGAGACATCCTCTTTATTTGTTGTTTCTGTGTCCAATGACTCAGCATTGGTATTCATACAACCACATCCACAACTGCATGTATTTTCGGTTTTTTTGGTTTCTTCCGCTTGGTTTAATTCAGATTCTTTAATCATTTTATTTTCTCCATTACTTAATTATTTATATTTATTATAGAAAGTAAAGTATTTAAATTATAAGCTATACATAAGGATAGTAAGGGCATAGGAAGTGATGACACATACAAATAGATAATAATGTACGTTGTAGAAATAAGGGAGAAAATGGAATATGTTTTTGTCCTGTTGAAGGCATTATAAATGTCATTAGTAAGAAGTGGGCATTATTGATTATTGGAACAATTAGTAATCATACAAAACTAAGATTTAATGAACTTATGAATAATTTAATTGGGATTAGCCCAAAATCATTGGCAACTCGGCTAAAAGATTTAGAAAAATCTGGTATTGTTAATCGAGAAATTTTTGCTGAAATTCCGCCAAAAGTGGAGTATTCATTAACCAAGGATGGGAAAGAAGTAAGAGATGCAATGAAACCTTTAATGGAATGGGCGTATAAAAAATCAATTCAAGAGAAGCAAGAAACTCAATTGGTTTAGATTAATAGAATTTGACTATTATGAACAGAATTTTCCTGTCCCTATTTTAATACCTACATGCTTCCAAAGCATCAATTTTGTAAACTTCCCGAATGTAAAATATGTCCGGACTACATATCAATACTTAAAAAATACAATCCATAAGGATGTTATTAAACAGCTCAGGAAAAGTTAGAAAAGATTAATTTATTTTCGGATATTTAATCCTTTCTCTGTGGAAATACCTTTATTTATAGAGTTTAAAGCTTCATAATACATCTCCTTCTTGTGTAATATCTTTGCTTTAACCCTATAAGGTGTTTCCCATTCAACACCTTCATCACCATTCATCAATTTGATTGTTAATAACAACAAAAGGTTTAAATTCTCTTAACCCATAATAAGTATAATGAAGTTATTAGTAAATGCATTTCTCTTATCAATTATTCTCTTTGTTTCAATTTCGTTAGGCAATTTCCTATTAATGTGGCTTTATATTGGATTGCAGATGTCACAAACAATGGAAAATGGACTTAACTTAATGAGTAAGAGTACGGCAGCGATGGACAATATTGCAATCCCAATAGGGATAATATAATTTTTTTATTTTTTTTTGAATAATACAAATTTCTTTCTCGTTTTGCTCTATTCTTTAATGCATTCAAACCTTTATAGGTGGTATCACAAAACTCTATAATTTTAATTTTCTTCCAAAAATTTTAATACTATTTATACCAAAAAATTTATTATTAAGAATTTCTTTACAATTTATAATTGGGACATTTTTTACCAATTATACGTAATATTGTTAGGTTTTTGGAATGGGAAAAGGAACTGTGAAATGGTTCAATAGTAAAAAAGGCTATGGATTTATTACACCCGATGATGAATCTCCGGACATTTTTGTTCATTATTCTGCAATAAAGGCAGAAAGTGATGATTTTAAAATAATTTATGAAGGAGATATAGTTGAATTTGAAATTACAGAAGGACAAAAAGGTCCACAAGCCACTGATGTTGTTGTGACTGAAAAAGGACCTCGTACAAACACCCATAGTCGAAGCTCTTTTTACTAATAAACTAAAGATATTTATTACAAAAAGAATTAATAGGTTAAATTTAAGGAATTTTGAAAGATTATCTGAAATATATGAAAAAGAAGTTGAAAATTTCTAATTAATATAATTCTATATCTTACAATTTCTATTTTTTTTATTTTATAAAAAGGATTAATTCCTATATTTTGTGTATGGGTACAAAAAATAAAAGTTTTCGTTTAATGGTATCACGTAGATATTACAGCTTATTATAACTAAATTTGGCGCTTTTGAATTCATGGACTTTAATAGA
>SDBT01001884.1_pt1 | contig 37675 bp, 42 predicted proteins | sample 2277101 | NCBI WGS metagenome assembly SDBT01 (sample SAMN10404973, study PRJNA504765) | marine sediment metagenome | isolation source: marine sediment core GS10_PC15, 103 cmbsf | place: Arctic Ocean: Southern Knipovich Ridge | collected 2010 | reverse complement strand
GACGCTACCGCCCGTCCAGGGGCTGCGAGGGACGCTACCGCCCGTCCAGGGGCTGCGAGGGACGCTACCGCCCGTCCAGGGGCTGCGAGGGACGCTACCGCCCGTCCAGGGGCTGCGAGGGACCGCACTAGCAGAGCTATTAGGGATACTACAATAAGCAAAACTGGATTAGCCTTTCCCCGCATGCTATGCGGTTAGTGCTAACCCAGTTTCGCTGTAGCTTCCGGGCTTTGCTAGTTTGAGGGTTTGGCTAGGCTAGTCTATCTGTGGTGCTCCAATAGCAGCCCCGAACTTGCGCACAAAGGTATCGCGCCAATCCCGCCAAACTTGCGCGGGAATGACTGTGCATTGCCTACCGTCAAGCCACGTGCCGATGTGTCGAGTGGTAGTTATGCTATACCGCTCCCCAGTTCTATACGTGGAACCCTCACAATCTTCGAATGCTACAAACGTAGCATAGGAAAACAGAAACTCCATTCTCGCAATTCTGAGAATGGTTACGTTGCCTTTGGAATTGGTCTGAATACTAAACATAGTCTAGTTCCTTTCCCGCATCATCGCCCTACACTGGGGACACGATACTTTAGTGCGGTCATGTAGTTCGACCCGTACGGGGTTCGCAACACCACAAAGGGTTTCCGGTCTATCGTATACCTTTTTCATATGTGTGAGGTTAATAGGGGTTTCCGTTAGTTCGAAACCAGGTAGCATCGGGGTTCCATGATTGGGGAGCGGAAACTCTATTCGGTATGCCATGTAACTCCATCCCGCTTCCCTTTCCGTATTGTGCCGATCTCCGTATCCTATTTCCTTGCGGTATCCCTTCGGCTCGAATAGGTTGCAATCACCCTGCATTACCATTGAAGCGTATGCTTTGTTTGGAGTAAACGTGCGGATGATAGCATACATGTAACCTTTGATGTATGCTTCACGTTCTTTCCGTAGTGTATCCCCCAGTTCATCCACGTTATCGGGTTCGAATACTACTCCAGGGATCGCACTAACGTCTACCCTGCTAACCTCCCTACACACATCCTCTATGCGGATATACATAGAGTTACCATCCTGTTCCGGATAGGTGCTAGTATCCTCGCACAATTGATAAAACAGTTTGTCTATCGCTTGCTCTCCTACTTCCTCCAACTCATCCAACTCATATTCGGGAAACCGTTTCTCCAATTCACCTATGAAATCACTTCGCCCCCAATCGGCGTATTGCTCATCCCAATCCTCCATTTCCAGTTCGGACACTAGTTCATCGTCGATACAGGGATAATCCTCTAGTGCGTCTAGCGTCTCACGTATGGCAGTAGCTACGTTACATAGTTCGCAAGGGTTATCATCGCCGCAAAGGTTGCATCCGGTCTCTACTAGCAGGGAAACCGGGATAGCTATACTTTCCGAGCCGTACCCGCCACTAACGTTATGAATGTTAAACGTGTCAAAATGTTTGCCGTATTCCTCCGTAAACGCTTGCACATTGGCTCTGCCGATAAAGCCAGTATTGCAGTAATCCCCGTATGTCAATAGCTCGGGGATTATGTAAAGTTCCTCGATCGGCTCAAACTCAATACCCTGCATTGTCGATGGGTGAGTGTAGTCGCTATAGCTCGTGCTAGCGACTTTATCAGGCGCATAGCGGTTATACGGGTTCCAATTTTGGATAGTATCGTTCGCCGCGCAAATGAAGTGTTCCATGCCGGGGATTGATACAATCCTGCGGATGAACCCTAAATCATTATCGGGTGCTATGGGTTCGCCATCTTCCAGCAGTGTGACGGGTTCGCCACTAACCCGACCATACCCTGATTTGGCTAGTTCGCAATAGTCTAGGTATTCTCTTTGTGCATCTCCGAAGTTATCTCCGGTATGCACTGTTCCGACGTTGCCGACTACTACTCTATACTCTTGTTCGTGTGTCATACCCTTATTTCCTTTTGGTTTGGGTTTCTGTTAGCAGCCCGTGCTGTTTCATTACTTCGCGGAACCTTGCCACTAACCAAGGCAATCTAGCGTCTAGCCTTTCCCCTATAGACTTCGCTCGCAAGGTATCAAAGTATTCCTTAGTCATACCCTCCGCGTTAGGTGTATCTGGTAGCACCCAATTAGCGTCAGAGGGTACTTGACCGTATAGAACGGTACTGCGGAAATGATCTAGGTTAAAGGCATCGGGATAGCCAGCTAGCCCAAGGTGATACAACCCGTTAGCCTTATAGTGCATCGGTCCTTGGCCTATGCTCACAAGATGAAAGGGTAGCAATGCTACCAGTTCGGGGAATACCGCCCTAACGGTATCGGCGCATTGACCGAATGCGAATTCAGTGTAGCGACCATTGTTCACTGTTATGCAGGATCCAGGGAAACACTGCTCATTGTAATCAGGTTTGCGGTATGTTTCTACTGTCAGAGCGAAATGCGGGGATTGATTATTCTTGTTCGCAAATTCGGTATCGAACCCGTATGTTACTCTGCTAATCAAATCCCCGTTATGTTTTACCCAATCGGTTTTGAGTTGGAGTAGGTTATCCATAGCTATCCCCTTAGCAGTTTGGGAAAACGTCTAGCGTCCGCATGGATAGTATCCCTGCGGTATCTGGAATCATTGCGCAATACTCCTGATCTACTTCCGGTTCGGTGCTTTCCCAGCGCTGAACTGCACTATCGGCACACTGCAACGCGGTAACGTTGTGTCCGGAGTTTCTGCGGTCTCTGAGGATAGCTGCTATGCGTTTCCTTGCGTCCGCACGTTCTCCAGGATGGTATAGCATATCTAGTGTCTGCATACCGCAATGGGCCGTAAACGTGACCCTGTAGACTTCGACTAAAAAGGCATCGGGATAGTCTTCTAGCAGTACCTCCATGGCGCGATCTTCCGTATCCGCCAGTAGCCAGTCTGTACAATCCATGTATCCGGATGCGGACATCCTAGCGCCCGATGCGAGCACAATTTCAACGGTAGCGATTTCCCCAAAATAAAAGGCTGCTATCATTGCCCTATCGTAAACATCCAGCTCGGGGAAGTCTATCTCAGGCATTGTACCATCGGCCCCGTGCTCTGCGTTAGTCAACTGGCCTATAAGGTCAAAGGGTATATTGGTAACACCATATTGACCGTCGAATACGTACCATAATATAACTGCGGTAATCTCAGGCTCCATGAATTCCCCATGCTCACTGGGGATACGGTAGCCTGCTTCTTCGATTGAGTCATACATGTTGTTCGTTTCCTTTCGCATTCGCTTTTCGCTTGCGGTTTGGGTGTATGCAAAGGAACCCAATGCTACAGTAGCATTGGGTTTTTATAAAACCATCCTGCCTTTCGCATCGTCTCGATGTTCGCTCCCCTACAAACCGTTCCGTCGAGCAACGAACCCGGCGCGGAAACAGGCAACCAACTCGGCCATGGAGATCCAAACCGGGTGGGCATACCGCACGGCGTAGCATAGATCGACATACGAGATATCACCCCTGGCATGTCTGTCCGCACACCGCCAACCTGCTTCCCGCGCCTCGTGTCCAGTCATTGATGCCTTATACATGCCCGCTTTCATCGTTTCGATCCTTTCGTGATCGCTGACCGTTTAGCTGACAGCCTGCAATTTCTTCTCACTGCATTCCCGGCGGTAGTTGTCCCGATCCCTGCGGGCTTTTGCCCGTTGGACATCCGCTCTACGACGCGCTTCCCGGTCCCTGGCAGACTGTTCCTTGCGTTCGGCGTCCATTTCCCGGCGGTACTGCATCCCGAGTGTTACCGCGTCACTGGGGGATAGTGACGCCAATTCAGCGGCATCGAACAATCCCGCCAGCAACGTGCGACATTCTGTTTCCCTGCGGTCCTTGTTTCGCTGGATCATGCGTTGACGTTTCGACATTGTGTTATCGCCTTTACTTTGGTTGTCAAGATTGACTTGCGCTATGCGCTATGCGCTATGCGCTAGCTATCGGATACAGCCGGTAACACCCAGCCTTGTCCTTGCGCTCCACCATAAGGCAGAGCCCCGCGGCTACCGCCCGGTGGACGATAGCATATCCGTACCGCCTGGACGTGTGGCCGTTGCGGGTAGTCAGCCAATAGGCTACTTTTAGTGGCGTGCTACCGGGATTGCGCGCCACATACTCTGCGACGTTTTGCATTTGGTATCCTATCCTAGCCATTGGATTACCTTTCATTGGGGGTATCGACCCTAGCTTATGATCGCCGACGTTTCCGCATCCCGCATGCGGGTTTTGATCTGGTGCGGCATGATATCGCCACACATAGGGCAATTGTCCTTTGCGTTGTATACCCGGAAACCGCAGACACACTGCAAGTTCCATCCTCGCAATTCGGGTGCCCTGGGGCTGTCATTCGTCATTTGCGCCACTAGTATCCAGCCACTAGCAGTCATCGAGATAACCTTGAGCAGCATCACAGCACCACGAAAACGACTAACATCGAAAGGACCATCCCCGCGACTATCCCTACGACTAGGATACTCATACTGTGTCTCATCGTTTCTGCCTCTCATAAGAACCGTATTGAATTCAAATGGATACTATCCCACCGTTTCGGGCTTTGTCCAGTTCTTTCGCGCTCACGCTCACACGTAGCAAGTACCGTGCCGATTGTAACTAGTGCTAGTGTAGGGGCTTGCGCTCGGGGCTTGCGCTGGGATTTATCTCGGATTGTTCGTGCCTGGCTCTGCTGCTAGGCGTGCGGTCAGGCGTGCGGTCAGGTGTGCGGTCAGGTGTGGGGGTATACAGATAGGGCACCGCTCTAAACCCTTGATATACAGGCAGTTAGGGTAGGGTATACAGATGGGTGGGGTGAGTTCAAAGCAACTGTATACCTAAAATCCGAAATTTGGCGATCATAAGTAGCTGCGGATAAGAGGTTTATGTAAATGACCGTATTCAGCCTATACGCATAGACAGATTATCTTGAGACATGTATGTATAGATACAAGAAAAAAAAAACAGAAATCTAGTCTACATAGTTAATTAGGGTTTATTGCATTCTCACTTTTACTCTTACTCTCATATGTATAACTTCTTTAAAACCTGTCTATCTGTATATGTATAAGAGTGGTAGGAGTGTAAACCCTTTGTTTCCAATGGTTTGTGGCGATGGTTTTTCTGGGATTTGGTATACAGATCATCCTTGATGTGTGTAGTTTACCTGTATAGCAGGAACGGGTTTTTGCTCTAAACCCTTTGTAGATAGGAGTTTACAGGGTTTTCTTGTGTGAATAAAATAAAACCCGTGTAGCACAGGTTTGTAGAATTAAATCCCAATTGATTTTGGCAGAGTCGAACAAACCCTCCATTAACGGGCATAGAGCGCAAGTAAACCCACCATTGCCCCTGGGGAGCCGCTAGCGTGCGGATGGCCCATCAATAGGGGGTTTCCCCCACGAGCACCCTCCAGGTGTGCGGATGGCCCATCAATTGGGGGTTTCCCCGCGAGTACCCTGCTATACCCCCTTTGTGGTACAGCCTGTACCCGTAGCAGGACACAATCAATACCCCATTTAGGGTACAGCCTGTGTCCACAGCAGGGTACAATCAATTGCAATTGATTCGTAGTCGCAGTCTCATCAATCAATTGCAATTGATTTGCAGTCTCAAGGCTACGTGGGGTTTATCGGCGCGAGCGCCATGCCCCTGCTCATAACGCCCAGTCCAAATTTTCACTAACCCCAATTTTTCTCCGAGGTGAAAACCCCACAATTAATACCCTATTTTTTCCACGGGACCAAAAACACTAACAAAACACGAACTGTATACCTTCACCTGTATACCCCCCATCTGTATACCTTGAACTGTGTACCACTGCTTCCCAGTCACTACTTGGAGCCCCCTCCCCATGAGCGCCGGTAGTCGGGCACGGCCTGTATACCAGACTGCACCCTAACTGCAACATAGACACGAAGAAAGCCGCGCCACCTCGTCCTACCATCCGAGGCACTGTTGGTGCCATCGGGGGTACAACACTTAGGCGCGGCTATAGTCAAAAGAAGCGCACTACCAAGATTTATAGCCCCACAGCATCATGGTTTCGAACCAATCCACCCTGGAAGTCAGACTCCATAGTGCGCTCCATCAACCGGGGTGGCAGGCTAAGGTTCAAGTTGACGGTGTGAAGGTCAGTTAGTGATCGCTTTGGCTTGCATGCCCTGGGTTGAATAGCTGCGGAGGGGAAGACTTACGTAAACATGGCAGTAGACGCTGCCTACACATGGCTTTGAGCATTCAACGCAGCTAAAACCCTAGTCTAGTAGGCTAACCGCGTCAGAGCACCCGCCCGGCCAAGGAGTTCGCTGCTCCCCTCACCGCTCGATCCCGTTATGTGTATATCAAAGAGCCGAGAGGGAGGGTAGCAGAGTCCGACAAGGCAGTCCAGGAGAAAAGGAGTGACCCGGCAGAGGATCAGTCTGCCGGGCCGGGATCGGACCAAGGGGAAGGCAAGTCTCTGGAAGGAGAGCCGTTCCCAAGAGTCCTCACCGTAGCACGGCAAATGACTTGCGCAAAGCCTATTTTGGCTTTATGTTGGCCCGCAATGGATGCCCACGAACTAGATAAGGCAGCCGACTGCGCCCGAGATGCTGTGAAATCAGTGATCGAGGACAGTGGGGCCATCAGAGCCAAGCGCAAGCGGGCCAGGGGTGCTGTACCCTATGCGCGCGAGACCGCTGTAGAGCAGTTGGATACGCACCTGTCAGTCCTGACTGACAGGGCGAAGCGCCATGTGAACGGTAATCTGTTCACACTAGAACCCGACGCGCCCGCGCAAGCCGATGATCTCGTAGGTGAGTTCGTATCGGACCACACCAAACGCAAGCCGGTTGCGCCGGTGCAGTCCCGAGAGGTCTGGGCTCGGGCGTTCATGGAGGAGAAGCTAACCCTCGAAGACCTCCTGCCTTACCGCATCAGAGCGGCGTGGCGGATCGTCCGCGAGATGGGTCGGCTCAAGGGTCTGGTGGCAGACGACGAGGGCTTGGACTGCATCCTGGGCATCTCACCGGACCCCTGGGCAGAGCCCTGCGGCTTCGGCACCGACGACACGGAGATGTACTCCCGACTCAACGGGGATGTCGCACGGTCGTTGGTAATGCTCCCGCTACTTCCGCCCGCAATGGACGACACGCCATGTGAAGGGTACAACCCCCGCACCGATGATAGGCTTCACCAGTACATGGCGACCATACACTTCATCAGCCTGTACTTGCACATCGAGAGGGGCAGCCGACTCGACCCGGCCCAGGGTCGTTACGGTCTGTACGGCATAGAAGACCCCTCCCTTATCCGTCTGTCGTTTCCCTCTCGATTGCAAATACTGGCTTGGGAAGACATGATCGTAGAGGAAGCGTTTCGTTGTATGGCAGAGGACGGACAGGCGGCAGCGGAGGAGTTCCTACACGACACCTATGGGTTGCGATCATTCGAAACCCTGTCCCTCATCAAACTTGCTAAGTGCAAGGCGAGAAAGCGACTCGAAAATGACCTTGAGGAAGATCGCGCCATCATGATCTACCGCTTGGACGAAGTGGCGCGACGGGCTAAGACCGGCATGGATCTGCGCACGGAGCTAGGGGCCTTGAAGCAGATGGCCCTGGTTATGGGTCTAGGCCGATCCGACCCCGAGGACTCGCTGCGAGACATGATAGACGTGGTGGCGCGGGTGGCCAGCGAGAGCCGCAAGCCCGCCGTTTTCGATGTGCCCGCAGAACCTCGTGGACTCATCGAGGGGGTAACGGTAGAGTGAAGGGTGGGGCGATGGCTGGCAAGAAGGTACTAATGGGATGTCCAGCGACATCCGAGGAGCTAGAGTTGAATGATAAGGTCCAGTCGGGCGGCAGCCTCTGCCCTTTAACGGGCGGTCTCCAGTGTGCGCTAATCGAGACACGAGAAACCGTCATTCGTCTTGCAACGAAGTTCGACGAGCAAGTCAAGGATTTACATACACTCAAACTTGATGTCTACGGCAACGGCAAGCCCGGACTCAAGACAGAGGTGGTGAAACTACGCATGGTGATGGGTGGAGTCAAATGGGCCGCTGGCGTACTCGGCGGTGCATTACTCCTTGACATCGCACTGCGACTCATAACCGTACTTGCCCCGCATGCGCCCGTCGTGACGGACACGACAATGAAGGTGCTAGGCGGGGGGTAGCACCTCACAAGGGAGAAGCATTCTATGCGCTGGTCAACGACTCTCCTCATCCCCGCTCTCGTCATGCTCTGCATGGGCTGCCAGGGCCTGCCGGGCGGCACCGACTCACCCGGCACCTCCGGGGGCAGTTCCATCGGCGTCCAGACCCAGGGCGCTCAGACCATCGGCGGCGACCAGGGGCAGGCCGAAACGCCCCAGACCAATACCTCCGGCCCGGCGACAAACCAATTCAAGTTCGCCAGCGAGGGGGTAGACTCGGGCATCGGAATGAAACTCATTGAGATGGCCGAGACGAACAAATGGACGCCGGAACAGCTATCTTCGATCTTCAAGTCCATGAACGGTGCCCCCGAAACCGTAGACATCAAGATTGAGGGGGGCGTCCACAATCAGTCTGGGAATAACGAGAACGTGGGATCTTCCGGCGGCACCGGCGCGTCCGGTATGACTACTAACCCCAGGAACGATTGATGCCCCACGCGAGCAGCAATCCTGACCGCATAGCGTTGTGGGACTCGATCCCCAAGGTATGCGCGGTGATGGGTTGCAATGCTTTCGTGGGGCGGCAACTGCGGGGCAAGTTGAAAGTACATGTCAAGCAGTTGCAGGTTGACCTTTACAAAGAGTTCCCTCCTATCGTAGCCGACAGGATCTTTGAACTGGTCAGGGACAACATCTACGGTTGGCCGAGTTGAAAGGTTGGTGGTCAGTGATAAAGCCAGGCTTCAAGACGAGCGAAGCCATCGGAGGAGCGGCTCTGGTCGCAGGCATTCTCGCCTGGATCAAAGGTGCCCCGACCTCCGTCCAGATCGCAGGGATCTGCGCCGTGGGGGTACTCGGTGCCGCGTACATGATCTCTCGCGGTCTCACCAAGAAGACCCTGTAGCAACCCTACATGGGTAAGTTTGCACGAAAATTTGAGCCCCTTTACCGCAAGTGGAGGGGCTCAATTTTTGAGTTCGTGCGAGCGTTCAACTTCACGCCTACTGCGCAGCAAGCCCAACTGCTGGAGATGGTGCAGAAGGCGTCAGACGGCACCGGCAACAAGTGGATAGCCTGCAAATCTGGGCAAGGCCCCGGCAAGACCACCATATCAGTCTTCATTGGCATGTGGCGGGCGCTACGCAACAAGAACGGCATGACGGTGGTCTCCGCGCCAACGATGCGCCAAGTCAAGGATGTATGGCTGGCCGAGGCGCGGCGACAGATGGCAAACGCGCATCCGCTGCTAAAAAAACTCATCACGGTAACAAAGTCCAAGGTAGTGATGGGGGATGCCACAACCCCTGACTGGGGGGTCAAGACTGTAACCGCCACGCGCCCGGAGAACGCTCAGGGTCTCCACCAAGAGAACATGAGCGTGATACTGGAGGAAGCGTCAGGTATTCCGCGTCCGCTGGTCGAACAGTTCAAGGGCACACTAACAAACGAAGATCAGTTATTCATGTTGATCGGAAACCCCAACACGAGAGACTGCTCTTTCTTCGACTGCTTCAATACTCAGCGTCATATGTGGGCTACCCTCACGTTTAATGCCGAAGAGTCACCCATCGTCTCGGAAGCAAACATTGCGCGATTGGCAGAAGAGTTCGGCCTTGACAGCGATGTCTACCGCATTCGTGTGCTCGGAGAGTTCCCGTACAGCGACCCCAACTGTGTCATGTCTAGTGAGGACATAGAGAAGATTACCAAGAAGTCGCTGATGTATAAGATGGCCCTGATAGCACGCAAGCTGGGGAATAGGTTAGCACCAGCAAAGCAGTTTGGCATAGACTTCGCTCGCTACGGAGGAGATGAGAACGTAATCTTCCGCCGACAGGGCGAAGCACTGGTGGAGTTCGGGTTCTGGCCGCACACCGACCCCAACGACATCGTAGACAAGGCTTTCGCCATGCAGGTAGCCGCAGGCTGGTCAAACAGCGACACATGGTATGTGCCGGACGCAGGCGGCATGGGCCAAGGTGTCATGCGCAACTTCCAAGACGCGGGCAAGCGTTTTATTGAGTTCCACAACGGCGGTCGTCCGGGGGACAAGCAATACGAGAACAGGATCACCGAAGGTTGGTTCCAGATGGCTCGCAAGGTCAAGTCGGGACAGATTTACCTCCCGCGTGACCCTCGACTGATCCAGCAGCTATCTTCCCGGCAGTTTTACACCACACGCCAGGGGAAGTTGATCCTTGAGACCAAGGACGAGTACCAGAAGCGCGGCCACGACTCTCCTGACCGTGCTGACGCGACGATCCTGGCCATGTATGATGAACTGATGGCATCGAGCCGTATCAGTGGGAGCGGGCACGGCAGGCGTACTGGGAGGTCCGTGGTGGTATGATGTTTTGCACCAAGAACGAGTGTGGCGGGACCATCAAGATCACCCACGGCTACCGCGCCAGCGCCTCGGCTCAGACCTCCACGGGGGTATGTGAGACTTGCCGGCAGCGGTATACCCTTGCTACCATTGTGATCTGTGAGTCTGACCGCTATGGCAAAGGAGCCGCCGCTTTGGCGACACGCATAGCCAAGAACGGGAACGGGGCCTTGTTGCCTGATAAGTAGTAAGGTCTAAGGAAACAGGAGACTCGACATGTCAGTGAACCTTCCTCTTTACAGGTTTCTGGACCTCAACGGTGATGGTACGGGAGCAAAGGATGTCGCACTCAACCACGCCGCCGCGCAGACACCCATCTTCATCAAGCCCCCGGCGGGCGTGGTGTACGTGCTGAGTCGCATGATGGTTTCCATAATCGCCGCAGGGCAGGTAGCAGCGGCCAAGTACGGCGACCTGTCTGCGCTGACCAACGGCATCGAGGTCAAGTTGGAGCGAGACGGTGATGTACTTGTGGACTTCACCGATGGCTTGCCAGTCAAGACCAACTCCGACTGGGGCAAGCTGTGTTTTGATGTCGCCACCTCGGGGGTAGGCCCCGGCGACACCTACGTTCTGGCGCGATGGACATTCACTAAGGCAGGCAAGCCGCTTTACCTGGATGGCGACCGCGACGACAGGCTGGTGGTATACCAGCACGACAATCTCGCAGGCCTCACGGAGCAGACCTATCAGGTGCAGGGTTACACCAAGTAGTCATGGATGCATGGACGGCACTTCAACTCTGCAAGTCTGCGACGCAGACATGCTGCGTAGACCTCGGGAAGCAGGACATTCCCGAGGTCGAGTCGATCATCCGTCTGGTAACACCCCGGCTCAATGCTCACTGGCAAGGCAATGTCGAAAGAGCAATACGCGAGCTAGTGGAGGCTCTGGAAGACATCCCAGACGGCCTGGGTGCGCCGGACGTGGATCCTCTGGTCAAGGCCGAGGATCGAGACAAGGCCCTGGAAGACCTCATCGCCGCTCTCCTCCTGAGCCTTTACATGCGGCTAGGAGCCGCCCCGACGCCTGCTCGACTCGGAATACTCCGAGAGGGCACGAAGGCCCTGCTGCGGGACGGCAGCGGGTCGGCGGGTACGCTTCTGGACCTTGGGGACTCCCGCGTCGTCACCTACCCCCACCTCGGGAGTGAGGATGCCCTGTTGGGCACCCGTGGCAGGGCCATACGTCGCGAGGCAGCCATCAAGGAGCATATCGAGACCTATCTGACCTCCAGGGCCGTCAGACGGCCTGAGTCGGATGCTATGGACCCTCTGGCCGACATCGTGGCCTGGGAGGACACCCTGGCAGACATCCTCGGGGGCGGGGACGCTACCTCGGTGCCGGACACCGTGGACTCCTGGGCCTATCGGTGGTTCAACATCGGGGCGGCTACAGGGGCCTCCCAGGCCGGTCAGACGGCACTGGTAGCGCAGAACAACCCGCCTGCTGGGCCGGATGAGCGGACCTCGCCATTCTGCCGGTGGGTCCACGGCAGGGTCGTGGAGATGAGCAAGGTGGACCGGCAGATCGAGGAGTACCTTGGGGCGGTGCAGGAGGGCGATCCCGAGGCACAAATTCGGTCTTGGCCGTTTTTAAGTGCGGTCAGCGCGAGCGACCCCAAGGTCTTCCGAGGGTTCTTCGTCAACGCGGGCCTGCCGCCGTACCACCACAAGTGCCGGACCCGCGTCATCGCGTCGGTCATCAACGTCAGGTAGGTGCCCCGCCCGCCGCACAAGGGGAGACGGTCGGACGGGGCGGGCAGATGCCTTTCGGCACCCTACTTCTACATCAGGCCGGAAGCCCGCATCGCTGCCAGGATGCCGTTGATCTTGACCTTGATCCCCTCGACGCAATCCCTGATCTCCCCGATGGAGGTAGCTTCCAGGGTGTCGATGGCGGTCTTGTGATCGCCCAGGTGCCCCCGGATCTCCAGGATGGCGTTGGCCACAAGGTCGTCGCGCAAGGCATCCGCCGTGGCCGGTGTGTCTGCCGGGTCCGTGACGGAGATCGCCCCGAGGGCGGTAGGCTTGGTCACGGTCTTGACGACAATGCCGGACCCGCCCGTGGTCCCTGAGAGGTCTGAGGGGTCGGTGGCAGCCTTGCCTTGGATGATCCAGGTGGTGCCGTCGCTGAAAGCCAGCACCCACCCTGCCGTCGTGTCGTTGACGAAGCATAGGCAACGGTCGTAGTTGGCCGGTGGGAAGTTGGTCGTCAGGTCGGCCAGAGTGTCGTCGTGCTGGTAGAGCGGGATAGGGGACGCAAAGATGATGTCGAGGTCTTTCAGGAGTTCGGCATCCCAGGCTTCCAGCCCCGCGCTAACACCTACTGGTACTGGTCTTGACATATCACACCTTTACGATAGTGGTTTCTTCGATGGCCGACTCAAGGCCGGACTTGACGTTGGTCAGACGTAACACAAAAGAGGCAGGTTCGCCGCCGTAGTCGGAGACGAGATCGGAATTCGAGTATGTGTACTCCAGGGTAGTGAGGCCGGAGACTTCGCGCTTCAGCGTAACTCCTGTGCTATCGTAGAAGCGCAGGACAAACTCGCCCTGGATCGGTGACGGCGATGTGGGCTCTCCCCCACCTTGGAGCCCAGCACCCGTCTTCGGAACCGCCGTGGAGCGGTAGGCCCACCAGAGAGGGATGGCGGTTCCCGTGGCGTAGTCATTGCGCATGTTCTGTGTGCGCAGGTTGAGGGGTGCGACGGGACCGATGCCTTTGCCTACCAACGTCTTGCTCACTGCATCAATCTCCGAAAGGTCAAGCGTCTCTACGGTCTCGGGCTGAGACTTCACGTAGAGAGTCTTGTTCGGGTCCATGAGCAGATCGCCAAAGACGTTGAGGTTGCTGATGGGGAAGATGTAGACATAAGTACCGGCAGTGTGCGCTGCACGCACTGTGTCATACCTTGCGCGGACCAGGTTGTCTAGCCTGTAGAGGTCGTCCCCCATTGCTGTGATCTTCTGGAGGAAGAAAATCTCTTCGTCTATGATGCACAGTTGCCTGCCGAGTCGCCAGTTGAGGTCGTCCCCGCTCAAATCCATTACACCAGAGATGTCCGGGCCAACTGCCAGGAATTGCGGCCCTTCTGCCCAGAGAACATCGTCTCCGATGGCGATGTCTTCCGCAAGTTGACCGCCTGATACGGAAGCGTTTTCTGCACCCATGCTGATGTATGTCGCATCATCTCGGCTGATGTGGATAGTCCCCCGAAGGACTTGGTTGTTTGCCCTGATTCTCGGTACTACGATGTTGACTTCTTGCTCGCGGTTTAGGTAAGCGGGAATTTCGATGAACGTGAACTGGTCGCCGCCTACTTCTGTGTCTATGGGAGCAGGACCGCCAGCTACGCCGTCCTCATACTCTGACTTCTGCACACCGTAGAAGTCCAGAATTACGTCAACCCTCACCTTTGAGGAGCGGGGGTCGATCTGCATTTCGAGGACGCGAAGGACGGAGGAGATGACATCTATTGTGAAGACATCCCCCGGAAGGAGAGCCCTCCCTTCGCGGTTCATGTGCATACTGATCGCGGCTATGTTTCCGTACTCTTCCTGCGATCGGCGCTCCGCCACAGTTACGGCGGTGGTGTACTCGATGATGTTGGGCATTTGGACCTCTACAGTCTTTACATGCCCTCTGTGGTTGGCGGCACTATCGTCATCGCGCACGATGACGTTATCGCGGAAGTTGCGCGTGCGATCAGAGAACTTGAAGACCAGCTTGTCCCTGGGCCTGTCCCCGATGAGTGTGGCAATCTCGGGTTCCGGGGGCATGAGCATGTCTTGGCTGGCGTGAGGTATGGCGCTCAGTGTAGGCTTCCTGACAGAGAGGAATTCGAACACACCTACTTTGCGGTTAAAGCGGAACAGTATGCCTACGTCCTGCATCAGAGTGGCTATGGACCCCATAGCCTCTTCTCCACTGTTGGCCATGAACGAGAAAAGTAGTGACTCGTTATCGCCTGACGTGAGAACGCCAAGTGCCTCCAGGGATGCGACGTTGAACGGCACGTCTGTTTGGCCTCGCAAACCTAGACCGTGCGGATACTCCTCGAACAAGAGTTGATCCAGTATGTGCGCGGGATTGGCACCGTCGTCCGGGCTTAGGCGGTATGGTGCCAAGTAGCCCAGCGGCTTGTGGTATCCAGGGAACCACGAGGGTATGTCGTCGATCATCGCGGAAGTTACTTCGACCAAGGTAGCCTTGAGTGATTTTTCGTAGGAGATAGAAGATACTATTCTATCGCCATCAGCGTTGACCGAGTTGTCCTTTAGTAGAACTGTACTGCCGATTTGAATGGCAGTCGTGTGCCTACCTCGGATGGCTATGATGTCGTCGCCGTAGGTGCCGCCCACACCTTCGATAAACAGCACACCCTGCGCCTCATCCACTTGCAGTGTGGATGTAGCCTCAGTCCACGGCTGAGAGTCGGTCAGGCTAGAGAACTCTGGCCGTACTTCGATGTCATAGTCGATGATAGGCCAGTTCCAAGATGGTCCGAGTTGCATCGGATCCCAAACAACATATGTGACATATGGCCATCTTGAGGAAATACCAATCTTGTCCGCTGCGCCTATGTGAGAGTTGATCGGCTGGTCTTCCTCTCCCCAGTAGATAGTAAAGAAGCCGTCAATGCCTGCGGAGAACGAAGAACCGCTAGGTGTGTCGCTCCTGTAGATAGGCCCTGACCAGATAGCCTTGCCGTTTAGCAAGATGCGATGGAGTGCAAAGGCCGGTCCTACGCAGAGGATGTGCCAAGCGTCTTCGAAGTGGTGCAGCACTTTGGGAGACTTGGAACCGCTGCCTTTACCGAATGTCCCGAGGTCGATTTGAGGTGCTGTGAAGTGACCGCCTACCCACCCTACTACGGCACCTACGCGCCTGCGGCCTATCACTATGGGTATGAAGGCACCCCGCGAAGCTATCGTGGCAGGCTTTTCGTCCTTGACCGGGTTCTTCGGATTGGGCTGCTTGAGCAGGTAGTAGGACAAGGCACTCAGGGCCACCGAGATCACGATAGAGATTAGGACTTGAGCCACTTGTTCTTCTCCAGATAGCGGTACACGCGGAAGATGCGCTGCCTCAAGATGCGCAGGGAACTTAGTCCTGTGTACTGCACACCCTTGCCGGTAGAGTGCCATACAGAGCTTGGGCGAACTCCTACGATCATGCCATGCCCCGGCCCACCGCCTACCGGCCCTACTATGATGACATCACCGGGCTCGATGTCTCCACCGCGTTTCACTACCTCGAAAGGCTCGAACCCCCGGGCGATGTTGTGCATGACGTGCAGAGCACCGTGCGGATCGTGCATAGCGCGGTCTTGCGGCAGACGTGGTGGGCAGACGCGCTCCTCACCGGATAGCTCGTTCATCACGCCAGCTACGAAGCGCACGCAATCTACACCTTGCCCTTTGCAATACTGCCCTTCCATGTACGGTGTACCGAGCCAGCTATTGAGAACCGCTTGAATACGATCCTCTACGGCGTCTCGAAGACCGGGTGATAGGGCGGCATGGCGTAGCCTGCGCCACAGAAATGCTCCTCGTTGTTCCATTTGGCCCTGCACGTTTCTATTGTCTTGTCGCACCCAGGGTAGAGCGTCACGGTTTGACCATCCCACACAGAGGGGGCCGGTAGGGCAAGCAAGAAGTTGTCGCCGGAAACCCATTCTCGGATGAGCAGGGGAAGGTTATTGAATAGTATATAGCCACGGTGCCAGTAGCGAGCGGCTTTTGCGGGCACGCCCGTAATTGTGATCTCGGTTCCGTCGATGGAGTCCACCAGACCAGTCTCAGTGAGTGTGTCGATGGCGATGCTAGTGCCGGAAGGGTCACAGCCTTTGCGGCCTAGTATCCAGACACAGTGATTTCCTGCAACGAGACCGAGAGCTACATCGAACCGTGCTTTCACATTCTCGCATTCGAGGTAGACGGTCTTGGACTTCCCGCCTTTGCTTCTGACAGTTCTGCGCACTCTGCCATTGAATAGATACATTACCTTCTGAATTGTCTCGTCAGGGTCTTGTGTTAGCTCATCGACAGAGATATAAACGTCGGGGTGAGGTTCTGCTATCGACATGCCCAAGGTGAAGGTATTGGGCAGGAGTTTGAGTGAGGTGATAGGTTCTTTGAGGATCCCCGTCATCTTGCCTAACTTCACTTCCATCTCTACCATAGAGTAGAAGGTTTCTCCGGTGAGGGGATGCACCACGTCTTCGGCCCAGTCAGTATAGCGAACGTAGGTCGGAGTGTCGCCATACTGGAATGTTACCAGCAGTACGCTTTCTTTCTCTACATCACCTAGTATGAACATGTGCAGTACCTATGTGAGACAGAGCAGAGTAACGGAGTCCTCATCTAGGACTTCTATCATGTTGAGCGCGATGTCACAGGTTTGGTCAGTATGCCATCGCTCGCGCATGGCGTCTTTGGAGAACCGCACAAGCTGTGCAGGCATTACGCGGGCTACGTCGGCAAACACCAGACCGGCGATTTCTGCGTCGAAGTCTATTCGCCATGTCGAAGAGTTGTCCAACACATTGTCGATGGTGCGTATGTGGATGGTGCCGTCGTCCATGATGACAGCTACGTGCTCGAAGAAGTCGGAGATGTCTTCGATATTGCCTACAGCTTCTATACTTACGGAGGTGGATATGGCGGCAGTGAAGTTCCAAAAGTTCTCCGGCGGTACAAACCAGAACCTACGAAAGCGTCCTCGCCGGGAGTCAAAGAATTGTATTACATCCCAGACATCTTCTCTGGAGAACTTTCTGTACCTCAACTTGTGTGTAAACTTCGGTCTAGACCCGTAAGTGTCTGTGATCTTCCCTCGACCGACCTTGGCCGCTTTGCCCGTGCGGGCGAAGCCCATCACGTAGCCCGAGTTCGGCAGGTAGGGCGTAGGCGCGAAGATCGGATCTCCGTTGTACTCTTGGAACCCGTCCGGCGTCCCCGATGCTGTGGGCAGTGTGGCGGACGCCCCAGCTACCTCCAGGGCGCGGAAGAGGATGTTCCCGAGGGTATCTGTGATGAACGTCCCCGAGTCCTTCAAGGAGACCTCGGCGTCCATTAGCGGGAAGACGATGGCCCCCTGGGAGTAGGTATTCGACAGGTTCGTTATCAGGACAAGGTAGCCGATCTGGACATTATCAATGATGGCGTATTCGATGTTACCCGGCTCGCCGTTGACCAGATCGAAGACCACACATCGCTGGCCAGCGAAGAACCTGCGGTAGGCGGTCTCGCAGTAGATCGTCTTCACGGCGGCTCCCCCACTAGCGACCGTTGAGTAGTCGGAGTACAGGGGCACCGGCATGCGAGAGCTACCGTGGCGTAGGAGGCTCATCATGCCCTTGTAGGTGCGGCTCCGCGTTAGGCCGGTCCAGCGCACCACTACGGACCTCGTGGGCCTGTGCGAGAGCAGACGGCGCTCCTCGGCGTCGGTGATGGCGGCGACGACATCCACAAGGTAGGAGGACTCGACAGAGCAGCCGTCTCCCCAGTTGTGAAGTAACAGTTCGGGCACTACGGTAGGCATATCCAGAGGAGACATCTTCAACGGTGTGACGTAAGGACCACCAGAAACCGCTGCAAACTCTGAGGCGTCAATTGACCAAACGAAGCTGGTAGCCCTGACAGGGGATACACCCACTAGGTCGGCTTCTGTTACAAATAGTCTGCCATCGTAGTCAGCCACTTAGGGTGTCTCCGGGCAACCCTCTGCGGGTGAGTAAGAGTCAACGAAGCTGCCGGTATCCTCTTCTATCACCAGACTCTCAGCCTTGACAGGGGTCACACCGATCAGGTCGGCCTCCTCTACGAACAAACGACCTTCGTAATCTGTAGCCATCAGAAACCCTCTATTTGGAAAGCGACAGACATTCCAAGGTTTTCATGCAGGACGGTATTGTTTGGGATCTCGTAAACCCTGCCAGTGCCATACTCAAACACACTGTAGATAGGTACAGACACATCCGCTGTATCCCAGTAGAAGCCACCATATACCACGGTGTTGTAGATATTACCAAACATGGCTTTAGAGTCGTTAGTATCCCAGATGGAGGCAGGTTGAATTATCACACCGCCACCGACTCTCTGTGGTGCTTGCATAGGCTTCGGTATGTCTGCACCGAGTATCATACAAGGGGAACAGATGTATGATATGCCGCGAGGATACCAAACCCGGCCAGAAAGAGACGCTGTAGCTTCCGTCTGTAGCCAGCCACCGCGACTACCGTTGTCACCACAATGCACCCAGCACGGGTTGTACCAAAACTGAGAGCGCGGGAACGGTCTGAACAACCCCGCTGTTCCGTGACTTGAGGAATAATTTATATGATACTGCTGGAAGCAGTGGAACCACTTATCGTAGATGTAGAAATCCCATAGAATGTTGGCTGTGCCAACATGGATATTCCGTGCGACGGCTGTCAACAGACCAGTACCAGCCGCATCTAGCTTAGTGGATACCTCCAGTTTAGCTAGTCCGGCACCGTTGTCAGTTATGTTCACATAAGCGTAGTTGCCGCGATCATCTGAGGCCGCTGATTTATATATGCTAGTAGCACCCACTTGCGACCAGCCGTTGCTTACAAGTAGGGCCTTTAGCTTGACTTGCAGGTCTACGTAGTCAGCAACTAATGCCCAATTGCGACCGAAGGCCATTAGTTCATCCTCCAGAGTAGGAAGTGTGCGTTGTACTCATCCCAGTACAGGGTATGCTCCCTGAATTCGTACTTTACACCATTGTCTAGAGTAACCGTGTCTCCAGGAACCAGATCAATGCCCTTGGCGACGGCCAGTATATCCGGTGTAAATCCTACTATGCAAGTACGTTCGGAGTCTCGGGAGGCTGATGTTTCCGTGATATGAAATAGAGGTATCATACACGCTAGCTTTCCGTCCAGCCACCCAACATCAGGGCTCCAAGTAAAGAGGCTGTAGGTGCTGTTGGTATTGCAGAGGTGAGAGATACCGCCTCTGGACCATACCCAACGCTGTAGGACACAGATCCAGAGTTCTGAGTACCCTTTGCTGAGGAGGTAACTAGTGTAGGCTGTTGCGCTGTCTTTCTGACGGCACCCTGTTATAAAACCAGTCCAGGGGGCTCTGGATACGGGTGTGTTCGATAGAAAGTCGAGTGCTCCACCGAACACCCTAGCACTGTTGTTGACAACGCCTGTGACGAGGAAGAATGTTCTGTCAGAACTATACAGATCCCAAGTAGCGGAGATAAAGTTGCAACCGCGAGAGATGTCGAAATTAGTGTCTATGGCGGTGCCAGCACCATCAAGCACCGGACCCATGTCAACCATGAAGTTACCGACAGTATCCTCATACGGTTTGATGTAAACTACACGACCCTGTGCGTCGGCAGCACTGACGTAAACACCAGGCGCAGCTACTACCTGCACCCAACCATCAGTAACTATCTGGGCTTTGAAAGCCGTGAGCAATTCGGTTACAGTAGTAACTACCAGCGAATTCTTAGCCATCAGGCAAGCTCCCCCGGCAAGACAGCCCACACACAATACTCGTCCTTTACATGACCAAGCATAGAGGCACTGGCATCATGACCTGCCCTGTAGTAGATCCTGTTGCCGATCTGCACAGGTTGTCCAGTGCCAAAATCGCTATCGTCAAAGAGCCCAAATGCCAGATACACGTCTTTGACGTAACCTACTATGTAGCCAGTGCCGGTATGCTGGCACCACCACCACTTCATAGTGGGGTACACAGGGCCTCCCATACCCTCAGCACTCCTACCTCGGAAGTATTGTTTTTCGCAGGCTGGGAGGTAACGAGTTCCGACAGCGCTACTTGCCCAGAACCCCAGCAGTCCGGTTGTAATCCTCCACCACGCTGTAGGTGCCAGTGGGTCATTCGGCACGAAGAGTAAAGAGTCACCAGACTTGATGAGGTTGGGGGAAGTCCTTGCTGCACTTCCCAGGGCGAAGTTGCGAGCCATGAGGAGTGGGGCCTCGAAAGTAGCCACGTTGTAAGGGCTTTCGAGCATGCCTACGAGTACGGCATCCGCTGACCCGAACTGCTCCACGAAGATCCATCTGTCCGTGGCGAAGATTTGGTACATCTGCGCTTCCCAGTATAGGCGACCCCCGTTTATGGGCATCGTGCCAGGCATGACTATAGTGTCACCTGATCGACCATGCCCTATTTCGAGTTCGACTACTTGGGGAGAGGAGAGTGTGTAGAGTCTTACGTAAGGTCTTCGACCTTCGCTGTCGGCGGCACCCGACAGTATCGTTGTTGTGGGAGCGCCAGCATTTGTCCAACCCGCTGCTAGCATGGCAGCTACGATAGAGGCCATGAGGTCAGTCTCGTCTACTGGTCTTGCTATTGTCCTCATGCTAGCCCCTCAAGATAGACCTGAATGTCTCGCTGTTCTCGCGGAAGAACTCGAAAACCGCGTTCCTGCCGCCCGAGAGGATGCGGTCTGCTGTCTGGTCATCCGCCACCACCATAGCTATCGTGGCCCCGGTGCCCTCCTCGCTGCCCTCCGCGATGCTCTGGATAGAGGAGGATACCAGACCCCCCTCAGCGAAGCCAGCCGTGCGAGAGGCACGTACAGTGCGAGACCTCTGGACGCCGGACAGGGCTCGGAGGCTCATGGGGTCGATCAGTCCTCTGTTGAGGGCCTGCATCACGTCTGAGCCGTACTTGCCAACAGCCCTGGCCCGAACCATGAATTCACCCGGCGCGGCCCAGATAGGCACCGTGTCGGTCGGGTGGAGGCCCCTGGGGCGGGAGATGCCCGAGGTGGAGACATTGGGAATAGGCCCACCGGCAGCGAGCCCAGCGCCCCCAGCTTTCGCACCGGTCTGGATCGAGGCGGCGAGCAGGAGGGTATTGGCGGCTGCCTGGAGAGCGACCGTGACCGGCACCCATGCGACAGCGGCGGCGAGCATGTTAGAGCCCGCCTTCTTGTCGGTGTCGCCTGCACCCCCGATGAGGGATTGAATGAGCTTCGAGATGGCCAGTTGGGTGAGGAAGTTTATTATCATTTCGGACAAGCTCTTGAGGAACTGCCCGAACTTCTCCCTGATGTCGGTATTGGTAGTCGGGTCGAACGCATCAGCGATGGTCTGTGAGATGAGAGAGGAGAAGTTCTCCAGGGCGGTCGTCATAAAACTACGAGCAGCTTCAAAGGAGTCGAGTGCGGCGTTGGCGAACTCCGCGAAGCCTACCTCGATGCCGAACTGCAAGCCCTCTTCCTGCTTGCGGACGGCTTCGTCTAGCAGTTGCGTCGTAATCTTGAGTTCTTCATTCAGGATACGCGCTTCTATCACATTCTTCTGAAACAGGGCATTGCGCTGATCCAGTAGTGCGGCGAGGTCTCGCTCGCCTTCTAATCCTCTATCGCGTGCGACCTCGATGGTTTCGGACAGTACCAGCATGTCGCGGGTTGCCTGTAGCTCGGCTTCGCGCAATTCCAGACCCGCTCGCGCTTGATCGTTTTTGGCTATTGCTACTCGTTCCCCGGCGGCGTCTACGTTAAGAGCGCCTACGAACGGACGCAGTCTTTGCTGCGCGGCTTGCTCCTGCTGGAGTCGAGGTATTTCCTGCTCCAACTTTTGAAGCTGCTGGCCTGCCAGGAGGCGCAATCTGTCCTTGAGCGTGCTGTTGATACTGTCATGCAGAATGCCCTGATCCCGTAGTACGTCGTTAATATGTTCTTCTGTTATCGCCAAATGACCGTTGAGAAGTAGTTGCGCCTGTATGGCTTCGAGGACAGGTATTTGACCCTCTGCTAATTTATCCCCTATAACTTCGGCTATGGCCTTCTCTTTGGCCAGTTGCTTTTCAAGTAGGTTGAGAGTGGTGGTTTTTTCGCGTACCTCCGCAGCGGCAGACTTGGCCAGTGTGATGTCGCCGGTCTTCTTAGCGCCCGCTAGCTCTGCTCGTGCTAGGGCTATTTCCCTTTCGAGTTTTGCCTGCTCGCGCTGGCCGTTGAGTACCTTCTCCGAAATGCGCAGGCCCAACTCAAACTCAGACCGTTGCTCTGCGGATAGTTGTGTGAGGGACCGGGAGAGATTTTCTTGTGTTCGCAGAAGTTCATTGCGCTGCTGAGTTAGCTTGTTCTTCTCTATTTGCAGCTTCTTACCCTTTTCCTCTTCGGAGAACTGAGCGTTTAGCGCGGCGACACGAGCCTGTGCAATGCCCGACTCTGCGCCCCCGGATACTTCGAACCTGGCTACATCCTTCTGGGCATCTAGGGAGTCGCTTTTGATCTCCTCCATCAAGTCAGCTTGGCGCTCAAGCTCGGTGCGGGATTGGGAGAGTATTCCTGGCATGTTCTCAAGAATTTGCAACAGCGACTGGGCTTTGTCTGCGGCAAGGTCGAAGCCGTCCGAAATCCCGAAGATGTCATTCAGGGTATCGGATATGAAAGCGAACGACTCAGCCAAGACAGCACCGATGGATCCCTCTCCAGCTATGTCAGCTATTATAGCCGCTTCGTCTTTGGCTTCTTTCTCCTTTTTGATCCTCTTTTCAATGGCATGCAATCGGGCTAGGTCTAACTCTGCGGCGCGTTCGAGTTCTGCACGTTCGTCTTGGATTGCTTCAAGTGCTCGCACACGAGAGTCAGCCAACTCCTTAGCAAGTTCTTTGGCCCCTGATATACCGAAGGCTTGTCCCACGGCGGCGAACGCCCCTGTTACGGCATTGGACGTTTCAATCCAAGCTACTTTCATGTCTAGAAGTCGTTGCTGGAAGAAGTCGAAAACGTGTGCGCCTGCGAGCTTTATGTTGATCCATGCGAGCTTGAAGGTCTCCACAAGTTTATTCTTTATAAGGCGCAGTATTGTACCGAGTTCGAGGTTGGAGTCACTGAGAGCCCTTGAGAGCAGTAGTATACCCGTGGCGATGAGGGCAATTATGGCGAGTATTACCCAGAACGGAGCGGCTGCCAAGTTCGTAGCCACTGCCCATAGGGAGGTGGCGGCAGTTAGTGCTATCATGGATGTCCGTAGGCTGATTACCAAGGCCCGCATACTGACCCATATGAAGCGAGTAGCCGTGAGAAGCAGCAGCCATGCTTTGTGGCCTAGGACGATTAAGGCTTGTACGGCGACCAGGGAGAAGTAGGCGGTCGCTATTTGCACTACTAAGACAACAACAGATCGGAGGGCTTTGCCCCAATCCTCGGTGCCCTCGAAGAGATTTGTGAATGGGGAGGTTATGGTTCTGACGATACCTACTGCTAGGCTTAGTCCTTTGACGAAGCCCTCGATTGCTGCGCCTATAACCAGTGCAATGACCTGTATTGCACTACCGAATGCTGCTGTGATGGGTGAGAGCAGCTTGAAGTCTAGCGCCTCGCCAAGTCGTCGGGCTTCACCCAGCGCCGTGGAGAGACCCTTGGAGATGCCCCTTATCACATTTATGGCGTCGGGATCTATTATACGGAAGCCCTCTTCGTCCTCTGGCGCGATGGTGTCGATGATGTCTTTCATCAACCCCTTGAGTTGTTCGAACATCTCCAGCGTGCCAGCGCCGAACAGTTGCTTGAAAACATCGGATACCCTGCCGGATAGACCAGCGAATGTACCCAGGGCCTTTTCCCCCGCTTCCTTGAATGCCAAGAAGCGGTCGGTCAGGAACTCGTATAGACCCCCGGCCTCCTTGGCGCGGCGGATGTCCTCGTTGGTGATGCCTAGTGCGGCAGCAATGCGTGTGGTGCGCAACTGGATCGTACCACCGAGGATCGACCGGATTTCCTCAGAGAGTTGGTTCTGCGCCACGCCAAGGGAAGTTGCCGCCTGTGAGATCCGAACTGTGAACTCTCGGATCTGGTCAGTGGCTAACCCCGCTCGTGTACCTGGGGCGATGGCTACTTGGAAGGTGTCGAGCAACTGCTCGAATGTGGCTGCCGTCTTGAGGGCGTCTTGTCGCAAGAGTCGTGTCTGCCGTGCTGCCTCCTGCTGTGCAAGGGCAAGTTGCTGGGCAGTGCTGACTGTTTGCCCCATAGCATCCCGCACCTCGCTTGTGGCGACGAATAGAGACGCTATGGACAGCTTGGAAATCTCGATTTGCGCGTTAAATGCAACGGCCTGCTTTATCAGATTTTGGAACCCTCGGATGAGCAACCGTGCTGCGGCGAAGGCGGCGAGGATCCCAAACAGTCTACGGAACGTGAAGCTGATCCTGTTGGCTGTCTTACCGGCACGGGACAGGCCCTTGTCGGTCTTAGTTACCTTCGTGTTTAGACGTTGCCACTCCGCGCTGTTCTTCTTGAGTAGATCCGTCTGCTCCTTGATTTGTGCGTTGCGCAAGTCCCTAGCAAACCGAGCGCGTCCCGCCTCGTCCGTTGTGGCTGGGGTAGGCTTCGCGCCCACAGGAGCAAGACCGCGCTTGGCGCGGATGTCGTTGATGAGTTGCTTCTCTTTCTCCTTGGCGATCTGTCTCTCTACTGCAAGTTCTGCCTTTGCTCTGGCAAGCACAGGACTACGCGCACGGAACTTTGCTTCCTCCAGTGCGATAGCTGCCTTCGCTACTTCGTTGCTTACCTTGTTGCGGGCGAGTTCTTTGCGCGTGATCTTCTGTGATAGGGCCTGCTGCTTACGGCGTTCGACCAAAGCCTTGTTGATGGCCTTGTGTGTGGCGACCTGCGCCCTCAGACTCTTCAAATTCCTGGAGCCGGATACAGCCTGCTCCGTGGCGAGTTGTTTCTGTAGCTTGAGTCGTTCTTTCTCGGCAACGGTCAGGGTCTTGGTAGCTTTCGCCTGCTTCCCAGCGGCAGTCGCATTCTGCTCATTGGTCTTGGCCGTTTTTGCAGCAGCGGCAGCCACCTCTTGTGTGGCCTTGGCGAGCTTCGCTTGCGCAATGGCAGCCGCCGCAGTTGACTTGGCCAAGGCTGCGTTGCCTTGGGCCATAGCCTTCGACTCAGCACCGAGACTCTTGATGTCCTGCTTGAATGCTCGCCACGCTCTGCGAGCCAGGATCAATTCTGCGCGAAACTCCCGTACCCTCTCAGGCCCGGAGCCGCTCATTTCAAGCGTGTAGCGAAGCCCGCCTCTATCGACTGTCACTTACGCCTCCTAGATACCGCCGCCGAATTTGCGCTTGAAGGCTGCGGCGTCGTTGCCGCTCCCGTGCTTGCTGCTGCCGCCTAGAAGGGGGAACCATCTCTTCTTGAGCCACTTCACTAGGTCTTTCCCGGTTCCCTGTGTGGCTAGTTGTGCTGTCTGCGCTTGTTCGATGCGTGACTGGGCGAGGAGACGGTGGTGTGCTTCCACGAGTGAGTTGAACGAGAATATGTCCTGATCCACTACGAACTCGAAGTCCAAGCCCGCTTGCACTAGCATCAAGACCATGTTCTCGATGTAATCCCACTCGTCTACTCCTTCGTCGTCGTCTCCTCGTCCTTTTCCTTGTCCTTTTCCTCGTCCTCTTTCAGAGCCTTGCCCACGGCTGCCTTTAGCTTTGCCGCGAGCGGTCCCGCCAAAGGGCCGAACGCCCCCTTGTTGGCGGCAATCACGCCGCCCATGATCTCGACAAGGGCCGGGAGGCTCATGTCTTCGTCATCCATGAACTCGCGGATGACATCTTCCTTCACCGGCCTGTCGGTGAACTCTTCGCGCAAGCTGTCGCAGATCAGTTCACCGATGATGTATCGGTTCTCGTCGTCTGCGATAGCGTTGACCAGTTGCGTGATGGCTTCGGCTCGCTGGTTGTCGCGGATCTTGATGATGTTGACCGAGATGGGGTCGATTGTGGTTTCGCTACCCATGTCGCCCGTGGTGGGGTCGTGGAAGTCGCGGGATGATCGCTTAACGTCCTGGCTCTTGCCGGACATGATCGTCACGAGTGACTGCGCGATAGGACCGGCGAGTGTCTTGAGCTTGAAGAGTGTGCGCGTGCTGACGGCGAAGAACTTGAGTTCCTTGTCGCCTACTTTGGCCTTCTCAAAACGAGGGGCCAGGAATGAAAACTTGGGTGTCATGTCATCTGCCTCCTGAAAGAAAAAACCGCCCCAGGTCTCCCTGCCTGGGGCGGCTCAGATCATACCTGACTCACAGCCGCCCGACTACCTAAGAAGCGCGGGCGTTGGCGTGCGTGCGGATGGTCAGGGTGGGGCTGTCGGCATCCGCCTCTTCGTTGGTCTCGGCGGTGCCGGTCAACTGCATGACCGTGAATTCGTCCGCGATCAAACCGAAGTCTCCCTCGGCCTTCAACTGCACCTGATGGAACTGGTACTCCGTCTGGTGGTCCGCGTCCGCCGGGTTCTCGGAGATGAACTTGAGAGCCCCGGTGAACTCCGAGGTGGTGAGGGCCTTGACCTCATCCGGGGTCAGGGCTGCCCCGTCTGCGGTTGCCGTCAGCGTCACTTCGTCGGCGTTTGCGATGTTGGGCGCCGTGGTCTTGAAGAACACGCGGCCCATCTTCTCATCGAGAATGTAGTCGGTGCCATCGACCAAGGTGGCCGGTACGCCCTTCTCGATCAGTTCGATGTTGGCCGTCGCCACGTCGTAGAGACGCACGCCGTTCGCATTCACGAGGTCATACCAGCGCCCGAGGGACACGCCGCCGTGCTTCGCGGTTGTGATCCAGTCGAAGACGGTGAAGCCCGCGATGGCCGGGTTGGTCGGGGCAGAGCCGGACTCGCCGGACATGAACATGGCGAGGTTCTGGAAGTTGATCTCATCGAGGGAGAGAGAGACGCCCACCTTCTGTGAGATCACCACCTCGTTGTCCACGACCCGCAGGCCGTTTCTGGACGACTGGTGCTCCAGCGTTTCCGACTCGACATTGATGTTGAACTCGGGGGAGTTCCCCAAGTCCCGGTACTCCCCCGGCGTCCCGTCGCCCAGGATTTCGGCAAAGAAGACCTTGCCTCTCCCGAGGTTGTAGTCGCTCGTGTTGGGCGTACCCAAGAGGTTCAGACCTGGCATGTTCAATCTCCTTGATGGGCTATGCCGGGCTCAGGCTTGCCTTGAAGTTGTAGACTACCTGAGTGCCTGCTGTGGACTCCTGCTGTACCGGGTGAGTTGGGTCAGAGTCCTCAAGCTCCAACATCACCTGACGTAAACCTTCGGCGGGTACTGCCGGCAGTTGGATAGGATTTGCACTCAAAGCGTCTTCGAACACCTCAAGAAGAACCTCCTGCGAGAACTTCAATCGCAGTTGGAACGACCAAGTTGCTCTTTCGCGTTTGTTGGTCATCCTGTGCCGTACTGCTCTTTCGAAGTTCGTACCCACTTCGTTCGCGAGAGTGGTGTGCGGTGTTGCTGGATTTGCTTCGTCAACAGTGGGTACTTGTGTGTCCGGGTCGTAGGAGACTGGATAGAACACGCCAGCTTTCGCGGCGGCTATCAGCGCCTCTTGGACCCGAATTCTATTGAACTGGGCCATCAGTCAGTACCACCAAAGACACTACTTCTGCGTCCCCAAACGGAGTCGCCGGGCCTTGGCGGTGTAACTTCCGGTTCCATTGTCGTGATCTTGAGATCCGAGAGTTGCCCCATCTCATCCTCTCCGATGAGCAGAGCGAGGTTATCCCGTATGTCTGCCTTGAGTGCGTTCTTCTCATGCTCAAGGTCGAACGGTGACTTGTTGCGGAAAAGCCCCTCTTCGTTCCATGCTTGCTCATCCTTTTCGGCGCTGTCCATAAACAGTACCGGCAGGGTTCGCATCAGGTGCAGTCTCACCAGCATCGACTCGGTGAGGTTTGCGATCATGCGCAGGTTCTCTTCATCAGTTGAGGGGTCGTCCGTGTAGGCGTAGCCTTTGAGGGTATTGACCCTGGTCTGTGTGAGCGCCTTCACGAAAGACATCCGGGCTTGAAGCACACCCTCGTCTATGATGGTTTTTGCATCTGAGACAGTAGGAACTCCTGTCAACCGCATAGCGGCTTCCAGTGCTGCCATATCAGCGATGAAGAGGGGCTTGACCGCCATCCTACTTCTCCTGTCCCTTCCAGTCCATGCTCAGGAACGCGATGGCCTCTTCAACCGTCTCCAACGGCTCGATTGCCCCGTCGATGTCGAGGATCATCAGGTTGAGGGAGTCGAGATCCTTGTTGAGCAGACTGGTAGGATCACTGTTCCACTTGCCGGGAGGCACGAGCTTGTCACCTTGGACTTCATCGGTCTTGCCGACGATACCCTGCGTGACCACTTCACCTCGGTCGTTGGTCAGGTTTGCACCGGCCACCATCGTCCTGCCGTGCTCGTGGGTTTGCGCGTCCTGCAAGTCAGTCGGTGAGGTGATGCTGGTGCCGATACTCTCGCCCACGTTGTCCTGCTTGACGGCAGGGCCACTTTCGGGCTCGACCGGCGGCAGCGGCGTGTGGTCGAGAATCTCCGTGAGATATCCACTCTTGATGTGGGTTCGGATCATGTGGTCCGTCAGCACACCACGAGTTACCTGAACGCCGGGCCGCAAGAGGATGCCATTCGGTGTCAGGATACTGCCCTTGTTTGTGACCTTGAGCATTTGCTTCTCCATTGTACTCTCAAGTTCCTAGCAACTTGGGTGAGAGATGGGGGCGGCGTACTCTGCCGCCCCCATCAGCGACCTGCTAGGGGTCGCTCTAGGTGATGACCTTCATGGACACCACGAAGCCGGGGCGGCGCGGAGTCGGCAGCGGGCGGCTGGTGATGAGCAACTGCCGGACGCTCGGGTCTTCCTCCTCCCAGGACTTCGAGAACCGCTGACCCTGGAACATACGGCCCTGGAGGGCCTTCCAGTCGGCCAGAGCGCCGAAGTATTCCACCGTCTCGGCGGCGGGCGAGGCTGCCACGAATTCGACGTACTTCTCACGGATGAGGTTCGTGGCTGCGCCGTCGATCTCCACGGTGCGGGCGTACTCCCAACACCGGACCCCGGAGTACGTACCGAGGAACAGCACACCGTCGTCGCGGAACTGCTCGTTGAACGTCACCTGACCGATGGCCACGTTTCGGTTGTCGAGCAGACCACCCTGGTTCTTGGCCAGCTTGAGGAACGCCGCGCTGGCCAGTACCCCCATGATGGCGTCGGTGATGGTCAGGCCGTGCGCGTCCGAGGCCAGACGCTTCGCGGTGAGAAAGTCCACCTCGGGGACCGGCAGAGTCAAGTCTGCGTCATCCCAGAAGATGGACAGAGTGACGTTGTTCGCGCTCGGCTTTGGGAAGGTGATCTGGAAGGTCTCCTGATCGTTCACCTCGTAGTTGATGACACCCACGAGGGTCTGACACGCCAAGTATTCCTCGGCGTTGGTAATCATGTCGGCCATGTGCTGCGCGTCCCTGGCGATGTGCGCCTGGATCGCGGAGACTTGCTCATCCCCCTGCGGGAAGATGACAGTCCCCGGACGCCGCTTGAACAGCACCTCGCTCGGGGTCATGGGCCGCTTGATGCGGATGTTGGGCGGCTCCACGTTGGCGAACGTCTCACCGATGCCCCCGACCATGATGGCCTCGCCGTTCTTGCGAACGAACGGAGCCATGACCCGCGCACCCGTCAGGGTGGAGAGTTCGATGGACTCGGTGGGCTTCGGATCCTTGTTGCCGTAGAGCAACCGCAGGACAAAGTTGTTGGGGCTCTTGATCTCGTTGACGGCTCCGGTCAACGACGCCCAGGTGAGTTCGTCGGCAGATGCCATTAGCGAACACCTTCCAGGCCGTAGATGAACAGGCCCTTGTCACGGGGACCGTCCTGGAGTGCGGCGTCGAGCGTGTTCTGACTCTCGCCAGCGGGAAGTACGATGTCGTCGTAGTGGATACGACCGGCCAGGACGACCTGACCCATCACATCCTCGTTGCCGACACCGGAGTCGTCCAGCACGATGCTGTCCGGCCATATGAAACCCGAGATGACATCCACGCCATCTCCGGCTACTCCCTTGACGCCCTCAGCCACGACCGCCGTGCCCGCGCCACCCGTGAGGGACACAGCCGTGGTCATTGCCGGTACGTCCTGGTTGCCCCACTCGCCGTCCGCGAGGAAGGTGATGGTGTAGACCATGGTGTTCAGGGCGACGGAAATGTCACCGAGGCGCAGTGCGCCCAGGAGTTCGAGCGCGGTCTTGACCGCCGCTGCCGTTGCATCCCAGGCGATGGCGGCGGTGGTGTCGCCATCGAACATGATGATGAACGAGCCACCCGTCGCGTCGATGGTGATGGTCTGGACCTCCTCAACCGCCGCGTCACCCGACCACACCACGAACTTGTCGGTGGTGATCTTGTAGGCGACGGGCGTGAGGGCGGTGAGCGTTCCTCCACCTGACACGGGCGCGAACGTCTTGACCTGGATTTTCTCAGGTTCGCAACGAAGATCCGCAGCGCGTGAAGCGGAGGAGTAAAGCTCGCGAGTCTTGTACGCCATTGGAGCTATCTCCTGTTATCAGGAAACTAAGTTGGTTTGTAGTGCGCCCGTTGCGCCTCTACTTCTTGGTTGCGTACCCGCGAAGGGTGTTGGAGTGATTACCCATCTTGCGGCCCAGGGCGAAGCAGTCGGCCTCTTCCTTGGACAGCCCGGTCGGGAACTCCTCTTCCTCTTCGTTCTCGCCTTTGCCCTTCTGCGCGGGCTGGCCGGACTTCTTGAGCGCGGTCTTCAACTGCTTGCGCAGTGTCTCGACCTCTTCGCTCTCCTTGTTCTTGCCCTTGTCGTCGTCCTTGGACTTCTCCATGCTCGTGAGGAGCAGGTTCAGTGCCTTGGGGTCGCTGAGGTCCAGGCCCTTGAGGAGCTTGGCCTTCTCGACCTTGGCGATGTGCGCCTTGAGGTCGTCGGCATCGAAGATGTCGCCTTCGAATTCGATCTTGTCGTCGGCGGTACTCTTGTTGCCCTTGCCCTTGTTCTCGTCATCGCCTCCCGGCTCCTTCTTGAGTGCGGCGACGAGTCCGTCCACGATGCTCTTGGACAGATCGCCGTTGCTCTCCTTGAGGACTTGGGCCATCTCTTCCTTCGTCATGTCAATCTCCTCGTCGGCTGGATTGCCCGCAAGCCGGTTGGCCAGGGCTTTAACAATGCGGTCGAGACTTTCTTCCGCAACTTTGTCGTCTTCGATCACGACCTGGGCCTTGCCGAAAATGGAGACGCCTCCCCAACCATCCTCGCCATACGCCTTGCGAAGATCGGGGTCGTCCACCTTCACGACCATTGCCCAGCCGCCAGTTACATCGACGACTGTACCCTCATTGGTTTTCATGCCCCGGAAGCGGGGGTCGTCCTTCTGGATCAGGAAGGTCTCGGCAATGTACGCTTGCGCCTTCGTGAGCGCCTTGCCGTCGTGTCTCACATCGAGTTCACCGCCGTCCTTCATGTAGTCATAGGCCATCTGTTTGATGACCTCGGCGCTGGCGATATCGCCGTCCGTGTCCCTGATCTCCGGGGCATAGACCACGGCTATCAACTCACCCTTCTCTTTGAATGTGTCATCCTTGAGTAGGGTGTTGAACTCGACCGTGCCATCCTCCTTGTAGATGGTCGGCATGAGGTTCTTCCCCCTCGGGCAGAGGGAGATGAAAGTGATATTGGCCTTCTTGATCCTGCGCTTCATACTGGACTCCGTAGCCTCGGCTAAGTTCCGCTTCCAGAAGCGACCGCAGTACGATATAGTTCACAGGACCGATAGGGAAGCTGTTTCAGGGAAATTTCGCCACACTTGATAGTTGCAGCGAAAGGGCAGGGAAATATGGCCAAGCAGACAGGGACCAAGGAGGTTGAGGGCGCGGTGCGGATGTTTGAGATGGCCATGAACACTCGTCCGCTATACGAGTCGAAAGGTGGCGAAAAGGGCATCATGGACTTCTTGATGAAGGCCGTGGGTCCAAAGATCGAGTCCAGGCAGGGAGTCTCCCCTGGCCGACAGCAGCACCCATTTAACTTCAAGAACGTCATCAACTTCAAGAACGGCAACATCCACCACTCCACTTGCATCGAGACCAAGACCGCATCCACGGTTGGCCTGGGCTTCCAGACGGACAAGAAAAAGAAGAATGAAGCAACCGGCATGGATGAGCCAGACAACGATGCGATGAGCAAGGTGGACGATGTGTTGAACCCCTTGTGCGAGATTTCCTTCCTTGACGTTCTAACGGATGTCTGTGAAGACTTCTGGCAGACCGGCAACGGCTACATGGAGATCGTTCGCGAAGAACCCGAAGGGCCTATCATCGGCATCTACCATGTGCCTTCCGCCACGGTCTTTGTCAACATCGAAAGTGAGAGCTACTACCGACACTACGAAGTCGAGGCAGACGAAGGCACAGTGCAATCGCAGAGGTTCGCTGTCTTCGGGGACGGCAAGGACTTCCTGGCACGAGCCGCTGCCGGTGAGCTAGGGTTTGGCGCAGAGGCGTTGCCAAGCGACGGCCGGGTCTCGGAGATCATCCACTTCCGCCGTCCGTCCAGCTTGTCTCGCTGGTATGGCTTCCCCGACTGGCTGGCCGCAGTGCCCAACGTAGAACTGGTGCAATGCCTGACGCAGCAGTCATTCGACTTCTTTCTCAACAGAGGAGTCCCCGAGTTCTTCTTGTTCATGCTGGGTAAAGAACTCAGCGACAAGGACTGGAAGAAGGTGGAGAACGCCATGCGGGCCAACATCGGCATAGGTAACGCCTTCAAGTCCATCGCTCTCAACATCCAAGACCCCGACATGGTGATACAGCTTGAGAAGTTGGGTCTGGAGGGTAAGTCCGATGGTGGGATGTTCTCCACTATGTCGGATACCCTGGCCATGCAGATCGTCTCCGCACACAGGGTTCCGCCCCTCCTTGCGGGCATCATGATCCCCGGCAAGCTGGGAGCCACCAACGAGCTTCCTAACGCTCTCATGGCCTTCCAGACGCTTGTGGTGGGTCAGGCGCAGAAGACCCTGGCTACCATCCTCGGGAACACCCTGGGGAACAAGACATCGAATGGCAAGCTGGCCCTCGGGTCGGACAATTTCAAGTTCCGCAAGATCACCGACATCATCGACCTCGGTAACATGGACACGGTGGGCCGCATGCGCCAGCCGGTCCCCGAAGCGAAGGCCGAGGGGCGCGACATCAGCGACGGTCTCAAGAAGGCCCTGGAGAGCATTGACGAGGATGGTGCGGGCAAGCTGATGGGCCGGGTCTTCTCCTTGCTGTTGGAGAAGATGATCGAGGCGGCGTAGTGGGGCAGACCGCAGCAAACTTTCGGCGCAACCTCATAAAGAAGATGGCGCGACGGGCCGCTGCAATAGTCCGACCTCTGATCCCATCGCGCACTCTTCGTAGGGCATTGCGGATAAGCCAGCCGCAGGAGATAACCAAAACCAAAGAAGAGTCGGCATTGGACGCGCTCTTTTCGGGGCCTCGCCCGTCTACTGTGTCTAGACTCTCCGTACATTTGACCATAGCTCACTACTGGGCACTGTACGTACACGACGGTAGGGCGGGCTTTGGGCCGCTTCGGGCGCAAGTCTTGGTCTGGTTTCGCAACCCCCGTGACGACCCGCGACACAAGGGCACAACAGACTACCCAGTGAGGGCAGCGGACATCCGCAGGCTGACCCGAGAGGAGTTCTACGAGGGTGTCAAGATAAACAGAGCCTTGGGATCTAAGGACAACCCGTTTCCTTACATGGTCATCGCCAAGTGGCGTGGGGGGGATAGGCCGCATAGGTTCTTCTCAGAGGGGCTAGCTGGCCTTGGCAGCAAGCTAACCCCTCTGGTCGAGACTGAGATGGACAGGTTCATTCGAAGCAACCTGTTCTCCGACACCGACAAGGTGACGGCGAGGTTCTAGTGCCCCCTGTCTTCGAGTTTGTCGATCTCCTGGGTTTTCATTATCTTGAAGATCCTGCGCTCCACTTTATCCTTGCCGGTGGTCATGCACCACAGCAGGCTGGCCTCGTTGTCGTCCAGAGCATCCATGACTAGCGACTCTGCCATCCCAATGTTTTCGGCAACCACCACCATCTTCGCTGCGGTTACGTCTGTGAGGGTCGCTATGCGTTCTATCGAGACTTTGTACTTGCGTAACATTTGCTCTCCTTTCGTTACTTCGTAATCACCTTGGTCACTTGGAACCCCCACCTACCAAGGCCGATTGCATCGACAACGTGCTTCCAACTGCTCTGAGGCATTTGCACAGTCGTCAGCAGGGGGTACGCGCCAAGTGATGTAGGACAGGCCCAGGCTTCCTTGCCTTTGCCCATGCTCTTGTACTTCCACCCGTAGCGCGAGAGGGTGCGCTTCTGGTGTATGTCCTTCGGTACTGATCCCTTCCACACCTTCGGTCTCGGGATGAACGCAGCCCTGGGGTTGCACGCTGCTTGTGCTACGCAGAATGCAGCACCAGCTACCTGCCCGAGTCGCAAGATAGAGTCGGGGTTTCCGGCCTTGACCAGATAAAGCTCCTGGCCCTCTACCACCACCACGTCCAGCGCGGCGGGGGAGAACTCCGGGTGCCCCTGCAAGGTGCAGAGCCATTCGGGGATGGCCTTGGCGCAGGCCAGGGTCATCCTCTGCACGGCGGCATCCCCCTTGTACTTCATGGGGATCCGCACGACCCCCACGGCCAGGACTCGCTCAGGAGTGACTAGAGCAAGCCCTATGCTGTGGAGGTCCGGGTCTATCCCGAGGGATACCTTCACGAGTCCCTGTCCGTGTGGGGACCACCGTGCTTGTTAGGATGCTGGAAACCGTTGTCGTGCTTGTCCGGCCCGGCGATCTCGTCGTGACGGGCCTCGAATTCCTCCGGCGTGGTCGGGGGGTGCTCAGGCGGCTCAGGGGGGTCTTCGGCGGTGACATCCCGGAAGCTCGGGGGTTCTCGGGTATTCAGAATTCCCTCGGCGCGAAGCTCCTCGACGCGCTCTTGCACCTTGGCGTGCCGCTCATCGGCGTCTTCCACGACCCAGGCATAGGCTCCCTCGGGTCGTTGCATGTCTTGCGTGTGGGGGATAACCCCTTCGTGCTTGCTGATGCGCTCGTGGGGGATAGGTTCGACCAGATCAAAGAAGAACGAGAAGGCTCGTGCGGATCTACTACCTTTGAGGTTTTCCCCTCGGAACATGCGGGCGCATACGATCGCCCTACGCAGAGTCGCGAAGGGCAGCTTCATTTGGGAGAGTATGGTCTTGGCCGCTCTCTCATACCAGTCCCACAAATGCTTTGACGAAGAACCCCTGTGTGGCCTATAGTTCTGGATGACCTCGACCACGACCTCCGGCGGGTGTGTGGCCGTGAAGCAGACGAAGAATTCGACTAAGCCGTCATCAACTACCCCGGCGATGAGCGGGTTCTTGTAAAGCATCCCGTCGTCTGCCATGACATAAATCGGACTCGGCATACGCTTACCTCCCAGTGACATAAGTTTGCGTAGTCTCTTGACTACGTGGTTTATCAGACTTACTGCCGCAGTCAACAGTGTCACGTTGTCTGCAAATCGAGGCAGCACCATCTCCTCTAAGCACTGACGGCACAAGTCAATCACGTAGCTGTCTTCGTCTGTCTCGACCGAGACCAGCTTGTAGCGACGGTTGCCGCAGAGCGGGCATACTCCCCATGAGTGTGTTTCTTTTCGCATCTTGCCTCCGCAAGAAAGGGGGCGGCAGGCATAGTAGCCTGCCGCCCCCCGAGAAAGCAAAGCCGGTCGAGAGAAGCTACTCGACGCAGATGGCGATGAAACCATCCTGGGTGACGCGCAGGCGGGTCTTGCCCTCGATCTGCGGGGCGACCTTCCGGCGCACGACCGCGCCGAGGCGGTTGCGGATGGCCACGATGTCGGCACCTTCCGCGACGGGGATCTTGAGGGTCTGCCCGACCTTGAGCTTCACGGCCATATCGACGATGGAGTCGTACTTGCTGCCTGTGGCGCGGGTGCGGAAGGTCACGTTGTTGGTCTTGACGACCGAGGGGGCACCGAGGCCGGTGTCCGGCGCATCGATGGTGGCTTCGCTGTCCTTCTTGGCTTTACGGGCTTTGGCGGCTTTGGCTTGCGCGGCGGTCGGCATCTTCTTTCTCCTTCCAGAGAGTTAGTTGTTTGGCGTCCAGATCGTCAAGCGGTTGTTCTCATCGAACACCGACTCGGCTTTCTTATCCCACCTCAACATGAGTGCGGGTTCAGCCTGTACCAGAACATCGGGTAAGATCGTTGACATAGCTTCTACCATGATGCGAACTACCTCGCAACTTCTTTCGTGCATAAATTTGTCGTGAGGTATTTCCACCAGGAATTCGTCATGTACGAAGCCCAGACAGTGGCAACCAAGCAAGCAAGAATTGGCTGTTGGATCGTAACAGGCCCTCTGCAAGTCGAAGGCTGCGATCTTGCCACCTTCTGCTGCCGGGCTCTGTAGGGCCGCTCCGTTGCACGCGGCACAGTAGGTAGCACCTGCCCGATATGCCCCGAGGGGCGTGGTGTAGGCGTATGCTTCGGGGTTCTGTGGATCCTGACAGTTGTCGGTGATCCATTCGAAGTATGGCCGCATCTCCGGGTAGGTGGAGTGCCAAATTTCACGAAGCTGGTAGGCCATTTGCTCCGTGACCGTCACATCGAACGTGGCTTTGGCGTAGGTAACGAAGGTCTTTGGCCCAAGGCCCCCAGGGAAGCCCAGGCCGGTAGGCTTGGCGAACTTCCGCCAGTGCTTGAAGAACGCCTCTACCTTTGGGTCCGTGCTGGTCTTGCAGCGGAGGAATGCCAAGTAGATGTCTTCCTCGCTCTTGATCTCCTCCGCAATGCAACTGTCACGGAAACCTTCATGTAGGTTGAATGCCAGGACTGCACCCAGGTAGGCGTGAGCATCGTGTCCGTTGTTGATGAGATCACGCAACCGACTCTGGCCAAACAGCGCGAACAACTTCTGAGCCAAGCAAGCAAGCTCCACGCTGCTGTAGTCGGACGAGAGTATCACCCACCCTGGCCGTGGTATGAAACAGTTGCGCACTCTGTAGTCGATGTTTTGGATGCTCAAGCTCGGATAGAGCTTGCTGGCGTAGCTACTGGTACGGCTAGTCTCCTTGATTACATCGAACTCAGGGTGGACTGTACCACCACCTACTCCCATCCTGGGTAGCTCGGTGGTTATGAGCTTCTGTAGCTTGGCCCTGTGCTGGTACTGTTCCAAGACTGGACTCAGCGGTGCTAAGTCAACCATCACTGCTGCTGCTGTGCTGGGCTTGGGGAACTCATCATTGCGTGTCTTGTCTGTGGGCACCAGAGCCAAGCCGTG
>SDBT01001883.1_pt1 | contig 37678 bp, 37 predicted proteins | sample 2277101 | NCBI WGS metagenome assembly SDBT01 (sample SAMN10404973, study PRJNA504765) | marine sediment metagenome | isolation source: marine sediment core GS10_PC15, 103 cmbsf | place: Arctic Ocean: Southern Knipovich Ridge | collected 2010 | reverse complement strand
TGAATCGTGGTACGGAGATGTGTGTCAGAACGAAGTAGAGCCATGCAACTGTACATCTGGGTGCAACTGTACAAACTGTACATCTGGGTGCAACTGTACAAACTGTACATCTGGGTGCAACTGCACTTCTACGAACTGCACAAAAGATTGTGGATTACATGGAAATTGCTCACATTTGAATTCAGGCGAAGGATGCGTCTGCGATGAATCGTGGTACGGAGATGTGTGTCAGAACGAAGTGCCCCCGTCTTCTCCTGGTGTTAATTGCACAAAGGAATGCGGGGAGCATGGGAATTGCACTAGATTGAACCTATTGCAAGTATGCGTCTGCAATGAATCGTGGTACGGAGATGTGTGTCAGAACGAAGCCGCGCCATGCAACTGTACATCTGGGTGCAACTGTACAAACTGTACATCTGGGTGCAACTGCACAAACTGTACATTTGGGTGCAACTGCACTTCTACGAACTGCACAGTGGATTGTGGTGATCACGGAGAATGTGTGAAAAATCAGTGTTTCTGCGAGAATGGGTGGGTTGGCCTCCTGTGTGATAAAAACATATCTACCATCTGCAATGAGACTGTTTGTTGCGCACCCGGATACATCATTAACGAGGATACACAAGAGTGCGATCTCCCGATGTGTTATGGTCTTTACGCAGGAGAGATTGGAGTGTGTGGGGAGAGGTGTTATGGAGGGGAATATCCTGTTGGGTGGAGTTATGGAGATTGTGTCGACACGGACACGTGCATGTGTGATTGCGGTTATGAGGGTGATCAGTGTGACGGGAAGACAACGCATGATGAATACGTCAATTGCACAGAAAGGAGAGAACAAGGACTATGGTAAATTAGATTTTTAACGGAGTTTCTTTCGCTTGAATGGTGGCTGCTTCTCGGTCTAGTCGTCGTCTTTTCTCACCAGTGATGTCGGGTGTATATTTCACTAACAAAGGGCACCGTGATAGCACGAAACATCCCCACCGAATATCAAGGAACGATGAAAGCCATGGTTGTGTCGGTGCGCTTGATTATTTTTTCAATCATCATATGGCATGTCGTTCCTTTTTTTTTAGCTCGTGCGAGGGGTCAATATTCTTTCCGCGCAAATGTCGAGAGTATATGATCAGCTCGCTCCACATCCGTGTTCCACCGAGAGATGCTCAATAATCCCGCTACATAAACTCATCGAAGTTGCACGTAATCAGTTTAAACAGGCAAACGTTGATTTGCAAGAGTGTATTGTGGATTTATGTCATCGTCAGATCAACGTGAATATTGCTCGAACACGGATGGAAGAGCTGACGAGGTTGTGTAACGCCACGTTTTCGGAGTCCGAAAAGAGACCGCCTCTCTTTCCTCGAAACTATCTTAGGTTTCTTGAAGATATGATCAAGGGGTTTTGGGATCGCTTGGCGGATGAAGAGAATGATAAGGAGGGCGTGGTAGAATCTCCCAAGACTGCGGCCGGTAAGAGTTCTGCCAAAATTCAATTTTACATCGAGACATAAATTTTACATGATGACCGTTGTCTTCTTTTTCCGATCATTCTTCATTTTTTTAGACTTGACTTGCAGGTTTCGAGTCGAATCCTTCTGTTTATCCGTATAGTGAGAATGCAACACTGCTTTCACCATGTTGGAGAACACGGAATCCATGGTAGGAAAAAACGTCTCAGAATCATCAAATATAAAATCGTGAACTTCTTCCACTAATTCTTTCACCGTATGACTCTTTTCGGGATGCGCGATAGGGTTGGCATACCCATTAATAATTTCCTCACACAAATATTTAATCTCATCGATGGACTCATCAACAATTTTCCGACCTTTTCGACTCATCGTATTCATCGAAACCGAAACAAGTCGTGGGAAATTCTTTTTTTGATTTATGGAAGTGAGGTCCGTCAGAAAAATCCCTACTAAAATAACTGACATTGTCCCTACTAAGTTGCGATGGAAACGTGATGTAGACGATAAAAGAAAGAGAATCCCAATTGGAGTGGACAAATACGATCATTTTCTTTTTTTGGGCGGAAACGGGGGGTGGCACGATAAAAAGGGGGCTCTGCCCTTTAAATTGCGGCAGCTGATGACGAAATCATGGCGTAGAAGACGAGAGCGGGCTTTTCCTAATTGGAGTGGACAAAAACACTCGTTTTACTCTGATGTGACATTGTTTGCTTTTTTGGGCGGAAACGTTGCCGTGGGTTGTGAACGTCCTCAAACTTTTTTCTGAATGACTGTTCAAGGTTCGATCACCGAATTGGATGCAGATGATTTGGATATGATTATCTCCATGATTGACGAGGATGTTATGGACCCGCTGTCTTCTGATGAGAAGAAGGAGATTGTGTACCCTGGGGGGTTGGTGGCCAGCAAGTGGAGCGAGAGCACAAACTGCAACAGAGCTAAGAAGATTATCATGGAGGAACTGAAGAATGGTGCAATTTGCCTTGATGAAGCGAGGAGGTTGGCGAAAAACCCAGATTATCCTCGCATTGGCATAATTATGGCAGGACTCATGGCATCACTGGGCGTTGGACTGGATAAAGTCTTGGACGTAGAGACTTGCCGTGATATTGTTAGCATGGGGTTTCGTCGGACAAAGATCATCGACCGTGAGGTGTGGGATGCTTGTCACCGAATTAGAAGGACGATCGGATTTCATAAGATTAACGAAACGGTGTGTGAAGAGCTGGGAAACCCGGTGTTTGACCTGTTTCTGAATCCCATGATGAAACGAGCCGCGTGCGACCGGTTTCTCGAGAAGCAGAAAGCGATTCGGGTGGAGAACAAGAAGAAGATAGGCATTTGGAAGAGGAGGAGGATGGGAAATATTAGGAATTAATCTTTTTTTTTCCTAATCTCTGTTGACTCATCGTCCTGTATGGATGAGGTCCCGCAAAAATACTACGCATGTTGATTTTGATCGCTCTCTTCCTCTCCTTTGTATTCTGGTTATTCGTACTTGTGGGATGCAGACACAGAAGAGACGATGACTGTTCTGTGGAAGGAATAAAAAGAAATTTGATGTATTCCGAGCGTTTTTGTTGAAAAAAATAGAAATTCAATCGTTGGATCTTATTTCTCTGCACAACAAAAATCTTACAATGACCATGAGGATGATTACACTAGTCATCGTGTCTCTTCTATGTGGTCTCTCTCTTTCTTGTCAAGAGCAGACCGAGGGAGAGGTATGTGACGGGGATTGTTCAAGTTGCCCGTGGCTTGGTGACCTTAGAATTATTGACATTCCGCTGGACATTCATCCGTATCACACAGCTCTGCGCATGGTGCATGTGACATCTGTGGACAATCCGAAAGGAATCGATAGTACGTTCTTCACACACGTATCATCGTCGATTGAGGCGGGCATCCTTCGCGCGTTCTCTGTGTCTGACTGTGCGGGCACGAGCAAATGCATCAAAACGGAATCGCTCTCCGTGGCGTGCAACGCAGACGTGCCGTCCGAGCATCTTGAGTTTGCGGATGGGTCGCGCATTCGTAAGTTTTCTTACTTGTGTGGTGTTGCGCAAAAGTACCCTTTCCATTACAATCAAGATGTTGGTTACACGCTGGGGGAATTCCTTGAAGGCATTTCCCTCTCACTGACTTGCGCAGAAGCCAACCTGTGGTCTTCGCCCCTTACTATGATCATTCATAACCGTGAGTTCTTACAACAACCTGGTCAGATCGTGGTCAAAGCGAATGACGTGCGGAACGTGGGAGTTTTTAACGAGGGGCAATGGAGTTTTCAGAATTGGAAGATGTTTAAGTGCAACAACGCCGACGAGATCATCCAAGTGTTCATCAAATTAGAGAGAATGGGGATCGTGGAACAGATTGTGTATAGAGCCAACGAAGAGGCACGTATTGTGAGCGCCGCAGAAATTGGGGAGGGAGGGACGGAGATCGACGACGACTGGAAAAACATCATAGGCATGACAATTGCATATGTTGGGTCGGTCGCAGCTATTGCACTCCTAGTCATCCTATTATCGTGCTGTATTATTTGCTGTATTATTAAACAAAGACATGTGGATGTGGATGTGGAAGTGGAAATGAAGACGGTGGTGTGTCCTACTGAGATAAGTGAGGGAGGGCGCAAGTTTACCCACATCGACCAGTTCAGGGACTATCGGGTGGCAGAAATAGTGAAAAAAGTGTGAGAAAAATAGTAATCTTTTTTTATGGGGAGGGGGAGGAGAGAATTCCACGGAACTAAAAAAAAAGGGAGTGGTATCCTCCCCAAAATTTTTCTCTTTGGTTTTGAAGAAATGCAAACTTCTATTCATATCTTTCGCGGATTTAACACGAAAATCCGATTGATTCAAGGCATCGGTGTACTCTTGGAGTCCATCCCTGCGTCGTCTTATGTACATAACTGGATTGTCCATTTAATCAACGCTGTGTATCTCGACGTGAAAGCCCTCGTGGATGAATGCAGCCACGATGAATTTGGAAAAATGATGCGCTACATGTTCAACCGAGCCGGAGACGTTCGCGACAACCTCGTGATCAGATATCTCGATTCTTCGAAAAACCGAGCCACCGACGCGTACTATAGTCATTGCCTTCTGCCCATTCTGACTGAACATATTATGAATCAGTTCAGTCAGATTAGTGATGACAATATTCAGTTTGTCTGTAGAATTTACTTACACAAGAAGGTGTTGACGGTGAATAAGTCTGATTACTCGAGAAAATGCGCTAACGACATAAAGGATGCGAGAGACTATGTTTTGAGCGGAGGGAAGACAGATACGTTTCTCAGGTGGTTGCTAATTTACAGAAATCGGTTCGTGCAGTTGCCACTGAGCGAAATGGATCTCTCCAACGAAATTGAGCGTTGCACGAAATCATGTTATCCAATCGGCACGTACCAATTAGGGAAAGAGTATGTTGAGTTGAAGAATCGCGGAATGGGGGAGTTTCTCGAGGATTTTGAGGTTCTACGCAAGCATCTGGCGGCGATGTTTTTTACCTACTTCATCCGCAAGAACATCCCGGCTATCACGATAACCAAATTCGGAACGATGACGAGGAAGAGGAAGAGGACTACGAAGAGATGTAACCTGCTCGAATCGAGACGTAAGAGGGTAAAGTTGTACTAAATAAAATATAAGCTGCATCTGATAAATATAAGTTTGAAATGTATTTATAAATTGGCACCAACCCCAATTGCTATCCCGAAAGATGAGTTTCACGATTCTTCCACTCACAGAGAAAACAATCAGCATCGGAACAAAGTTTTTTGCGAGGGCAAAGCCAACCACAGAAACGACAAAGTCGTTCTGCTACACAAAAGATGAAGCCCCGGTGGCGTACGCATCTTTCCATGTGAACGCGGAGGATGATCAAGATCCGTTCGTTTATCTGCGAGACATCCACGTCACGGAAAAACATCTCGGGGAATTGAAGAATTTCCTGGAGGCAGCGGCGCATCACATTGGATCGTCCGTGACGGGGAAGACGACCATGATTCTAAACTTGAGCGGAAAATCGACAGATACCGCACAGATCAAATCGCACTTGTTCGCAAATGATGATTTTCACAATCACGCGGAGGCGTTGAGGGAAGGGGAGATGAGTGATGAGGAGGAGGAGGAGGAGGACATCGGAGCCAGAGGAGGGAGAGGAGGGAGAGGAGGGAGAGGGGGAGGGAGAGGGGGGAGAAGAGGATTAAGACGATATTCTCGTGGGGTAAGAAGGGGGCGCGGTGGGCGTATCTTGAACAATTTCGCGCAAACTCTACTGTGGTATCGATATCATTACGGTCCGTGTGGTCCGTATGACGAGTATTGCCTGTGGCATTACGGCTATCGTTATTAATCTTCATGAAAACGTAATAAGTCTCATTGAATATTGTATAATTAATTGAGATCATTCGTCCGTGGCAAAAATGAGGAGACGGATTAAATCTCTTTGCGGACGTTATTTTTCGTCATCAATCGACAACAGCGTGTCAGCCAGCCTCAAGACGAGGAGGAAAAAAAAAACATCACACAAATCCAAATCACTCTTCGTCCCGATTAACGAAAAGAGGTCGTGGAGGTCGAATTCTACACCGACTGTCGTCGACTGGTTCCAGGACGACATGCGCCTCCGGGTGGAAATAAACGAAAATATAAGGAAATGCAAATCGGCCGTCAAGATTTTTCGAATGGACGGGACGATTGTCCATGCCTTGGCCGCGCTGGATGATCTAATCGACATCGATCCGTCTAGAAGGAAAATCAACATGTACGCGAAATCGCAATGGCTCAGCCGGTTGCAACGGTACCAGGAAGCATTGGATTCTCTACCAATAAAGGAAACGTTGCGGGATGTAGACAAACGAAATAGCCCATTGACAAAAAGCTTGAGCTTACGCGAAAAGGTTGTGGTTTTCGAATGGCAGCTCAAGTCCGCTTTGGTGAATAGCGAGACGCGAAACCACAACACGCGTCTCGGGTGGATGTGGAAACAGTGGATTGTAGACCAAAATGTGTTATGTTAATTTTATTCGGTTTAGCCTTTCGGTTATGTTTCGCATATCCTCCCTTCTGAATTCTTTCTCTTGATCGTCTGTAATTCCAATAGAATTAGTGTATATCATCGCTATGGGTTGTTGTTGTGGTAATATACACCGTAGGCTGATCAACGGCGTCCAACAAGCCAAAAATAACACAGGAATAAGCGTGACCACATTCACGAAGACGCTGAATCTCAACAGCTCGCGAGCACTGAAGTATGCATCAACTTCACGAAACACAAAGAATGCGATAGAATTGAGTGTTGTACCGCCCACGATTCCGATCGCCGTCATGACAATCATGGCAACGAACATAATCAAGTTGTTGTGTGATTTAGAATCGCACAAGTAACGGAGAAATTGGCTCGACAAGATCGCGGCCCCGATAAACATGAACAACGTGAATATCATAAATATGCTGCATAGAGACGACGTGATGCGAATCTTCGTAGCGATCATCGTATCATTCGTGATCATCGTTGAATTGCGTTGATACAATGTATAATCCGAGATTGATACGCCGATGAGCACAACCATGCTCATTGCAGACGTGATGAGCAAGATCACATGGTAAAGAAAAACAAAAAGGAAAAACATGCGAAATCTCATTTCTCTCGGCAAAAAAGAAAACAACATCAACATCTAATACAATGAAACTCTTATATCTTATTCGGTCACACATCAAAGGTGAAATCCGTTCGATACAACTTGATTGATGCGCCATGATCACAACCCGGAACAATATCAGCCGCGGTAGTCTTTACCGGAGTGTAAGACTTATGCATCACCCGTCCCGATTGAGTATAATTTATCATTGTCATCTCATTGTCTCTTTCTTTCTCCAGATCTCTCTCTCTCTGATCTCTCTCTCTCTCCTTCTCCCTATCCTTCTCCCTACCAGTTTTGAACCGTGGTTTCTCGTCCACTATCTCCAGATCATCCATGATGTTGATTGATGGATATTGAACACAATCTTGCGCGCGCTGAATATTCCTGGGTGAACGAACAGCCGCCGTCACCGCCATCGTCGTCGGCATTGTCATAAACCTGCAATACAAATTCGAACTGCCTAGCTCCACCGAGGCGTACTGCGTCCTGTGGTTTATTTCCACCACGTATTTCCGCGAGTCTCTCATCGATCTACCCCCGAAGAAATCGTATGGGCTCGCCCCACAAAATAGGGCTAGACAAAACTTGTTGCTTCCATTTTTCGGAGGAACGAAAGGCCTGCTTTTGTACTGTGTATTGTACATAGCCGAATTGTACGTGCTATAATCCTCAGGAGAAAATCCTTTGAACGGAATGATGATGTTGTCGTACTGGAAGTGGCTCGGAACGCTCATCAGAGGCTTTGATTGGTTTTTTTCGTTTCCCACAAACGCGCGTACGTCTTCTTTCAGCTTTGTCTTCAGCCTCAGGAAGCGGCACAAATCTGCCATGGCCCGCATTGTATTTCTCTTTGAGTTTTTGAGGTGAATGAGAAAGTGCGGGTACTCACTCAAAAACCCGAGGAATGTCACCTCCGGGCGGGTCTCCCGCAGGGTCTTGATTGTCCGCACGAGCTCCCCCGCCGACTTCTTCGCACTTGTTTTCATAAAGACAGAAAAACCGCCCGTGGTTTCGTTGTGAGCCAAGGAGAAGCGGTCCCCACTGCTGAGATGGGGAGCCCACGGAGATTTATCGCCGCGGACGACACTAACCTCATCCACAACGTGATCGATCAAATTTGGACCCTCGCCGGACGTCAAAACGCTTCTGATTTTAGACATCTCCGATTCCGATGGAATTTGAACATCCCCCGAGGTGACGTGGAATTTTGCGATGCATTGTCCGATCTTGTCTGGGTTGTTCATGAACAAGTCGGCTCTCAACGGGCAATCGTGGTGCAGGAGTATGACGTATCCACTATTTCCGTCAAAATTCTTCATCGGATAAATACGGTGGATTTTCCCGTTCAACTGATGATCAAGAACAGCAAACTTGCTCAAAACATTCTTTGTCATTTTTGGTGATATGTCAGATGAATACATCATATCAAACTTCCTTCCTGTTCGTTCGATCCTTTTTGCCATTTCTCTCTCCGCATCCCCCTCTGAAATTCTTTTCAAGACGGATACGTGCACTGCATGGCGGCGGCGGCGGCGGTGGCGGTGGACGTGGGACATGTTAAATATAATCAGTTTCGAAAATTTGTCTAATAGATTCCAAGACTATTTTAATATGCACATAAAGAAAATTCTATCGATGTGCGTGTGTGTGGTGTGGGGGGAGGGGAGGGGAGGGGAGGGGGATCAAATAGATGGCGTCAACTGAGTATAGTTTACAGTTTCATACAGATCCTCCAGTTTTTTTGTCAACTCTTCTTTGTACTTGACCATATCCAGCCGATCCACCTCCTCGTTGAAAACATTGGCGTGAGTCGCTTTCCCCCCGACAATCCACACCAATTGCATGTGCTGCTGAACTGACGGTATTTCCACACGAAGCGACCTCTGTGCTTCGCGAATCGCGGAGACGACCACATTCATCATTTTACCGTTAAATTTAGACTCGTGCCGGCTTTTCCCTACGCGGGCGTACAGCGAGAGGGCGCTCACCTTTTCCTCTATCGACATCCTCTCAACCTCTCTGTCAAATTTTGACAGCCACGCGGACGTGTTCATATAGGGTTCGTCATTTAGCAGTATCTGCCCAACCGCTTTGAAGTATATCTCTCTGGAGAGACGACAAAACATCAGCATCTTATCGTACGTACCCTTTGTCGATACTGTTCCATCTTCCCGTAGGCATATCGTCTTGTTTGTTGCCACGTAGAGAACCTTCCGAAACACTTTTTCCAACTTCATACCTGGCCTGTACACGTTCCTATTTCCCGTATTCACATGCTGAAGACCTGTGCTCAAATGTGATATCCATTTGTTCTGGATGTGCTCTGCCATCAGGCGACCGACCTCCCCCGCGTTTTCGCATCCCAGATCTATGTATCCGGGCCCTCCTGCTCCGCGCACCACCACATCAAACCCGTCCGTGCTCCCGCCGACGACCGAAAATTGGAGGGACACCCGGTTCTCCAACTTTGATGGCGAAAACACCCACGGAACCTCCCGTTCTTTATCGTAGAATAGGAAAGTTCTATCCTGTACTCTGTCCATGGCCTCCCTCATTAGATTTCTCCCTATGTAGGCCATCACGTCTGCGATAATGTAGTACTTGAATATGAAATCGTACGTGCAGCGAATTGCTCCCGTGATCGATACCATCAAGAGCTTTATGGCCGACTCATCAGCTGCGTACCTCGTATCGGCCATATCCATATTCGCATCACTCTTCCTCTTCCTCTTGATCTCCGCCCTTTGTCGTTTCAACCGGATAAACACCCTGACCAGCGGGAGCTCTTTTTCATCTTCTCTTTGTATGAAGACCACCTTCATGCGGTTCCCTATTGTCGCGATTACGTGCGGGATGTCCTCTGGTACCTCCCCTTTCTCCGGGTTCACGATAACGTTTACAAAATCCAGCTGAGACCCAATGATGATGTTCGGGTAGTGCGCGTTGTAGTCCACCGTAAAACCGGAGACCGGGATATATTTTCCTGTCGTCTTCAGGACCGATCCCCCGCACTCGCCCTTCATCCCCTTGAATCTCGTCTTTCGGTTATTGTACGCGTTCTGCGTCGACGAGATAACATAGAGCGTTCCCTCCCTCCGCATGATGGCCAACTCCCGAAGCAGAGACAGGCGAATAATTCGCGCTTGTCCACTTGTCCAGATGATATCTATGGGCAGCCCAAAATTTGATGTACGGGTCATAGTCTTTTGTATAATACATTCGTGATCCATGAGCGAGAACACGTTTTCGCAATACGTCGCAGCTGTCTCGTACAGCAAATTCCGGCCCTCCTGATAGACCCCCACGCTCGACCACTCTCCCGCCGATAGGGGGTGCATGATACAGTTGAACGCTGCCGTAAATGAAGACGTGGGCACCCTTTTGTCCATGGAAGAGATCACATAATGCATGAGGTCTATCGACGATGTGTACGGGAAAGGGTTTTTAAACTCCCTCGGGTACACCCCCTCTCCTTTCTCCTTTTTGTAGCACCTCATGCGCTTCCTCAAGACCCCCCAGTCGATATTTATGAGGCGCATGTTCCCCAAGAATACGTCGGACTTTCCCAGGCTCAGAAGTCTGTTGAACGCGTACCCGAGGGAATGTGACCCGTACGAATCCTGTAATTTGAACCCCACGATTATGTCGCATCTCGACAGAATGTTTAGAAAGTTGACGATCATCTGCATTTCGCTCCTCTCTCCCCGTTCCACGTCCTCCCCTTTTCTGTGCCGCAACCCATCGCGCGCTTTCTTCTTGTAGAACGACCGAATTGTTGTACCGTCGACGACCGATATTTCCCTCGTGCTCTCCCTGGTTGTCAGCACGATGCGCGTCGTTTCGTAGACCTCGCCGTATTCTACGCCGCAGTTCTTGATGATAATCACTATTGAGTGAATGGGCGTCTCCCTGAGGTCATCCCTGAACTTTTCCTTCCTCATATTTTTGGTCACCCTGGCGATCGGTATTTCACCCCGGAGAACGGACTCGTTACGCGCATATACGTAGCGGAACGATACGACCGCTGCCTTTGGCTCTGCGCCCCGAAAGATGCGGTCCGTATTCCTCACGCCGACAATTGCGGACATTGTTGATGTGTAGCACACCACGTCTCGCACGAACGTCTTTGACCGAATTGTGTTGAGATGCGTGAACCCCAATCCGCGTTTCTGTATCTTGAACACATCCAGCACGATCAACGAGCCCGGGACAATACCGCTGTCCGCACTAAACCGCTCGATGAGGGAGATCTCCACCTCATGAAGATTTGGCACCCTCATATTAATCAAACGTTTCCGGGAAGCCTCTGTGTCAAGGTAGATCTTGTAATACAGGCACGCGTCACGCTGATACCCATTCAGCGGACGCCCACTCACTATCTCCCAATGCGTCACGATGATCCCATTGCTCGTCCATTCACGAATAAGATACTCGGTACTCATCGTCTTCCCGGCAATCTCCCGGTAATACACATAAGGTTGGAAACCCTGAATAGACCAGATTACAGGAATAGTCTCATCGTGATCATTGACCATCAAACATCGCAAGGACAGAAAATCTCTGGATGTGTCCTCCTGTGCTATTTTCAACACGTAGAGGTTAACGAACCAGCCTCTCGTGTCCAGCTTGCGGGATTTCATAGAAAAGATTGTATTGATCTGGATCTGGATACCCCTTTTTGTTGTGTCTGTTCTCTATAAAAAATAATGTGAATACACACACACACACACATCAATTTTATCTGGATTGTCATCCATACTCCCCAAAAGTGTGGAAAAAAATATGAAGTCATCTCACGATCCGTATTACTTACATCTCCTCCGCAATAGGCTTGTATATACCGAATGTCCTCCGGATCTGAAATACGAATGAGTGTGATCATGTCCTTTCTTGCATAAATCTTGAATTGCTGTCTCAGTTTTGGCATCTGCGCCTGTTGGATCATGCACTCGTTGATAAACATTTCCGCCGACGTCGACCCCGTTGCGAATACCGCAATCTTGAACCCTCTCGGCCACTCCTTCTCCACGTTCACGCATATCGCCAGCGTGAAGATTGCTAGTGTTAGTGTCTTCCCAGCCCTTCTCGGCGCTATAACTAAAAAGAACTCTCTGTTTATGCTCATTCCGTGTCTTTTCAAAACCTCATCTTGGCACGAATCCCACACCTTTCTGTATATGTACTTTATTAGTGTGGACAACGCTATTTTCGTCATATCCAGCTGGTATTGATACAGACAGATGTTGTCGAGATTCGTGAGTGTCAGGATGATATTCCTGATCACCACGTCCGCTTTAGTTGTGCATTCTTCCGTCGTGGACAATTTGCTCCCATTTTCATTCTTCAATGTGTTCAAATATTCCTTCACCACCAACATTTTGTACATTTTGTTGTACGTGGTGTAAGACCTAGATTTCAGATTGTTCCGTATCATGAAGGAAGACATCTCCGATTGACTATATTTCTACTATTATCAGTATGTTATAATAGTAATAGATATTTATTTTACTACGTACGTCACCAAAATATCCACCACGACCGAGAGATGGGGATCTTGTGCACCAAAATTTCGGTGGGACCTATTGGAGAGCCTAAAGATGACGTGAACAAAAAGGAGGATTATCTTAACAAGTACTGGAGCAGGTTGACCATCTTCGTTATCATTTCCATCATTATGTACACTATTATCGTCTTCACAACCTTTTTCTTCATGTGGGTGGCCACTTCCTCCGGAATAATACTGCATTATTCTATACCGTTAAACGCCATATTGTTTGTGGCCATCATCTTTTCCGAATCGATGATCCTGTCCTTGAGTTCTACAAACAACATCACTTACGCACGGGTTGTGGTGGCCTTGGACCTCATTCTGAAGATTGTTCAAATGATTGTGATTATCATCATCTTAATCATTTTTGCTATGGGGAATGATACAGGATCTTCAACGTGGGAAAGCACCGCCTTTGTTGTTATTTTGGCCACCATGACAGTTTTGATTTTGATGTGGAATCTTGTGTCAATTGTGGTCTTGTCAATATTTTGGGTGAACGCGTCTTCGTTCCGCCACTACGGGATCACCAGCTGGTACAAATCACGAGCACGGGCAGCGGCGGCAGGGAAGCAGAAGAGACAATACAGCAGTTTGCTCGGCTCCAGGCTTTCCACAGTACAGAATTCTATCCGGATATTGAGCGGGGAACGTAAGAATATCGACTAGAAAATGAATTGTATCCAAATATATTACAACACGGCGCACCGATATCTTTCTTGTTAGCGGAATGGACTATCCCATTGAAAATGTTCCGGTATTTGTTGATCCACCCACTCCTGTCGTCGTCTCACGTACTACAACGACATACCGTTCGCGGGTAAACCACGATTCATGGAATCGCAGTCGCATGTACATATTCATCCTCGGTATCGTTCTCTCCAGTATCGCAACAATCGAGCTGATTCTCATCTACATCCAGATGTCCCTCCATGCGCTAAACCCCGCGAGTCACGAGTCACCGCACGCGTTCACTGTCATAACCCTCACGTTTTTCCTCCCATCCCTCGCTTACGTGTTTTCAGCAAACGTTTCCTACCTGAAATACCTCAAACTTGGGAGAAGACGCCTCCCCTACACGATCATGGTTGTTTCCATCGTTCACAGTATATTCCTGGCTGTAATCTTGCTTATCGTTATTATTTACGAATTGAGCACGTGCAGAGAGGCTGTTTGTGGGAACACGTTTGAAATCCTGGCCTACATCAACATATTCGTCAACGTTCTTGTCATCATTGTAAACCCCCTCATTGTAGTACTAAATGCCAGGTCGATGATGGGTCTCTTAAAACGCAAGTCCCCTGCCGTAATAAACGAACAGATCGTGATGCCGATAGATAGTGGCGCTCCCGGTTTGAGCGACGATAAACTGGTTTAATAAAATGTACTTCCCTACACTATTTCCTTCCCTTACCTCCCGTGTATCTTCTGAACTACCCAACAATGACTGATGCATTTTCCACAAAACAAAATCTCCCGCCCTTTGTACGGGCAACACAGAAGCAGACAGACTTTATCAACACAAGAGTGCGGCGCACAGTCTCCCGATCATCCATTATGAGGCTGCGGTATGGGTCCTTCCTGTTCCTTTCAATCGTTGTTGCTATTGGCGTGATCGTAAGTGTACTTACGTTCATCCACCAGGATATCGCGGGAATTGGGTCCTATTTGATCCCGTATTGGAACGTTACATCCATTTACGTGATCATCCTGGGCGGATATGTGATCAACGTGCGGTGGCTAAACTTTTTCCGCCCAATTTCGTGGGTTCACGCCGCCATCACATTACTTTTGTTCATTCTCTCCATTACGCACGGTCTTTCGTTCTGCGCGGTTTCTGGGTGCTATGTGACGAGCGCGCGACCGTTGTTCATTATCAACATCGTCATCCTGGGCATATTTGGTGTGATCGATTTTGTTGTTGGGCTATACCTTATTCGTAAGATCGTTAAAGCACAGGAAGTGTACAACAAGACAGCCGCCACACAAAAGAACAGAACAGAACAAGCAGAGTCGTTTTATGTAGCCAACCATTTTTAGTTTCTTTTTTTATATAACTTATTCTCTTTCCACACAAAATATTCTTTGTTGTTCCCATGCGTTCTGACGATGACTCGGATCACTCTTCCTCTATGTCGGACTGCGACGATGTCTCGACACGACTCAGCAATCTCGAGATGAGAGAGAGATCGCTTTGTCAAGATATGGAGCGTCATCGTGAAAAATGTACATACACACCGACTCATCATCTCCGGGTCGATATTGGGGAATGTGTGTGTTATGTTGTGATGGGCGCTGTTGCCATCCTGTTGTTCATCGGGATTTTTTCCCTATTATATTCCATCTTTGCTCACCCCATTGATGGTGGTAATAGCAAGTTTGATAACATGGTGATAAGTGTGTATTGTGACCAAATGTTGAACGAGACTGTTATTGATGTGTGAATAGAATCTTGAGTATATTTTTCTTCAATTCTCTTTCCGCGCGCAAATTATTTGTTGTTCCCATGGATGTGCGACACGATGAATCCACCGTTTGCGATGAAAAAGAGACTCCCGAGAGAATCACCCCAATAGATTTTGACATCGCGGGGAAGGCGGGAAAGGTGGAGTGGGAGAAGCGCAAGTTGGAACGGGAAAATGTGCACCTCAGGAATTGCATTTACTTTACTGTCGCCGCGGTTTTATCTGTAGCGATCGTCTCTGCACTGATCGGTGTGTTTAATTGAACATTTTTTATCCAAACCGATTCTCTCCCCAACACAAATTCTTTGTTGTTCCCATGGACGTGCGAGGCGATGATCACCCTTCAACCCCGATGATCATGGTGACGATGATGATCATTGGTTTGGACCACTGGGTTGCTTTACTACAGATTCTGTAAATGAGAAAGTCTGTGCGCACGAAACAGACGGCCTTTTCGCGTGAGTATATCAAAAAAAGGTATGTATATTACATGTTGAATGCGTTGAAAGATTATCGTGTCGGGAGGATTCCTCTTCTATAAATATGAAAGTGTTGCTTGTTCTCGTTCTTTCCATCTTCCTTTTGATTTCTTTGGCGCCATTGCTTGTGTGTTCAAAACCTTCTGCTAAAGTGTGTGAGTCTGATGGTCATGGGGGAGTATGGTGTATTATCGATGAGCTCGAAATTGACACGGATATTTCAGACGACGGCGGCGACACTCTATCGCCCATCGAGGACATGCCTCCCTACCCTCCGGGCTGTGTTCCACATGGAAACTGTGACCCACCGAAAGAGTGCGAGTGCGTTCTGGATTGTAAGAATGGATGTTGTGTGACTTGGGACGATGAGGATGAGGTTACCCCAACATGGTTGTCGTTCGATGCTATTTTCTCTTCGTTGGTCATCATTAGCTGGGCCATTCTTATGCCCATTGCGTGTTATTATAGTACATTGCCCACCCACAATGATTGAAAATCAACCTCGTCTTTTTTTTTCTCATTGGAGAATGCCCCGTTCCCAATTTTCATTGAAGACTTTTCCTTTTGTCCAAATCACACGCGATGAGTACTCGGAGCCTTGACGATATATTGATTGATTTTGATCCCGACGAGTTTGCGAATCTAGAACTGTCAATGAACACCGAGTTTTGTTTCATCATTGTCACACGTCTCACAAAATAAAATCTAGAGTTCTCGCGCAACCGAGCAACGAGCTCGTTTCCCTGACGAGCGCAGCGTTTTCCGATTTTCTGCTAAAGCCAGAGCTGCTGCGCGCCATCGATGATTGCGGATTTGAGCATCCATCCAAGGTCCAACACGAATGTATCCCGCAGGCCATCCTCGGCAACGACCTGATTTGCCAGGCACAGAGTGGAATGGGCAAGACGGCCGTGTTCGTTCTCACAGTCCTGCATCAAATTGATCCAGAGAACAACAATGCGCAGTGCGTGGTTGTGTGCCACACGCGGGAGCTGGCCTACCAGATCTGTTCCGAGTTCGAACGATTCATCAAGTACATGCCGAAGGTGAAGGTTGCCGTCTGCTACGGCGGCATCCCGATCTCTGTGAACCGGCAGTTGCTGAAACAAGAAAAGCCGCAGATCATCGTAGGGACGCCCGGGCGTCTCAAGGCCATCGTTTCCGACAAGTCGCTGGATTTGTCTCATGTGCGCCATTTTGTGATGGATGAAGCCGACAAGCTGATGGAGTATACCGACATGCGGGCCGATGTGCAGAAGATCTTCGTTGCCACCCCGCATAATAAGCAGGTGATGATGTTCTCCGCGACGTACTCTGCGGCCTCGCGTGCCGTCTGCGCCAAATTTATGAAGAATCCCCACGAAATCCTTGTGACCGATGAGGGCAACCTCACGTTGCACGGGATCCGACAGTACTTTGTGGAGTTGGGGGAAACGGAGAAGAACAATAAGTTGCTGCACCTCCTCACGAGTCTCCAGTTCAATCAGGTGGTGATTTTCGTGAAGAGCACGTCTCGGTGCACGGAACTCCGTGAGTTGATGATCAAATGCGATATCCCGACTATCAGTATCCACGGGCGTCTGGCGCAGAAGGATAGAATCAGGCTATACAAGCTGTTCAAGAATTTCCAGGCGAGGATCCTCGTCGCCACTGATCTCGTGGGGCGTGGCATCGACATTCAGCGCGTCAACGTGGTCATCAACTACGACATGCCAGTTTGCAGCGACACCTATCTCCACCGCGTGGGACGTGCCGGACGGTTTGGAACGAAAGGTGTAGCCATTTCGTTTGTGTCTACTGATGCTAAGGTCGAGCCCACTATTGGCGGGAAGGTCAATCCGTACTCGCTGCGCAGCGATCGTGATGTTCTGGATGATGTGCAAAGCAGGTTTATGCAAAATTCAAAGATACTGCCACTGCCGAGTGAAATTGATGTGTCGGAGTATGTGGATGGGTGAAAAGAAAAATATTCGATCATTCAAGTTCTTCCAGCCATCCTCCTACTAAGAATAGTCCGTCGGCCAAAATAGCGGATGATTCCGTACAAGATACCCGCGGTCAACACGGCAAGGAGAGTCGTGATCAGGTAGAACAGCGCCATCAGAAGAGGAAACCCATCTGCCGTCCATATAGCCACTAGAACATTTCCCATCACGCCAATGTCAAAACTGAGCACACCGCCAGACAACAGTCGCGCCGTCTCACTCAATACCCACCGCGCGCCGAAAAAGATGACGGCAATATCGCTGCGCGGCAGCAAGTACCTCCTCAATTCCTGATACTTTCTCTTCCCCCCGTCCTTGTGATGACTGTACGGCTTCCTGAGGCACACAGTCTCCTCAGACGACCATTCATAGTCCATGATCATGCCGACGATCAGCAGATAGAAAACCATAAACGTAAACTCGGTGATCGCCGGTCGAAACCACTCAGACGGGGATCCCGTCCAGGTGATCAGGACTGGGGGAATTCCAGTCAACCCACTTGCCAGGGCGCACCCCCCGAAAGCCGCGAGGAGTGTTGCGACTATGTAGGAGATCGACGTGATGATTTTGTCCAGTCGCGTCATGCCCAATTTATCGTTCGACGTGGAGATGAGCCCAAATAGGACAAACTCCGTTCCAATGCCCATCCCAATAATTTTCGACACGGACGCTACGCCTACACCAACGGTCATCGCCACAATGACGTAGTGGTGCGAACCAAACCCGAGAGCTCTTGTCATACAAAAAACCGTTGAAATGATCAATTCAATGATAAAAACGACGAATGAGCGGATGAGTACACTTTTCACCGCGTGTTTCCTGATCGTGATTTCCCATCTCTTTTTCCAATTCTTCCGAAGCTTCCTCTCCTTTCGGTTAGGTACAGGCGACCGCATCACAACACCGATCATGTGATGCGGTCGTCATCAAAAGAACAAATATTCTCAAAGATTTATCTTGGAAAGACAAAGGATTGTTGTAACGAACTTTTTTTCAAATAACCGGGACAAGTTATTTACTTACTTCGCCAAACCACACGGTAAATGTAGAATGACCAGAGTTAAATTTGAAACAATTGTCCTGACTAATGAGACACCACCCACATCGTGGTTTAGCGAAGTAATTTCTGTATTCGTCAAAATTGACGGATCACTGAGCTCCGTCTCACTTGTTGTGATCATCCTCTTTGCCGGACTCTTCTTCCTGTCTCTCCTCGGTTGTATTGGCGTCATCATAAAATGCAAAATGGCTCATCCAAGATATCGACGAAACAGTAAAAGGATAAGAATAAGGGAGGGGGAGGGGGATGGGGAGGGGGAGGAAGAGGAAGAGGAGGAGGAGGAAGAGGAGGAAGAAGAGGGGGAAGAAGAGGAAGAGTTCTAGGAAATGATTATTGTGTCAATTTTGTTATTACATCCACACCAAACATGTAATCAACAATGCGAGGAATTGAATTCTCCAATCCGGTCAAATACATCTTCCTATAATATTTCTTCGTGAGGAGCAAATTCACCATATCCAACATTGCATCGAATTTCATCTCATTACTGTTGTATATGACAAACGGTAAATCAGCGGATTTTTTCCCAGGGTACAAGTAGGAGACAAGTATCTCATTCAGTACGATAAACACGTTTCCTCCTCGGACAGAATCGCGCCTGGAATACCTCACCGAGTTTTTCAACATTTTCATAAAATAGTCTTTCCTCAGCTTCTGCAAGCCCGGCTCTCTCATCAAGTAGGACAGCCGCGCCTCGCGAAAAATACTCAAAATGCTTTCGAAACACTTCTTTCCCTTTGCATTTTGGGCATCCATCCCGATATTCAGTTCAGCCTTCATCCTTCGCATCCACTGATATGTGTTTTCTTTCTCGTAAAACAGAGTGTAGTCTATAGCCAACACTCTGTGTGATACCATGATGCCAACAACAAGGTCTCTCAGTCGTCTGTAAGCGTATAGAATAACGTTCCATTTCGCGCAGCGATCGTCATAATCCCTAGCAAACACACGTGCTTTTGATTCCCCGCGCAGGATGTCCTGGGGGGAAGATTCTTTCCAGTAAAATTCCATCTTCACGAACGTTTCGTTAATGATGGCTTGCGGACTCATGACTAGGCGATCGCCGGCCACATGCACGTCAAAGTCTTGAAAAACAGAAAGATCCGCAGACATAGTAGGTCAGATAATGGACTCCGCGCGCCTATTAATTACTAATATGTCATAGTATTTGATTACATTATCCCACATAATCTAACAGTCAAATGTACTCCCGCAAGAGAAAGAAAATGCATTTGGACACGCGCCCGCGCAATGCTCGCGTCATAAAAACTCCCCCAGAAACGGTCGTTAAGTTGATCGAAGATAAATTTGAGTGGAGCGTGCATTCCGATTATGTTTCGAATACGAGCGTGTTTGCCTTTGCAGAGAACTATACGGACACCAACGGAATCCTGCCGCCCACGAAGGCGACCGACGAAGTAATCACGGACGAATACAAAGAATGCATATTCATGCTCCTCCGAGATTTTGAGAGGCGTCCGTTTGAAAACAAAAACAGCATGAATTTCAAAAGAAACAAGTTCATCATAGACAGTATGACCAACGTTATTCTACTAGAGTCAGAGATGGAGTTGATGTATAATCGCGTAATATTCGAAGAGTACTCGGTTGAGACCAACGTAACAGAGTCCCTACTAAGAAGATACACTGTGTGGAAGGCCTTTCTGATGAACCACAACCAAGGTGGCTTAGACATCGCCAACGAAACGTCGTACGAGGATGTTGACGGCATTCATTTTTTTATTACATTCCTCCGAATGCACCGCATACTCATGAAGTCACGCGCTATCGACCCCATTACCAAGTGCCCCTTTTGGTGGCCAAAGTACAGGTTTTCATCAAACCAGATGGGCGATATATTTGACGGTCTCCCGCCCATGGAAACCGCAACGCCGAACAGCCTGAAGTTTCTTCCGCGAGTGTACAGTTTGTATGGGGAGATCCCCGTCTCATCTCTATCAATGGAGCAATTAATGAAGTGCTACCACATGGTTCTCCAGAACCAATACATGGACGCGATCATGATGCGAGACGAGAAGCGACGCATCCACATCACGTTCTACATTGATCTTCTGATAAATAGGATAACCGACTTTATTCTAGATTACGGCGACGATGGAATGTTTGACATCAGCGTGTTGCGTAATGATGAGGGATCGCTGGCGGACAACACCAGAGTATGTTCGTGTAACATGTTGTTCACGCGCGCCGCCTGCTACTATATCTACACTCTCCTTTTTCTGTTCCAGCCCTGGTTTTCGCACTGCCATCCGTTTATCGACTACAGATTGTGGACAACAGTCGTGGGCATCTCCACGGATGTCGCGAGGAATGTCACGAACGTCGGGATCTTTGTCGAAAATTTTCTTACGGACACGATCCTCGAGAAAAACACCATGTTTTACAATTTCTTTCGCGACGTTTCCTCGGACGTTATCTCCCTCTCTCTGATTCCGGGAACCTACGACTATCACCACCTCATGCACTACACGCCAGACTTTTGGAATCGCTACATGATGAGCACGTCCAGCCGCGCAGAATTACTCTGCAAATACATCCCCGTCGCGGGTGATTTCATCAATCTTTACGAACAAAAACTGGCCGACATGTTTACTGAAGTAAAAGATATTATGATTTCAATCAAACTTGATGATGTGGAAGGGGAAGGGGAAGGGGAAGGAGAGGGAGAGGGGGATGGGGACACGACGATGATGATGCAGGAAGATATAGAAGCAGAAGAAGACCAATATCGAATATACAACGCCAAGATATTTGATACGTGCATTTCCAGATTCCTCCGCTCCTCTCTATTCAGTAAAAAGGGATTCATCTCATGCTTTCTGAGCGACGAGGACAATTTTTTTAAGGAAGTGGACAAGGCGAGACTGAAATCCAATGATGAGTTGATCTGGCAATACGTTTATCCAGCGCAAATGGTCCAAAACACTCTGTACCTACGATCTATTGCGCGCTGGATGGCGATTACGTTCAAATTATCGTGTTTTTGCAGTTACTACGTAGTGATGTTTCATCAGCTCTACTTTAATCCCCTGTTTATAAAAGACAGCATGATCAAGGTAGCGCAGTATTGCCCAATTATCGTGCAAACGTCGCCGATGCGGTTTGACGTGTTTTTCCGGAATAACCTTTACCATTGCCAAAACGATTTCAGGAACACGTTCTCGGTATGGCTCCTCATCATACTACTGCAGTGCGATGGAAAACTCATCGTGAAAAGGGTCTCAACAAAAATGGGGGAACGGGTCATTTCCATGAAATCCGAGATTATGGGGATTCTCCAGGTCGACGAAAACGGCGCGTATGTTGACAGGGAAGAGGGGGAGGGGGAGGGGGAAGGGGAAGTTATGGACGACAGAGATATGTCAAACCCCTCCGTTTATATGAAATATTTTCTGGGGTCTTCCCTGAAGAAAGAAAGAATGTCGATCTCCGTTGACGTGCCAAATAGATTCAATCCAATTCAAGTGACAAACCCCAAAACATCGGTGACCGCGTTTTGCGCGAGGAACAGTCCCAAAAAGAAAAAGGTGCGCGTATTAAAAATGGACGAGGACGGCGTTCCTGTTGATTCGAATGGAGACACCATCATCACCGGGCTGGGCGGATTGAAACGATACGACGTCTTCGACTTTATTGAGATGAATAAGGGGTTCAGGGAGAGCGCACAGAAAAAGAAGTCTAGCAGAACTAACATTAAATAATATTTGCTGAATACAAACCCCCAAAAAAATAAAAAACGAGTTGGTTGTCTCTCCCCCCGAAAACATGTTCAAATCCGGTTTCATGGATACAATGAACATGACAGTTGGCGAAAAGGTCGAGGATCACACCTATCCAGTACCACTGAACGCCCGCCAACTGAACACGATCATCAAATTGACAGACCTCCCCATTTTCGACGTACAAACGTCGCGTTTTTTCGGGCGCCACATATCCAACGTGTCAATCAAGATATCGTCCAGAGGTAGAGTCGCGGGGAGGGTTGATTTGGACCTTCCAGAAGAAGAGGAGTACAGCGGGTGGAAAAATGACATTAGCGATAACGCGCGCCCGTGGTTCCTTGGGTTTGGGATCATCCCCTATCGCATCCTTCGCAGATGCGGACGGCTTTTCCCTGCTATTTGCAACTTCAACGAGGTCAAGGGCTCCTTTATGTGCATCTGCGTCGGCGTAAATAACACGGTGTATCCACCAAAGAACGAGTATTTCTGGAAAACTATACGAAACGGCCCGTTCACGCGGGAGCACCCCCGGAGTCGCATGTTCAAGTACGACAGCAGCGTGTACTTTTTTGAGGGAAACAAAGGGTACCTGCCGAGTGTAGATGGAACATTAAACTCGATGCTGTCCCGCTTCATCCCCGACTTCATGGCCCTTCAATCCGCCCGACAAATTCGCGCCGTCAGGGAGCACGACAAGCTCACAAACCACGGATACATCGAAGAGACGCCGCCGCGGTCTCAGGATGAGATCAAGTGGATGAAGGAGCTCAGGACAATGAGGATCGAGCGTGTCAGAGTTACCGGCGACGCGCGCTACGAGAAGAATGGGGTCGGGATGTCGTCCGAGCGTGTCCACGACGAGGATATGGACGACGACTATGTCCCCGTCTCCGACTTTTATCCGCAGGAGGGCGGCGGATACGGCAACCTTGTGAAACTGCGCATCGGAGAGAAGTTCAAGGCGCGATCGCTGGCCCCGATGGAAACCGACGTTGAATCCATTAAAACGACATTTAACCGCATGTTTTCGGCCGCCCTCGCGGGGAGCCAACAGCCCTGGGGAGACAACACGCAGTTCAGGAAGACCGAACAGGAAATCATCGAAACGCAGCAATTTGACATGATGAAGGCCAAAAACGAGCTGGCCATTTACAGTAGGCTCGTGAAGGAGTGGTACCTCCGCACGCACGGACACAAGTATTTATGCGCGCTGATGGGGAATCACATGTTGAAGAGAGGGGTAAAGTTGTACCCGAAAAAGGTGGTCCAGCTGAAAAGGTTGATCTGCAGAGCGGCGAAATTATCCGTGAGGGACGCCTCGCTGTGCCCCCTCACGGACGAGGAAATGTTTATTTTGTGGAACGAGGGGAACATCACGATCGACGTGTTCTTTGAGAGGTCCAGCTACATCGTTCGACCGGACGTGGAAAATCTGAGTAAATTCTACCTCGCGGGCATGATCTCGGATGAGCGGTTTGCCAAAATCAACTCCGACTTGTATGGTGTTGAGATGTCGCCCGTCTCCATGCAAAAATTTTTCAGGGGGACCGTGATGGCCACCGGCGAGCTGGAGCCACACGCCAAATCAAACCTGGAAATCAGGAAAGAGACTAAAATGGCGGAGCTCCAGAACAAGCTGATGCGCGATGCACACCTTCATAAGCTATACGCCAGCAAGGGTATTAACCCGGGGAAAGCCGCGGAAAGGTCTTTAAATAAGAACGGTAAATTATAAATTAAAAACACACACACACAGACGTGTGATGGAGGCGTTAAAGAAACGGCTGCTATCAGTACAAACATCCATTGACCAGAATGCCAAAAAGGTTGATAGACTGCGCATCAAGATCAAGGCACAACAGACCAAGGGGACCAATATGGTCAAGAAGAAGAAGGCGTTGAAGAAGCAGATCATGTTGACTGGTAAAAAGAGGAAGAGAAATACGTTGTCGTCGTCGTCGTCGAGAAAAGACAAGCCCGTCTCACGAAGAAAGATTGCACACAAATCCGTTGTAGGAACAAAAAAGGCCACAAAGGCCACAAAGAACACGAACATTTGCAACCTCTGCTTCGTGAAAAAGTCGACCATTCGCTGTGTTCCATGTGGCCATCACGCTATTTGTCTTCCATGCTTCAAGGTAAAAAGTGAACTAATCGGAACGAGAAAGAAGGTGAGGTGCCCGCGGTGCGGGAAAGCAATTCGATCTGTAAAATTGACCAATTAAACATCACACAGTGCATTTTTGACATTACCCACCATAGAGTTTACGAAATTCCTCATCCACGATATCGTTCCCAAGGTAAACGTGGATGTTGCATTTCACAGACGACGGGAATAAACTGCGCAGAAGAGACACATGATCAGAATTGGCGATCGCCCTCCTCGTAAAATCGTCAATGCGCCGCACTCTATTTCTGATAAAGGAGGAGTCTTCCGGTGTCAGGCTTCTCAGCGTCTGTTCTTCGATAATCAGCGTCCTCCCGTCCCATCTGGTCAAAGTCTCCACAATCAACACATTATGAGTGTTCTGTCCAATTACGAAGAGCTCATACTCTATTAATCTTACAAATTCGCAAACCGCCGGGAGATCTGGTACAACGATTACCGATCCCGTGTTGTTGTACAGGATGTTTCTCCGTATTATATTGATAATAGCGCGCACCCTCCGAGTCACCAAATAAGGATGTCTGATCGGGCAATCCTTCATAATCAATTTTTCGAGGAGACGCATGGACGCATCCGGTTGGAACAACCCGCCCTCTTGAATACGCAACGCGGCCATCACATCGGTCAAATCTGTGGAAGGGGATCTTCGGTTCGCCGATATGGTCGGGTTGGCCGCGAGAATTTCATGAATGTATCTCCTACCGCATTTATCATAGATGACCGCAAGGCGTTCTAATGGATACGTAAGCGCTTTTTCTTCACGCGTTTCCAAATGGAAGACTGGATTGTGGTCCAGCCTCCGATTCACGTAACAATTCAACGAACGCTTCATAGTACACCACCCCTCCCCCACGATTCGGGGAATGCCGGACGCACGCTGTTCCACATGATCTGCATCTGTGATAAGGTTGTACTTGTAGAGGGATAACTTGGGGTCCGTGAAGACGACAATCGCGAGCGGATTCGATTCAGAGAACATGTTCACATATTTGGCACACAAGGGGGCAATGATCAATGATGTATACTTACTCGAGAAAATGTGGATGTCAGACCAATCGTCCACAACAACCCACGTTCCCATCCTATGACCGCGCAAATCGTCCGCATTGGCAGCGTAGATGGGGGTGTCCGTGTTCACGACAAAATCACGATGACGCCGACCCGTATCGCATCCATTTTGGCGGGTGTACTTCAGATTGAGAAACTCTGGTCCCTCAAGCACGACGAGAATCGTGCTCCAGCGGAAGCGCGATGACGTAACAAGAGACAGAATCCGATCCACCGGATCGCGGGAGGACAGGATGTAGTGTCGCATCATTACTATTTTGCGTGAAAAACAACGAAAGAATTCTATTCAATCTAAGTGATGAAAAAATAGGGTAACGCAACATGACCAAAGACGATTTGACACATATTACGACCGCTGATTTGTTGTCATGGGGTCTTTGCTGTGTATGCACGACATTCATCTTTGTTTGCGTGTTTTCTCCTTTCTTCTTCTATTTTATCGCCGGGTTTAGCAATGCCGCGTTCATGTCAAACTTTGTCCGCAACAGTCATCAGTGGCAAATAGACACGCTCCCTAGCGAGTTTGGCCATTCGTCTCCCCATCTGAGAAACAAGCCCACGACCTCCGTGTCGCAGAATCCCTGCGAAAACTTTTACGCCCACGCGTGCCCTTTCTCCGGCGAATGGAAGAACGCAATTGTGCAGAAGGAGATTCAATCCATGAAATTCGTGTTCTACAACATGATGAAAGCCAATGAGTCCATCGTCATTGAAGAATTAAACGCCATCCCATCGACAAAGGACACGTTCGACGCCTGTATGAAAAGCGGTCGCACGAAGATTGTGTGTGTGGATGAGGTTGTATCCTCTTACCCCTTGCATTATTGCCGTCACATCAAAAATGGTCCGGGAATGTACAGATCACACAAGGGACAGATGATTAAGCGCTTGATGAATCTGCAGTACTTTGTGAATATGAATCAGAACCAGGAATACATCAACTTACTGAAGGACATGTCTATCGAAGATCTGTGCGACCCGTGGAGGTCTGTTGGTGCCACCGAACAGAGCGTCGTCGACATTGTGTCCAATGAGCAAATGTTCATGATGAACGCAAATTCGAAGACTATACGTCCTCCCTCGTACTCCCTCATCTACACCGAGGATCCGTGGAATGAAAAGGTGGCCGATGTGTTTTGGTCGTTCCAGATTGCGCACGAACTGGCCCACGAGCTTATTCAAACGATAGATACGGCGGGCGAGATGCTGTGCGACACAAAGGCGATGGAACTGGTGGATTTGGCATTCTCCGATGTCGAGGCGAAGAAATACGGGATCATCTCTATCGCCCAGTTGATGTGCGTGAACGGGGAAAATAAGAGGGTGCGAAAACTTGGCGATCACCCGGCTGTCAAAACACTCTTTGAATGTAATTAAAAGTTGTAATTTGACAGCACAACGCCGTCGTAATCCATTTTGGAGTAGTCTCCGCGCATATCACCAATCTCACTCGGATACTCATCCGGATAAAATTTGTTCATCAAATCCGTCACTCTCTTCTGTATATCCAGATTGTGATCGTCGCATTTCAACGTTCTCATCAACGCAACACCCCCGTGACGCTCAATATCCATTGCAGCACTGTCCGATTTGCAATGGCTGATATAGTCTCGAAAGAAACTAATCGCCAGAATTGCGATCGCGGCAACATTCATATGCGCCTTTAGTATATCGCAGAACGTCTTTACCAGTCGCATATTTACGATCTCCGAGTAGATGTAATCCCCTGCTTTATCACCATCACCATTTCCAACAACCGAAAGACAGTTCACAATAATCCACATTAAGTCCTCGCATTCGCTTGAGAACGGGCTCTTATTCTCATTGAAGAAATCTAAGGCGACGTTGATACTTCTTGATCTGATAGCCTGCACCGTCCACAACTTCTTTATGCAGATGTTTGATAACATGTAGGTAATCTGGTTCTGAATGAGCGGATTGCTTATCCCTCGGTACTCACTCACCATATCAAAGATGTTATTCTTGATCATAAAGTTTACATGAATATCGTTCCCGATATGCGAGAGCTCCGCCAGAAACTTCCAAGCGGAGAGTTGCAACCCCACATGTCCCGTGTGCAGCACCTTGTTGATCGTATACCTTATGATCATAGTTTCATTAACAAACACAAAGGCAAATTCATTGCTCTTCTCGCAAAATACGGACAGGGACTTATACGCGCACGCCAAAACATTTGCGTCGTAATTCTCGTCAAATATGATGATTTTGTAGACGGAAAACACGCAACGCTGCATAGCGATCATGCGCTCCTTGTTCGGCTTGTACGAATCGATCAACATCGTGGTCATGTTAGACAATATGCTCAAGATGAAAGTTTTAGAATTGCCCGTGATGATCGAGGTATCCTGTCCTCGGTCTCTCTCCAATATGAAGAGTAAAATCGACATATAATCAAATCTGGTAAAGACGTTCGGAATGAGATCGATTTTAATGTCGCACGACATGTTCCCCAGTCCGCGGACAACCAAATTAACGATACTGACCACGACGCCGGTTATCTTCGGGCTATCCCTTGCCATACAAAGGATTTTGTAAAATATATCGAGAATGTCTATAGTATCGGTTTCGGTCACATGATGCTCGTACCTTATCATTCTCTGGAGCATACCCCGGTGCGTGCTCATTTCGGAGCCATTCTTCTTGTTGTCGTCGTCGTAATCGTTGGCCTTTATATCCAAATCCGCCGCCAGCATGTTGATGATGATCCATAGAGACGTGTGCTGTATATCAATACACCCTGGGGCGAACATGGACGCGTATTTGATCAAGGCCGGATAAACATCCTTATTGTACAACACTATCAGCGGGGCAGTGTATTCTGATGCGAATGCACAAAGAGTCTTCATGGCCAAAGTTAACTCCTTCTTCGGAACGGAGGGAAGCTTGATGATACTGATTATTTCATTGATATTGTCCAGACCATCTTGAACAATTCCAGAAAGGGGCATCGCCTTCCGTCTCTTCAGCATGTTCTTATCGCGATTCTCCTTGCGTAGAGTAATCGCTTTCCGTCCTCGCGACAACCTTCTCTCGCAATGGCTCAACGTTTTCTTGAACCTGCGATTTTGTTGGCCGCTGTACATCATCATCTCGCCCCCACCGGACGTGTAAAGATGAGGGGCTGGGCTGTCCGTGCAAATGGCACCGCCGACCGGTGGCAGAGCGGACACAGGCAGAGCCCTGGCGCAGTGGAGGACTGACGTGTTTATGACCCCGGGCCGATCGTCTGTATCAAGCCAACTACCCTTCTCAATTACACTATCATCATCCTCATCGTCATCTACGATGACATTGTAGATATCACAGGCATCGCATTCCTCGTCAATTCCGCTCTGCTTCACAAAACCGCCCTTGATTCCCCAGTTTGTTGGGAAACAAACTGGTGGACAAAAACAATCGTCGTCGTCGTCGTCGTCGTCGTCCATCCTCATCGTCGAATCTCTCTGCCCAAACACATCCATCAATGTTGTTTTTTTTTTTGGGGGGGGGAGTGGGGGTAATGAAAAAAGGGAGAACATTTTTTCCCCCGATTTCTAAACAGCATCAATATAGTATATTGTTCTTCTTCGTTCCCGAACCCCTAACGAACGATCTGGAAATCCATGGCTTTTCGTGTTTTTTTAGATCCAGACGGTACGTTTGACACATATCACCCTTACGTGCAAGATGCGTTGATTCACAACACGCGTAAAATTCACAAACGCGCAATTCGAGCGCGCACGACCATCCGGGAATACATCAACGCGAACAAAAATGAGTGCTTTCCAGGGGAAGTACACATTCCGAATAATATGAAGATCAAGATCAGATCTTACTGGAGCGGAAACTCCGGTGCGCACATATTCTATCTTCCGGATTCGTCGGAAGGGGTTTGGAAAACCCTTCTCACTCACTTGAACGCACAGGACATTGTGAGCATGACTGGCGTATCTATTATTGGAGCATCGAGAGAGACCGTTGCGGCAAATGGTCCTGAGTTTTACTACATCCCGGTGGTCGCGAGTAGTAGTCTCCGCATCTCTCACAAAACGATGATTCCTTACCTGGAAAACAAGGGGAAGATCATCTGCAAATTCGTAAAGGCATTTCGACGGCTCCTGATCGATTGCGTTTCTGCGCAGCTGACAAAAATCGAGAGCAAGAGCGACGCGCGGATGTTTTTGAGCAAAGCGAAGAGTATTGTTCACAAGACCGTGGAGCGCATCTTCCAGGAGATCAAAGTCTCTATCGGGGATCACCAGTACGGATTCGAGGAAGTTTCCTCGATGATACAGTCCGATATACCGACGCATCGCCGGAACATCATGGATGCGGACGCGTTTCAGGCTCACCTCTCGGAAACCATTCACGCGTCGATCGGAAGTGACGTTGTAGAGTGGATCGGATGCGATGCGTCCACCGTATGGTTCGAGGTGCACAAAGACGGGCGCGCCACCGACTCTCGGGTACTCATCGGCAATAAACTCGGGGCATTCATGAAGAATGTCAGGCCGTGTCCGCGCCGGGATATTTTCCGCTACATCTCTGCGCCGGAATTGGTGAAGAAAAACGGGGCGAGGAGGATGCGAAGAGAGCAAAAGCGAGATGCGATCGCTTCCCGTATCGGGTTGCTCATGGCGTCGCCCCCGAAAAGCACGGAGTCCCCCAGGTCTTCTCTGTTTGAGGATCTTCACAACCTATGCCCAGCGTGCCAATCGTACACGTGTGAGGACGCAAAAGGATCATCACGAATCGGACAGCTCCTCGATCACACAAACCCGTCAGTCACACAGTGCCCAACACAATTGTTCAACAATAAGATGAAAGAAGACGCGAGTTTCAGTAAATATGTGAAGAGAATGGAGCGAAAGATTGCCAACATCGCGTCAAAGATTCCCGATGGAATACACTGCGTCGCGATAGGGCACAGCGGAATTCCGTTCAAGAAACGAAATCACTGTTTCTCGATGAAAAAACTTGTGTCCGCACGAGGGGAATCGCGCAATTGGTCGTTCGTAACTGAAAGGAACCAAACAGAGTTTTCCATGCAGGAGGGAAATTGCCTCGCCTCGAAAAGAGGGAAGAGCATGTACGTGGAGCACATCCACAACAAAGTGCCGAACGTTTTGTTTTTGTTGAACACTAAAATATAAAGATTCATACTATATCCCAGAAACAGTGCATCACCACCCACACACAATGACCGAAATTCACCACCTAGACACGGCACCGAGTGGTGATGATGCGGTGATGACAGATGTTCCGCTGACCACACATAAACCACAGAGACGGAGTAGTAGGCCAAGGACCAGGACCAGGACCAGGAATAGGACCAGGACCAGGAGAAGACGATCTAAGAGGTTGCCGATTATTGAGTCATCCTCGGAGGATGACAGGTGCACGGGCGATTTGATTACTAGAAAACAGAAAAAGCTGTCCCCTCTCAGAAACCCCGGGTTTGATCGCGTAAATCTGAACGAGTTTCATGATGTATCCCCCTCTGATACAATAATCATACCGAATGACATTATGAACGGAATCGCAATACCGCAAGTGCTTATTGGAGCAGAAACAAACAAACCGCAAGTGTTTATTGAAGAAGAAACAGACAAACCGCAAGTGTTTATTGAAGAGAGGGTGGTTCCGATCATCTCTACATGGGTCGAGAGGGAAAAGGAGGTTTCAACTGCATACCAGAACAAGCTCGTGCGCGGAATAACAAAGTATTTCAGGAAAAAGAACAAAACCTTTTTGGATTTTATCGACGAGATTGTGGGTTTCCTCTCGAAGGACTTTTCGTACGCCCTCAGGAAATCCCTCGAGCGCGACGTAAAATTGTTCGAACATCTGTCCTTCTCAAGCGAGGACAGGCTGATTTACATGGCGTACCGCGATCTGATCGAACCAATCATCGAGAGCATGACACACGACACGGGGGATCATGACACCATGACCAGGTCGATTGATTCTTACAAAATTCTTCTGGTCAATCAAAGCAAAAGCAAAAAGTCCCTCTCAGACGACCAACGCGTGTTGGACAGAAGAGAGAGGGACCTAGTGAATCTCAAAATGAAAGAAGGGACACCCCCGCTTTCTTCGGCCGACGCAGCTGCGCTGAGCAACCAGATTGATGTATTAAGTGAGACGGTCGATACGTTACGGGAGAAGAAACGTGAGGCGCAGAGATACAACGAGCACATTCGGGGTCTAACGAAAAGAAAAAGAGAAAGTTTGTCACAATCCATGTTTGGGGACTTAAGAGGCGCATCATTTTTCGAGGAGGGAGGCGATTTCACATCGCAGCATGTATCAGCTTTTATGGGGAATTGCATGCGGAAACGATTTTTAAAGCTCGGCAGGTCAGTACACGAAAGGTACGAGGATCGCACGTGCCCCGCATACAAAACATTGCGCACCGTGTGCAGAACTTTTGATGATGTGTGCGAGCCCATTGGCGTCTTAGGTGGCGAGGCGCCTAGAAATATCGTCCCCGATAATTTCGACGAGATCGTCAACGACCTTATCATCGGCCTGATCGGGACGGAATCCTCCCCTGGCCTCAGACACAACGTGTACAAAATTCCGGATCGGTTGATGAGGAGTCTGTCTCCCAGTCTGAAATCGAACATGACAAGTTCGTTGGACACCTTCCGGGGCCTCACCAACGCGCCCACCATCACGTATGAAAATATCATGAGGGACACCGCTGTGCGAATTCATTTCACGGAATTGGTTTCCGTGAAAATTGCGCAGAAGGAATTTGACCTCTCTGCGCGCCAGGAAGGGGGAAAGTATCACGCGCACAGAAACAGAGAAAACTACGAGAGAAGAATCGGGGAGCTCTTGCTATGGCTGCAGAAATTGCGTTTTGACAAGAGAACGGAAACATTTCACGCAGCCGCGTTAGACTACACCACGCCAGGAAAACAACTACGGGTAAAAAATACGATGTGCAATTACCATGTGGACTACGTTATGTCCGCCCGAACCAGGCGTAAGAGAAGATATTGAGTAATTATTTCGTGAATGAAATTAAAAAATCAGAGTATTTGTACTTTAGAAGAAAAGAATCAACCATTATCCAACAACACTAGGGTCATGTCCTACAAACGCAAACGCAAATCGAGGAAGAAGCCGATGATGTTCGGTTCTTCTCCGCTTCCCAGCGCCTACGAAGAAAAACGAGAGGGGTCGGACGTAGAAGATGAGGGAGAAGAGGTGGCTTGTGACGTTGTCTACACGAGTGATAGCGATGATAGTGATGTGTACACATCTGAAAGTGAGAGTGACAACGAAGATTACGAGACAGTTTCTGTGGCTGACCCATACGAGAATCATCCACGGTTGCCGGGGGTCGGACAAGACCGCACGATGATGGGTTACCCGAACTACAGCGGCCTTTCGGTCAGCGCGGAAATGGCGTATCCGTCCGCACCTGCGCTCTCAGCCACGTCGCACATCGGATCGAGCGCAATCCCGATCATTGCCCCGCAAACTGAAGATGACTTTGTGGCCCGTGCGATGGAGGAGGAGTATCCAAAAATTGGGTGCGATAGCATTTCTCACCACATTGAGTACGGGAGCAATGAGGACTCTACTCAGATTTCCGTCATCCACAACTACTGCCTCAAGGGAAGCCTCGAGGAGCTCTGCAAGCGCGCAAAGGCAGAGAAAAGCACCACTCTTTATGAGAAAATCCCGCCCCATGTAATTTTCAAGCTGGCGTTTCAGATTGCGTTGAAGGAAGCGGCGCCCTATGTTCACGATCAAATGTCGTGGCATGTCCTGAAGTACAAGGCGCGCATGGCGTACATCAAACCTATCGGGGGGCCGGTTGTTATTAACAGATTTTCCAATTTCAGCAATCACCTCCTCGTTTCGGTCGATGGGGCGGCTTATCCGCTGCAATCGATCGACGGATCTCTCCGCAAGTTCAACTTTATGCTGGCGCCCATGCAGAATAGCGATAAGCCGATTTCGTTCATGTTGGACACCGCAGGATGCAACAAGCATGGTCTGTCGGACTCGGATGTCCAGCTCTTCCGGTACGCGAATCCGGAAAACATGAAAATCATTCTCCAACCGACGCAAGGACACGGTAATCAGTCGCACACGTACTTTGCGACAACCAATATCGGTCAGACCATGAAGAAATACATTCGCGAAAAGAATTTGTGTGGGATGAAGGCTGTCCTCGGAAAGAAAAACATGTCCTCGGCACATTCTGCGCTAGTGACCAACGTTGACGCGGCGAGGTTGAGGCATAAGGTCGAGGAAATTCGGGCGTCCATCCACGTTCTCACTACTATGGGAGTCAGCTTTACCTACCACAACGAAGATGGTGGATCGGACTGGATGACCAAGACTTCACGGAAATCTAGGATAGGCAAGTACCCGAACAAAGCCATCGTCGGCGTGAAGTATACGTTTAAAGTGATCGTGTAATGTCATGCAAAAAAAAGAGGCATGGTTTCCAATAAATTCCCAAACAACAACAACAACAACAACAACAAAAAAACTATCAATGGCTGATGATCACGAATCTACGTCGATAATACACATACATAATGGTATAGTGAACAAGAGTGGTTGTACGGTCAAGGGGGACTACAATCAAATACGGGGGAGCGGGAATCGTGTCATCGGTGATTTCAACATAATACTCGGGAGCGGGAATCGCGTGTACGGTCGCGATAACAAATGCTACGGGTCCGGGAACACAGTAATACGGACCCGACAGCGGAGAGCGGAGCCAAGGGAGAGAAAAAGAAAGAAGTTATCCCATTCCCCCCCAAAATGCAGAAAACCGCGATTGCTCGTACCTAAAAAAGAAGAGGAAGAAATAATACCAGACGATGAGGGACGAGATACATCGGGGGATTGTACGATTTGTTGTGAACGGCTGGCCTGCACCGCGATAATCGATTGTGGGCACGCATCGATGTGCATTCAGTGCATAAGACGGATTTTGATGGGCCCACTAAAAAAACGAAAGTGCCCACTATGTAAAGCACCCATTGTCAAGGGGGCAATGCGCATTTTCAATTAATTCAACAACTCTTATGAAAATTCTTCCTTCTATAATTCACGAACCCTTTCTTGTATTTCGTCGGAATGATGGTAGGGATCACAAACATAGTTGAAATGAGAGACGAAAAGAACACGATGAGCGAGACAACCAGAGTCAACGCGCGTTTGAAGTACGACGCCATTCCATAATTTGCGTACGGCGCAGGCGTGTCGCTCTTTGCCTCCAAAATCTCCATGATCAATAAGTCACCGCGTTCACCTCTTCTTTTTTTTAAATTCCACAAACTCCTTGTACTTGCCTTTTTTTTTCCCCCCCCCTTTGTGGTGGAGCAAACCCCCCGAAACTCTTTTTCTTTATTCCGATGGGTCAAGGTGATGCCGGCCGCGATCCGCTCATCCTCTTACGAGAGCGTTTTTCGATGGGTGGGGACCTTCATCGTGATCCCATCGAACACACAAAGATCTTTCGTAAGTTGTACAGGGTTCATCGTGTGTCCCCCGAAAACAATGTCGTCATTGTCCTCCTGGACATTGTTCAGACAATCGAGTCGTGCAATTGGAAGGACTACGAGACTGGACACGACATGTACCTTGACGTGAAGAAGCGCATCATCACGTTTCTCAAAATCCCCGGCGTAAAAATCGTGTGCGTGTGCATGGACTGCTCCAAGAACGAGAATCTTGCCAAAGAGATGGTTTACTACACCCTCACCGGCGCGCGTCGAAAGGGCATCGTTCCCATGGCGTTCCGCGCGGGGGACGTCGTGATTGATGACAATAATTTTCCCACCGAGAACTGGAAAGAGTTCAAGATGTGCAAAATGGCGCGTCGGCAGCTAAACTACTACATCTCGAAGAAGCTGTCCACCGAGTCTGAGTTTTTTGATGGTGTTGAGGGGTCCAAGGAGATCGTCTTCGACAACTGCATCCGCAAAGAGAATTTGTTCTACCCCTGCACCGAAAACGACGTACCCTACCATTGCAAGCGCATATCCATAATCAATGGACAAAATGTGGGCGTAAACGAAAACCTGCCGGCCACTTGCATAGCCGAGGCGGAGTACGCCATGTTTGCGTGGAACGTTATGTTCCAGGATGAGCTCGCCAAACAAGGACAGCGGCCGTGCGTTTGCATCAACATCTCCACAGATCAGGACATGGCTTCTCTCGCCATGCTTGGTCAGCACGACCGAAAGAACGCCATTAGTAATTTTACGTCCCGTGTCTTCCTCCTCCTTCCCACGTGGCACTACGAGGGGAAGAAAGGATCCCCGGACAGGAAGAAGATTGATGAAACGACGGTGATCGACGTAAACAAGCTCGTGATGAATATCACAAACCGCTACTCGTGTATGCACAACATCCACAGCGCCGTTCTCGCGTGCAACATCGAGGCATTCCTGTTTCTCATTGGCGGGTGCGACAACATGAAAAAGATGTTTTACCGTATCGGGTACAAGTCCTTCATGTACAAGGAGTTTGTGGAAAACCTGACCGGGTACGCCCGAATGTTCAAAATGATGTATCTCCCCGCGTGCGAGGAAACGGATTCCCCCGGATTTGGGAGGACCCTTACGCCCAGTGATGATGGTGATGATCATCTAGATCAGCACATCTCCCCGAATTCTTGGGAGTGCCTCGTCGTGGATTTCCAGGGGTTCAAAGAATATGCCAAGGCCGTGAAGCGCCGCAAGAAGAAGACTTGCACGACGACGGAGATGAAGGAGTACATTGAGGCAAACGAAGATAAGTGGTACGTAAAGGTGCGCCAGATCATGTACACGATGTTGTTTATGAGGATGGTGCCGGTCATCCGCTCGAAATTCGGGATGGCCGCCACGCCGTCGCCCTATCTGATGGATTGCAAGAAGGAGAGCGTGTGGGGTTACACGAAAGGTGTTGTGGATGGTGGGCCGACGTACCCCGTGACTGTGTCTGCGCATTCTGTGTCTCGTGCATATTTTGGATAACATTACTAATCCATTCAACCATTTTTACGCTTCATCCATATACGGCTCATCATCTTGCCCGGTAAACATACTGCTCGCTTTAGCCCACATTCCATTTCCCCTTCCCTTGTAGATGATGTAGACGATGGTCAGGACAATCGTGTAAAACAGCAAAAATCCCACGGAGATCAGCTGAACATAGAAATCATCAAATCTTCCGGGCACAACAGAGATGAGAGCCGAGTTCTTGCGCCACAGGAGCATGATGAATGTGGAGAAGTGGAAGAACAGGATGATTACGAGCCACCACTGGAGTCCGCGCGTGATCCTCAACTGCCACTGCTCCCTGCTCATCTTGTTCTTGTTCTTTGGTGCGAAAACGTATTTCTTCATGTAGTTCAGGGCGATGATCGCGATGATCAAAACAACGCTGATCACAATACCGTTCGTAATTTCGACGGCAACGTTGAAGAAGAACTCGTAGACGATGGCCAGGATCACGATCAGGAACAGCAGTCCGCTGATCAGAGCCGTGTGCGGCCAGCTGACGAAGCGGTAGTTTTTGATAAAAGCAAACGCCTTTTTGTTTCCGGTGAACACCTTTCCGTGAGCGTACGTCACCCACTGTCCGATAAACCCCGCGAGAATGGCGATAAGGATCTTTCCTGTGAAATACCACCAATCCGTAGCGTCATACGAATCGATGAACCTGTTCATGGCCAGAATACATAGGATGATGATGTAGAGTCCACTCACAAAAAACCCCCACCCCGTGAGGAGAGTAACAATTAAAACAAACCATAGTGCTCCGAAAGTTGTCGGTGGATACATTTTTGTCTCTCTATTGTTGTTGTTGTGATATTTTCCTTTATCTATAATATATTTTTGTTTCATTAGAGTTGGCGTCAATAAGATTATTGCACGCCGCGCGACCATTTTTTTCTATTATTATTATTACAAAACAATTTCATCCAGATCCTCCTCGATAATGTCCACGTTCCTGCCCCACTGAATAGGAGTCGTTGATTGTTCGTTCAGCATTTTCGCGACATTGGACAT